>Ga0247738_10000435_pt1 | contig 16129 bp, 17 predicted proteins | sample UWRJL013104B2_FD_180936 | JGI IMG/M metagenome (GOLD analysis project Ga0247738, IMG submission 180936) | Plant litter microbial communities from Arlington Agricultural Research Station in Wisconsin, United States - UWRJ-L013-104B-2 | ecosystem: Environmental > Terrestrial > Plant litter >...
TCGACCCCAGCGTGGCTCCCGCCGCCCGCGGCGAGGCCGCGACCGCCGCCGCGCCGGCCGTGGCTGCCGTCCGCGCACCGAGCGCGGGCGGCACGGATGCCCTGGCCGGCGCCCCTGCCGTCGCTGTCACCGACACCGCCCCCGCCCCGGCGCCCGTGACGGCGGCCCCCGTCCCCGCGGCCGCCGCGGCACCCCTCCAGCCCCTCGCCGAGGTCGCGACCGTCGCGGCACCCGCCCGCGCGCAGGCGCCGGACCTCGTCGGTCAGCTCAGCCGCCCGCTGCAGGGGCTGCGCTCCTTCGGCGATGGCACGCACGTCATCTCGATCAGCGTCACCCCGGACAACCTCGGGCCCGTCGCCGTCCGCGCGCACGTCACCGGGGACACCATTCGCATCGAGCTCGTCGCCCCCACCGACCAGGCCCGTGCGGCGATCAAAGACATCCTGCCCGACCTGCGTCGCGACCTCTCGGGGTCCGGCGGGCAGGCCACCCTCGACCTCTCCTCGGGCAACCAGCCCTCCGGACGCGAGGGCGCGGCGCAGGGTGAGCAGCGCCACGGCAGGGTGGGCGACTCGGTCGCGCCCGCGCCGACCCCGGGCATCCGCCCCACCACCACCCGCAGCGACGCCGGCCTCGACGTTCTCGCCTAACCCCACCGAATCAAGAAAGGACGCCATGACCAGCCCCATTGACGCCATCGTCGCGAACAGCAGCGTGCAGGTGCCCGCCGCCATCTCCTCGGTGACCAACGCCTCCAAGCAGAAGATGGACGGCGAGATGTTCCTGCAGCTGCTCGTCGCCCAGCTGCGCGCGCAAGACCCGAGCTCGCCCATGGACACCAACGCCATGATGACCCAGACCTCGCAGCTGGCGAGCATGGAACAGCTCACCACGATGTCGAACCTCACCCAGGAGTCGTTCTCGCTGCAGATGCGCATGGCCGCCAGCAACCTCATCGGCAAGGAGGTCGGCTACACCGACGCCGACGGCAAGGCGCAGAAGGGCATCGCCTCGGCGGTGTCGTTCGCGGATGCCGTGCCCACCGTCACCATCGGCACCAAGTCGATCCGCCTCGATGCCATCTCCGGCATCACCACCGCTTCCTAGCTCCACCCCAACGAAAGGCACATCATGCTTCGCGCTCTCTACTCAGCGATCTCGGGACTGCGGTCCCACCAGACGATGCTCGACGTCACGGGTAACAACATCGCCAACGTCAACACGACGGCGTTCAAGGCCTCGGCGACCCAGTTCCAGGACACGCTCTCCCAGCTGACCAAGGGCGCGAGCGGACCGCAGGCCGCGGCCGGCGGCTCGAACCCCGCCCAGATCGGCCTCGGCGTGCAGGTCGCCGCGATCTCGACCAACTTCTCGCAGGGCTCCGCGCAGGCCACCGGGCGCGCGACCGACATGATGATCTCCGGCGACGGGTTCTTCGTGGTGCAGTCCGGCGGGGAGACGCTCTACACCCGCGCCGGCTCGTTCTCGTTCGACGCGGGCGGCCGCCTGGTCACGCCGGACGGCGCGCTCGTGCAGGGCTGGACCGCCAACAACGGCGTCGTGCCCACCACCGGCGGCGCCGTCGGCAACATCACGCTCCCGCAGAACGCGGTGGCCCCCGCCGTGGAGACGACCTCCGTCACGATGACCGGCAACCTGCCCGCGAGCACCGCCGTGGGGGTCACGCTCACGCGTGACATCGACGTGTACGACGCGACCGGCGCCTCTCGCACCGTCTCGGTGGAGTTCGAGCGCACGGCCACCGGGTGGAACACCACGGCGACCGACGGCGCGACGGTCACGACCGGCGCCCTCGCGTACAACGCCGCGGGCAAGGTCGCCTCCGGCGGCACCATCGCCGTCAACGGCATCACGATCGACCTCGCCGGCACCACGGGCTTCGCCGACCTCGACACCATCGCGGCGAGCGACCAGGACGGCCGCGAGCCCGGCACGCTCCAGTCGTTCTCGCTCTCCAAGGACGGCACGCTCGTCGGGTCGTTCAGCAACGGCGCGACCGAGGCCATCGCGCGCATCGCGCTCGCCACGTTCACGAACTCGGGCGGGCTCGAGAAGGCCGGCGGCTCGACCTACCGCACCTCGATCAACTCCGGCGGTGCCACCCTCGGCACGGCCGGCAGCGGCGGGATCGGCTCGCTCATGGGCGGCGCGCTCGAGATGTCGAACGTCGACCTCTCGCAGGAGTTCACCAACCTCATCGTCGCCCAGCGCGGCTTCCAGGCCAACGCGCGCATCATCACCACCTCCGACGAGGTGCTCCAGGAGCTCACCAACCTGAAGCGCTAGCCCGCCATGACCCAGTAATGGGGTACAGGTGCGACCCCGAACGGGGTACGCGCCGACTCTAACGCGCAGTCTCCCCCCGCCGAGAGTGGGAAATACGCCGACTCTCGTGTCGGCCCAATGGGGGAGTCATCATGATCGTGGTAACGCGACTCAACAACACGCGCTTCGCGGTCAACCCTGACCTCATCGAGCGCATCCAGTCCAGCCCGGACACCACGCTGACGCTCGTGGGGGGCACCAGCTACATCGTCACGGAGACGATGGACGAGGTCATCGAGATGATCGCGGCCTACCGCGCCGGCGTCATCGCCCGCGCGCGGGCCATGCCCACGTTCGACGGACCCGGAACGTCGCTCGGCGTCGTGCCGTTCGACCGCGCCGACCGCGCGGCCGATTCCAGGAGCCGCTGATGGATCCCGCAACCATAATCGGCATCGTCATCGCCTTCGGGGCGCTCTTGGCGATGATGACCATGGAGGGCGCGACCCTCACGGCGATCCTGCTGCCCGCGCCCATGATCCTCGTGTTCGGTGCGACGATCGCCGTCGGCATCGCGAGCACGACGATCCCCGACGCCATCCAGGCCGTCAAGAGCCTCCCGCGCGCCTTCAAGGGCGTCAAGTTCAAACCGCAGGAGACCATCGACCAGGTCGTCGAGCTCGCCGAGGTCGCCCGCCGGCAGGGACTGCTCGCGCTCGAGCAGGAGGCCGACAAGATCAAGGACCCCTTCCTGAAGTCGGCCCTGCAGGGCGTCGCCGATGGCATGGATGCCGAAGACCTCGCGATCATGCTCGAAGACCAGGTCGCCACCCAGGAGCGCGCCGACCGCCAGGCCGCCAAGTTCTTCACCTCGATGGGCGGCTACGCACCGACCATCGGCATCATCGGCACGGTCGTCTCGCTCACCCACGTTCTCGAGAACCTCTCCGACCCCGGATCGCTCGGGCACTCCATCGCGGCGGCCTTCGTGGCGACCCTGTGGGGCGTGCTCTCCGCCAACTTCCTGTGGCTGCCGATCGGCACGAGGCTCATCCGCCTCGTCGAGCTCGACGTGCAGCGCATGACCATCATCGTGGAGGGCATCCTCGCCCTGCAGGCCGGCAACCAGCCGCGCGTCGTCGGCGAGCGCCTCCGCGCCCTCGTTCCGTCGCACGCCCTGGGCAAGCCGGAGAAACTGGCGAAGGCGGCATGAGCCGCCGCGGTCGTGGCCACAAGGGCGGTCACGAGGAGGGTCACGCCGATGAGCGGTGGCTCGTCTCCTATGCCGACATGATCACGGTGCTCATGTGCCTCTTCCTCGTGCTGTTCGCGATGTCGAGCGTCGATGCGGACAAGTACGCGCAGCTCAAGGACTCGCTCGCCACCGGGTTCGGCACGACGCCGAGCACCGAGGTCGATTCGGCGATCGGCGTCATCGTCGACCCGGAGAAGGTCGATGAGGAGGGCATCGGCTTCGCGGCCGTCGGCATCGAGGAGTCGACGGAGAAGGGCAACGCCGATAAGAAGAGCGAGGCGGTCAAGGAGGTCGAGAAGTTCGACGAGCTCGTCGCCCAGATCTCGGCGAACCTCGCGGCCCAGGGCCTGCAGGACCAGGTGAGCTTCGCGGTCGACCAGCGCGGCCTCACGGTCAAGCTCCTCGGCGGCCAGACCTACTTCGCGGGCGACAGCGCGTACCTGCAGCCGGGTGCGCTCGCCGCGATCGATGCGATCGGCGCCGCCCTCACGGTGCTGCCCAACCACGTGTCGGTGGAAGGGCACATCGACCCGTACGGCCAGGGCTCGCCCGCGCTCAACGACTGGGAGCTCGCGGGCGCCCGCAGCACGGCCGTGCTGCGGCGGCTCGTGGAGACCGGCACCATCGCCGCCGAGCGCATCTCGTCGACGAGCTACGGCGGCGTGCATCCCACGGTCGCCGGTGAGTCGGCCCTGAACCGTCGCGTCGACATCGTCGTCATGACAGAACTGCCCGGCGATGTTGCCGCGCTCATCCCGGAGGTCGTCGCCAGCCAGCACTGACCCGGCAAGATCGGTGAGAATTTTTACTTACGCGGTGGCGCGAGCCGCCGATAGTTCGACGTGTGACGAATCTGTTGGTGTCAGGCGTACCCTCCACCACGGTCGAGCACGAGCTCTACGACTTCGCCCGCCCCGCCCGACTTCCGCGTGAGCACGCCGCGGAGATCGCCCACGGCATGGACACGTTCGTGCGCTCGTGGATCACGGAGCTCTCGGTCAAGCTGCGCACGGAGTGCCGCGCGTCCGTGGTCGGGGTGACCCTCGTGTCGTACGACGACTACATCGCGTCGCTGCCCGAGAGCGCCGCCATGGTGCTGCTCACGATGGACTCGGTGCTCGCGCGCGGGGTCATGCAGTTCCCGCTCGCGCACAGCCTCGGCTGGGCGGAGCGCATGATGGGCGGCGCCGGTCGCACCAATGGCCCGGAACGCGCGTACTCGCCGATCGAGCAGGCGGTCATCGGCAGGCTCGTCACGGGCGCCCTCGCGACGATGGCGTACAGCCTCGGCTCGTCGTTCCCACAGAACATGAAAATTGATCGCTTCGAGTACACGCCGCAAGCCGCCAAGGCGGCCGGCCCCGCGGATGCCACTATCGTCACATCGCTCGAACTGACGGTCGACGACACGACCTCCCTCATCACGTTCGCCCTCCCGGCCGACGCGCTGGCCAGGGAGACAGCCGAGTTGTCGCACGCCAGTGAGGACGAGCCCCTCGATCTCATGCTCTCCCACTTGGCGGGCGTACCCGTGCGGGTGTCGCTGCAGTTCCAGCCGACACGGGTGAGGCCCGAGGTCGTGCTCAGTCTCGCCGAGGGTGATCTCATCCGCATGACCCATTCGAAGAACCGCCCGCTCAATCTCGCTGTCGAAGGCCACGTGATGGCCAAGGCCGCGGTGGGAGCGAGCGGATCGCAGCTCGCCTGCGTGATCGTCGATACCCAGGAGAACTCGTGAACAACATGACAGCGCAGACCAGCACCGCCGCAAGCGCGACGCAGGACTACGCGATGCAGGTTGCGGCGGTCGAGGCCCTCGCGGATGCCCTCCCCGGCGCCGAGCGCCCCACGGTCGTCAACCACCCCTCGCCCGAGCAGCTCTCCGGCCCGTTCTCGGTGGCGCTCGCTGCCGAGTTCGTGGGCGTGCGCTCGGCGGACATCGCCCTCGTGCTCAACGACCGCTCGGTGCTCGCCGAGGCCGCGGGCGTCGATGAGGCCCTCGCCGAGCCGTCCGAGCTCGTGCGCCCCGCCATCGAGGCGGCCAGCTCCACCCTCGGCGTCGGCGTACTCGGCGACATCACCGAGGCGGATGCCTCCGCGCTCGTCGCGGCGTCGGGCACCGCCGTCTTCGAGCTCACCACGACCGCGGGCTCGATCGGCTGGTTCGCCATCCGCCTCCACGCCACCGCGATCGCCGCCCCCGCCCCCGCGCCGGCCTCCACGGGCAACCTCTCCCGCATCAGCAACGTCGAGATGTCGCTCACCGTCGAGATCGGCCGCACCCGCATGGCGGTGCGCGACCTCCTCGCCCTCGAGCCCGGCGCGGTCGTCGAGCTCGACCGCTCGGCGGGAACCCCCGCCGATATCCTGCTCAACGGCAAGCTCATCGCGCACGGCGATGTCGTCGTCGTCGACCAGGACTACGCGGTGCGCATCACGAGGATCCTCGACAACCCCGAGGCGCCTTAGTGGACACAGTCTTCCTCGCGCTGCGCGTCGTCCTGTCGCTCGCGGCGGTGTTCGGGATCATCTGGTACGCGCAGCGCAAGATCGGCAAGGGCATGCGCGCCAAGCAGGGCAAGACCATCACCGTGGTCGGCCGACAGGGGGTGGGCGCGAAGGCGTCCGTCGCCGTGATCGACGTCGACGGCAAGAGGTTCCTGCTGGGAGTGACCGAGCACTCGGTCAACATCTTGCACACATCGGACACGCCCGAGGCACCCGCCGAGGCGTTTTCACGAGTCCTCACGGAAGAGGGCGGCAATGTGGAGGCAGGGGCGGTGATACCCCAGATAACGCAGAGCAGTTCGCCGTTGGCGGGGTCCATCCTCTCCGCCGACACCTGGCGTCGCGCGTTCGCCAGCCTCAAGCCGTGAGGCGCGGCGCTGCCCTGCGCACGGGGGCGGCCATCCTCGTCGCGGGCGCCATGACGCTCGTGCTCACCGCCGCCGCCGCGGTGCCGAGCGACGACTCGATCCCCACCCCGACTGACACCGACACCGGCACGATCGTCGACGGGGTCGTCAACATCGGAATCAACGGGCCCGACGGGGCGCCGGCCTCCTCCGTGCTCGTGCTGCTCGGCATCACGGTGCTCTCGATCGCCCCCGCGATCCTGCTCATGATGACCTCGTTCACGAAGATCTTCATCGTGCTCGCGATGACCCGCAACGCGATCGGCCTCACCTCGATCCCGCCCACGCAGGTGCTCGCGGGGCTCGCGCTCTTCCTGTCGATCTTCATCATGTGGCCGACCCTCGCCGACATCAACACGCTCGCCGTGCAGCCCTACCTCGAGGGCGGGATCGACTTCCAGGGCGCCATCGACGCGGCCTCGGGCCCGCTGCGCACCTTCATGCTCGCGCACACCCGCGAGGAGGACCTCGGGCTCATGACGCGCGCCGCGGACCTCGCCAACCCCGACTCGCCCGACACGGTGCCGCTGCAGACGCTCATCCCCGCGTTCATGATCTCCGAGCTGCGCGCCGGGTTCATCATCGGCTTCGTGATCTTCGTGCCGTTCCTCGTGATCGACCTCGTGGTCTCCTCTGGCCTCATGGCGATGGGCATGATGATGCTGCCGCCCGTCATGATCTCGCTGCCCTTCAAGATCCTGCTGTTCGTGCTCGTCGACGGGTGGACCCTGCTGGTCACCGCCCTCGTGGGCAGTTACGGGTTGAACACGTGAACCCGGCCGCCGTCATCGACATCAGCGTGCAGGCCCTCATGGTCGCCGCGAAGCTCGGCGCGCCCATGCTCATCACCGCCCTCGTGGTCGGTTTCGCGATCTCCGTGTTCCAGTCGATCACCCAGATCCAGGAGGTCACGCTCTCGTTCGTGCCCAAGGCCGTCGCCGTCTCGATCGCCCTCGTGGTGAGCGGCCAGTGGATGATCGCCGAGATGGTCACGTTCACGCAGAGCCTGTTCGACCGGATCCCGCAGTTGGTGGGCGGGTGACGTGTTCGGAATCGGGCTCGACGCCGCGTGGATCGAAGCCGTGATGCTCGCCGGGGTGCGGTTCACGGCCTTCCTCGTCATCGCGCCGCCGTTCTCGTTCGCGGGCATCCCCGCGCGGATCAAGGCCATGCTCGGCGTTGGGCTCGCCCTCGCCGTCGCCCCGCGCGTCGCCGAGGGATACACGTCGCTCGACACGGGCCCGTTCCTCGTGGCGATCGTCATGCAGCTGCTCGTGGGGCTCTTCCTCGGATTCCTCGTGATGATGGCGTTCGCCGCCGTGCAGTCGGCCGGTAACCTCATCGACCTGTTCGGCGGGTTCCAGCTCGCCCAGGCCTTCGACCCGCAGTCGATGATCAACGGCGCGCAGTTCACGCGTCTGTTCCACATGGCCGCGCTCGCGCTGCTGTTCACCACCGACGGGTACCAGCTCATCCTCGGCGGCCTCATCCGCAGCTTCGACGCGATTCCCGTGACGATGACCCTCGCGGCCGCGCCCAACCCCGAGCTGCTCGTGGGCGCGTTCTCGCAGCTCTTCCTCTCCGCGCTGCAGATCGCCGGGCCCATGATCATCGTGCTCTTCCTCGCCGACGTCGGCCTCGGCCTGCTCACGCGCGTCGCCCCCGCGATCAACGCGTTCGCGCTCGGCTTCCCGCTCAAGATCCTCATCACCCTCGTGTTCGCGGGGGTCGTCTTCCTCGCCCTGCCGCGCGTCGTGGCGGCCATCACGCAGGATGTCGTCGAGCTCATGATGGGGGCCTTCTCGTGAGCGACTCAGCGGAGAAAACAGAGGACGCGACCCCGAAGCGCATGAAGGAGGTGCGCGCCAAGGGCCAGCTCTCCACCTCGAAAGACCTCGTGTCGTGGATCGCGGTCGGTGCGGCTGTCGTCACGATCCCCGCGACCATCGACGGCCTGACCGGCTCGAGCACCGAGGCGATCGTGGGGCTGAGGGACATCATCGCCAACCCGGAGCCCGAGGCCGCTGTCGCCGCGCTCAACACCCAGATGGCCACGATCATCCCCGCCCTCACGCCCATGTTCGTGGTCGTGCTCGTCGCGATCGTCGCGGCGACCGCCGTGCAGGGGGGCATCCACTTCAAGAAGCCCGAGCTCAAGGTCGACCACTTCGAGCCCGTCGGCGGGCTCAAGCGCGTGTTCGGCTTCCAGGCGATGTGGGAGGGCGTCAAGGCCGTCGTCAAGACCGCCGTCGTCGGCGCCGTGCTCGTGTCGGTGCTGCAGGGGCTCATGCCCGTGCTCTCGGTCGCGGGCGGCCTGCCGTTGTCCACCCTCATCGCGGAGACCTCGGGCGGTGTCGCGGCCATCATGCAGTCGGCGATCGTCGCGGGGCTCGTGCTCGCCGCCGTCGACCTCTTCGTCGTGATGCGCCGCAACCGCAAGAGCACGCGCATGACCAAGAAGGAAGTCTCCGACGAGAACAAGAACTCCGAGGGCGACCCGATGATCCGCGCCATGCGCCGCTCGCGCCAGCTCGCGATGGGCCGCAACAGGATGATCGCCGCCGTGGGCGGCGCGGACGTCGTGCTGCTCAACCCCACGCACATCGCCGTGGCCCTCAAGTACGAGGCCGGCAAGTCGGCGCCGCGCGTCGTCGCGAAGGGCGCGGATGCCGTCGCCCTCAAGATCCGCGAGCGGGCGGCGGAGCACGACATCCCCATGGTCGAGGACATCGCCCTGGCTCGCGCCCTGCACGCCGCGTGCGAGGTCGGCCAAGAGATCCCCGCCGAGCTCTACACGGCCGTCGCGCGCGTTCTCGCGTTCGTGATGGCCCTCAAGTCCAGGGGTGCCGCCAAGGGCACCCACCGTCTCAGCCCGCAGACCGTCTAAGGAGCACTCATGAAGAAGAGTCTCGCCACTTTCGGCGTACCCATCGGGGTCGTGGGCATCGTGCTGCTGCTCGTCGTGCCCGTGCCCGCGTGGCTGCTCGACGTGCTCATCATCATCAACATCCTGTTCGCGCTCGTCATCCTGCTCACCACGATGTTCGTCAAGCGGCCGCTCGACTTCTCGGTGTTCCCGTCGCTGCTGCTCGTGGCCACACTGTTCCGGCTCGGTCTCAACGTCGCCTCCACGCGCCTCGTGCTCGGCGAGGGCTATGCGGGACAGGTCATCCACGCCCTCGGCACCGTCGCGATCAACGGGTCGCTCATCATCGGCGCGGTGATCTTCCTCATCCTCGTGGTCATCCAGTTCGTGGTCGTTACCAAGGGCGCGGAGCGCGTGGCGGAGGTGGGTGCCCGCTTCACGCTCGACGCCATGCCCGGCAAGCAGATGGCCATCGACGCCGACCTCAACACGGGTGCCATCACCGAGGAGCAGGCGCGGGCACGGCGCGCGGAGGTGTCGGCGGAGGCCGACTTCTACGGCGCTATGGACGGCGCGTCGAAGTTCGTCAAGGGCGACGCGATCGCCGGCATCATCATCATCATCATCAACATCCTCGGCGGTATCGCCATCGGGATGTTCCAGCGCGGCATGGAGATCGGTGACGCGGTCAACACCTACAGCCTCCTCACCATCGGCGACGGCCTGACCACCCAGATCCCAGCGCTGCTCATGGCCGTCTCCACGGGCATGATCGTCACCCGGTCCAACGTCGAGTCCGACATGGGCTCGCTCACCTCCAAGCAGCTGTCGCAGAGCCGCATGGCGCTCGTCATCGCCGGGGTGGCCGCGATCTTGCTGGGGCTCGTGCCCGAGATGCCCCTGCTCGCCTTCTGGATCATCGGGGTCACCCTCATCGTCTTCGGCCAGCGCATCGCCTCCCGCGAGAAGGCGCGCATCGCCGACGAGGCGGCCTCGACGGCGGTCGAGGCGGCCGCGCCCAAGGAGACCCCCGAGGAGCTCATCGAGCAGATGCGCGTGCACGCGCTCGAGGTGCAGCTCGCGCCCGACCTCGTCGACCTCGCGTCCGGCTCCGGGGATGACCTGCTCGCGCGCGTGCGCGGGCTGCGCCGCCGTCTCGCGCTCGAGATGGGCATCGTCGTGCCGCCCGTCCGCACGCGCGACAGCCTCGAGCTGCCGACCTCCACCTACGTCATCAGGGTCGCGGGGGTCGAGGCCGGCCGAGGCATCGCGCCCCCCGGCCGCGTGCTCGCGCTCGGCGACAACCTCGAGTCGCTGCCGGGCAGCGTCACCGTCGACCCCGTGTTCGGCCTCGCCGGCAAGTGGGTGCCCATCGAGATGCGGCACTCGGCGGAGCTCGCCGGGGCGACCGTTATCGACAGGGTCAGCGTCATCGTCACGCACCTGTCGGCGATCGTGACCGCCAACGCCGCCCGCCTGCTCACGCGGGAGGATGTGCGCCTGCTCACCGACGGCGTCAAGCAGGTCAACCCGGCCGCGGCAGACGAGCTCGTTCCCGCCCTGCTCTCGCTCGGCGAGGTGCAGCGGGTGTTGCAGGGGCTCCTCGGCGAGGAGGTCCCCATCAACGACCTCCCGCGGGTGTACGAGGCGCTCGCGATGCGCGCGAAGGTGTCCACAGACCCGGAGGGCCTCATCGAGGCCGCGCGCCTGGCGATCGGCCCGCTCATCGTCTCGAAGAAGCTCGAGGGCGGCGTGCTGCGCATCATCATGGTCGACCCCGTGCTCGAGCAGTCCATGCTCGAGGCGCTGCGCCCCTCGGAGCTTGGGTCGCAGATCATCATGGACCAGGGCAGGCTCGAGCACGTGCTCACGAGCGTGCGCACCATCGTCGAGCAGGCGTCGGAGAAGGGCGTGTCGCCCGTGCTCGTGTGCGCGCCCGCGCTGCGCCCGGCCATCCGCCGGCTCGTCGGGCCGCAGATCGGCGGCCTCGCCGTGCTGTCGTACCAGGAGGTGACGTCGGCGCAGGTCGGCATCGAGACGATCGGGGTGGTGCGTGCCTTCGATTCGATTCCGGCTTGACCCTGCCCCGCTCGAGCGCATCGCCGACACGGTGCGGGAGCGGTACGGGGTGGCTGCCACGGTCGTCTCCACCGAGGAGGTGCGCGTCGGCGGCATCGGCGGCTTCTTCGCGCGCCGGTACCTCGACGTGCTCGTCGACGTGCCCGACCCGGGCAAGCCCGAGGAGTGGACCGCGCACCGCCGCGGCCCCTTCGACGACCTCATCGAGCGCGCGGACCGGGCCGACGGGGCCGACCGCCAGAAGGGCTCCGGCGTCCCCATCGACGCCTCGGCCGTGCCCCCGCTCTCCACCGAGTCCGACGCCTTCACGGGCGTGCTCGAAGACCTGCAGCGCTACGCCTCCCCGCACGCCCCGGTGGCCACGACCCAGCGCCGCAAGGCCAGGCCGGTAGTACTGCTCAAGGCGCCGGGCGACCTCGTCGTGATCGCGGGCATCGGCGACGACGCCGTCATCGTGGCGAGGGCCCTCGCCGGTGAGCGCGGGGGAGCCGAGATCGTCGCGGGCGGGGCGCTGCCCGTGAACCCCGGCATCGGGCGCGTGGTCGACTACAAGTCCGCGTTCAGCGCCCGCGCCCGCGGGGTGGAGAACGGCCGCGCGACGATCGTGGCCTACAGCATCGAGCCCGGGGATGCCCGGCTCGCCGCCCACGCGGCCGCCCTCGCGGCCATCCGCCCGGACCAGCTGTGGCTCGCCGTCGACGCCTCGCGCAAGCCCGAGGACACGGCCGCGTGGGTCGGCGCCGTGTGCACCGTGGTCTCGGTGCAGGCGCTCGCGGTACTGCGCACGGCGTGGACGACAACCCCGGAGAGCGTGCGGTCGCTCGGCCTGCCCGAGGGATGGTCCGACGCTGTCGAGTAGGCTGGCGCCATGCTCGTCCTGACCCGCAAGCGCGGAGAACAGATCCTCATCGGGGACGACATCGTCATCACGATCCTCGAGACGAAGGGCGATGCCGTCCGCGTCGGTATCGAGGCGCCGAGGGGCGTTGTCATCCACCGCCTCGAGGTCATGCAGGCCGTCACGGAGGCCAACCTCGAGGCCGCCCGCGCGGGGTCGTCCGACGGCCAGGCGCTCGCCGGGATGCTCGGCGCGCTGCAGAAGCCCGCCACTCCGCGATCCGCCGACGAGGGCACTCCCACCGCCTGATCCGGCCTGCCCCCACAACGTGGGGCACCCTGTTGCGGGACTGTCGCGCCCCTTAACCCTCGGGTTAGCGTTCTAACCCTGGGGGGAACCAGTCCGTCGATAGTCGACGGGATTCACCGGGCCGCAGAGGGGGAGGAGCGCCGTGATCTCACTTGCCGAGATTCTCGTGCTGCGCGGCCTCATGCCCATTGAGAGCCTCGACCAGGTCGGCACCTCGCCGTCCAGCGACGAGTTCCTCATCAGCGAGCTCACGGGTGCGGGCAAGGTCACCGAGGCCCAGGTCGCCTCCGCGCGCGCCGCCCAGTTGGGCATCCCGTTCGTCGAACTCGGCGAGTACCCCGTCGACCGCGCCGCCGTCGAGATGGTGCCGACCGCGCTGCTGCGCCGCCACGAGGTGCTGCCCATCTCGATCGACGGCAACCGCCTCATCATCGCCATGGCCGACCCGGGCGACGTCATTGCGCTCGACGACGTGCGCGCGAGCGTGCACCTCATGGTGCACCCCGTGCTGGCCGAGCAGAACGACCTCCGAGCCGCCCTCACGCGCTTCGTGCGCTCCGACGGCGAGCTGAGCGACCTCACGACGGCGATCGTCGACGAGTCGGCCGACCTCAATGACATGAACCTGCAGGTATCGGAGGCGTCCGACGACGACGCCCCCGTCGTGCGGTTCGTGAACCTGCTCATCAGCCAGGGCATCCAAGACCACGCGTCGGACATCCACATCGAGCCCGGCGAGCACGAGCTCATGGTGCGGTACCGCATCGACGGCGTGCTGCACGTCATGCAGCGCGCCCCCAAGAACATCCAGAACGGTGTCATCTCGCGCCTGAAGATCATGAGCGACATCGACATCGCCGAGCGCCGCCGCCCGCAGGACGGCCGCATGTCGGTGCGCCACTCCGACCGCCAGATCGACCTGCGCGTCGCGACCCTCCCCACGGTGTGGGGCGAGAAGGTCGTCATGCGAATCCTCGACAACACCAACACGGCGATGTCGATCGACCAGCTCAACCTGCTCGGCCGCAACGCCGAGGTGTTCAAGGCGTCGTACACGAAGCCCAACGGCATGATCCTCGTCACGGGCCCCACGGGGTCCGGCAAGTCGACGACGCTGTACACGACGCTCAAGGCCGTCGCGCGGCCCGAGATCAACGTCATCACCGTGGAAGACCCGGTGGAGTACCGGATGCCCGGCATCAACCAGGTGCAGGTCAACCCGAAGGCGGGGCTCACGTTCGCGAGCGCGCTGCGCTCCATCCTGCGCTCTGACCCCGACGTCGTGCTGCTCGGTGAGATCCGCGACCACGAGACCGCCCAGATCGCCATCGAGGCGTCGCTCACGGGCCACCTCGTGCTCTCGACCCTCCACACCAACGACGCACCCAGCGCCATCACCCGTCTCATCGAGATGGACATCGAGCCGTTCCTCGTCGGCTCAGCGCTCGACTCGGTGATGGCCCAGCGCCTCGCCCGTCGCCTGTGCGACCGGTGCAAGGCCGCGTACCAGCCCAACCCGGAAGACCTCGTGCACCTCGGCATGGGCTACGACGGCTCGTACGCGCCGCCCACCCTCTACTCCCCGGTCGGGTGCACCGCGTGCTCGAACACGGGCTACCGCGGTCGCGTTGCACTGCACGAGATCATGCCCATCACCGAGGAGATCGAACGACTCGCGGTGGGTCGGGCATCCAGCTTGGAGATCAAGCACGTCGCCGTGACCCAGGGGATGTCGACGCTGCGCGTCGACGGGTGGGACAAGGCGCGTCTCGGTCTGACGTCTATTGAAGAAATCTTGCGAGTCGTGGCCTGATGGACAGGTCACAAGGGGGATACATGGATGAGCCTGTTTACGCCATTCCGGCGTTCGATGCCAACGGCCTGCCGTTGCAGGCCGACCTCGGTCGGCGACGCGACCAGCTGCCGCAGCGGCCCCGCCGCTCGGAGACCTCGGTGTTCGCGCCGAGCCCGGACTTCACGATGACGACGCCGCTGAACGACCAGGCCGCGACGACGCAGTCGTTCACCGCGACCCACTCGCTCGAGGACACGATCATTCCCTCGGCGAGCGCCGTCTACGAGATGCCGATCGACCTCGACCCGGTCGCGCCCGTCTACGAGCTGCCGCTGGATGCTCCCGCACCCGCGTGGGACAGCGCGCCGCCCGCGTGGGACAGCGTCCCGCCCGTCGCGCCGCAGGCCGCCGCGAACCTGTCCTACGAGGACACGCAGGACGTGCCGCCCGGCCAGGTCTTCGACCTGTCGTCCGAGGCCCAGCCCACTGCCGACCTGCTCGCCTCCGCGCCGCCGCCCGCCGCGGCGTACCGCGTGCCGGCGTTCGACCCGCCCGCGGCCGACTTCGCCTTCGATGTCGACGCCCCGGTCGTGAGCGCCGAGACCAACGGCGACCTGCTCTCCGCGCTGCGCGAGGTGCTGTTCCGCGGCGCCTCCGACCTGCACATCAGTGCCGGCGCCCCGCCGATGCTGCGCATCGACGGAGCTCTCGGCCCGATCGCCGACGGCAAGCCGTGGAGCCGCGAGACCGTGCGCGACACCCTCCTGGGCCTGCTCTCGCCGTACGAGCGCGAGCGCTTCGAGTCGACCCTCGAGCTCGACTTCGCCTACACCCTCACCGCCAACGCGCGCTTCCGGGTCAACTACTACATGGACCGCGGCGCGATGAGCGCGGCGTTCCGCATCATCCCCAACGAGGTCAAGCAGCTCGCGCAGCTCGGCATCCCCGAGGTGGTGTCGCAGTTCGCGAACCTGCCGCGCGGACTCGTGCTCGTCACGGGCCCCACGGGATCCGGCAAGTCGACGACGCTCGCCGCGCTCATCGACATCGTGAACTCGACCCGCACCGACCACATCATGACCGTGGAAGACCCGATCGAGTTCCTGCACAGGAACAAGAAGTCGCTCGTGCACCAGCGCGAGGTCGGCCGCGACACCCAGAGCTTCAGCTCGGCCCTCAAGCACGTGCTGCGCCAGGACCCCGACGTGATCCTCATCGGCGAGCTGCGCGACCTCGAGACCATCTCGACCGCGCTCACCGCCGCCGAGACCGGCCACCTCGTCTTCGCCACCCTGCACACCCAGGATGCCGCGCAGACCATCGACCGCATCATCGACGTCTACCCGCCGCACCAGCAGATGCAGATCCGCTCGCAGCTCGCCTCGACGCTGCAGGGCATCGTCTGCCAGACGCTCGTCAAGCGCGCGAGCGGCGTCGGCCGAGTGGTCGCCGCCGAGGTGCTCATGATGACGCCCGCGATCGGAAACCTCATCCGCGAGGGCAAGACGTTCCAGATCGGCTCCGCCATGCAGTCGGGCCGCGCCCAGGGCATGTCGACCCTCGACCAGCACCTCGCCGACCTCGTCAACTCTGGCGCGATCTCGCGCCAGTCGGCGATCGACAAGGCGCGCGACATCGCCGCGATGAGCCGCATGATCACGCGCGTCGACGTCTCCGACGGCGCCGAGGGCTCCTTCGGCAGCTTCCCCGCACCCAAGGCAGGCAACTGATGTCCACGACAGCGCTGCGCTCGTTCGAGTACAAGACGCGCAACACCTCGGGCAAG
>Ga0247738_10000436_pt1 | contig 16067 bp, 7 predicted proteins | sample UWRJL013104B2_FD_180936 | JGI IMG/M metagenome (GOLD analysis project Ga0247738, IMG submission 180936) | Plant litter microbial communities from Arlington Agricultural Research Station in Wisconsin, United States - UWRJ-L013-104B-2 | ecosystem: Environmental > Terrestrial > Plant litter >...
TGGCGGGGTTGTAGACGTCCTGCCGGCGGGGCGAGGTGCCGGCGGTCACGGCACCGTGAATGAAGTGATCGATGGGATGGGGGGTGGTGGCCATGGGTGTTCTCGCGTGAGGTGATCAAAGAGCGAAGGTCAGTTTAGGCAGCGAAAACCCCCTCGCCTAGTGGGTTGACCTGAACTGATTGTTTGCCATGGTGAACAATGCAACCATGATCGACCAAAAAGTGGAAGGCCTCTGGGCGCACCTGCACTGGCTCACCGTGCTGGCGCAGCAGGGCAGCTACACCGCCTCGGCGCAGCGCCTGGGCGTGAGCAAGGCGGCCATGAGCCAGCGCATCAGCGAGCTGGAGCGCGCCGCAGGCGTGCCCCTGGTGCAACGCACCACGCGCAGCGTGCGCCTGACCGAAGCCGGCCAGCGCCTGGTGGAGGGCCTGCGCGACCCGTTCGAGCGCATCGCGCAGAGTTTCTCCAGCGTGCGCGACCTTGCGGACGAACCGGCCGGCCTCGTGCGGGTCACGGCGCCGGTGGCGTTCGCGCGCCAACAGCTGGTGCCTCGCATCGCCGAGTTCGTGCGCGCCCACCCCAAGGTGCGGCTGGAGCTGGACCTGTCGGACCGGTTGAGTTCGCTGGCCACCGAGGGTTTTGACCTCGCGATCCGCCACACCGCCGCGCCGCCCGACACGCACGTGGCCTGGCCGCTCTGCACCACGCGCTCGGTGCTGGTGGCCAGCCGCGACTACCTGCGGCGCCACGGCGTGCCCGCCTCGCCGCAAGACCTGGCGCAGCATCCCTGCCTGCACTACCCGCGCTCGCAGGACACACCGGCCTGGCACTTCATGCCGCCCGAAGGCCGCCGCAAAGCGCCGCGCCAGCGCGTCACCGTGCCGGTGTCGGGCCCGTTCTGCGCCAACAACAGCGAAGCCCTGCGCGACGCGGCCATTGCCGGCCTGGGCATTGCCCTGCTGCCGGACTTCAGCGCGCAGGCAGCGCTGCGCTCGGGCCAGCTGGTGGTGGTGCTGGAGGACTGGGCCTCGGTGGGCACCTTCAGCCCGCAGATCTACGCAATCCGGCCGTATGCCAGCCACGTGCCTCGCGCGGTCTCGGCCTTCGTGGCCTGGCTGCGCGGAGCGCTGGCAGAGGGGTTCGACGCGCGGGCCTGAGCCGGCCTCAGTCCAGCCGGATCTTGTTGCGCGCGATCACGTCGCGGTAGATCGCGGTGTCCTGCGCGATGCGCGCGCTCAAGGCCTTGGGGCTGGGGTCGTCCACCCGCCAGCCTTGCTGGAACAGCTTCTGCCGCGTTTCGCGTTCGTTGAGGATCTTCCCCAGCTCGCTGCTCAGCCGTGCCTGGTGGGCAGCGGGCATGCTGGCCGGTGCCATCACGGCGTTCCACACCTCGATGTTGATGCCCTTGGCGCCGATGTCTTCCATGGAAGGCAGCGTGGGCGCCAGCGGGCTGCGCTTGGCCGAGGTGACGGCCACGGCTTCGAGCTTGCCGGCCTGCACCAGCGGGTTCACGGTGGAGGCTGGCAGCAGCGTCATGTGCACATGACCACCCAGGATGGCGTTGATGATGGGCGGCCCGCCGTTGAAGGGCACGTGCAAGGGCTGGATGTCCAGCGCCTGCTTGAGCAGCTCCATGCCCAGGTGCCCGCCCGAGCCCGGACCGATGGAGCCGTAGGACAGCTTGTCGCCGTCGGCGCGCATCTGCTTCAACACTTCGGCCGTGGGCCGTTCGGGGCCCGACTTGTTGGTGACCCAGATCAGCGGCGCGGCGCCAATCAGCGCGATGGGCGCGAACGCGGTGGCCGGGTCGTAGGGCAGCTTGGCGTAGAGGTACTTCGAGCTGGTGAGCGGGCCGTTGCCGATGACACCGATGGTGTGGCCGTCGTCGGCGCGGGCCAGCAGGTCCGCACCGATGTTGCCGCTGGCGCCGGGGCGGTTCTCGACCACCACCGGCTGGCCCAGCGCGCGCGACAGGGGCTCGGCGATCAGCCGGGCCTGCATGTCCGGCGAGGAACCGCTGGGGTAGCCCACGATCATGCGCACGGGCTTGCTCGGCCAGGGCGCACCGGCCTGCGCCAGGGCACTCAGGGGCAGCAGGGCCAGGCCGAGTGCGACCAGCGGGGCGCTGGCGAGAAAGGAACGTTTGTGGGGGGCATTCATGCGGTGTCTCCTGGATGGAATCGGTCAAACAAATCTGCCCGCGCCGGCTGGCGGCGGGTCAACGGCGCTTTCAGAGCGCTCTGCCTGACCTGGGTCAGGCACTCGAAAACATCGGGTTCGGCCAGTGGCTCGACCCACTGCGCGAGTGCACGCACCAGGCCTTGCACGCACTCGCGCAGGGCCGGCAGTTCGCTGTGCTGCAGCAGCACCACGTGCGACGGCGCATCGGCGCGCGGGGCCTGGTTGGCGATCGGAAAATCGTCCGCCGGGTGGCAGCGGCCCCATTGCGCGCTGACCAGGCCAGCCTGCTCCAGCTGCCGCGCGAGAAACGCCTGAAGACCGGCCTCGGCCCCCTCCGCCCGCTCGCCCAGGTGCAGCGCGGCAAGGTACCGCGCGGACGAAAGGCCCATGCTGCCCGAGAGCGCACAGGGCAAACGCACGAAGTGGCCGAGTTCGGCTCGCATGCGGCGCGACCACGGTGTCGGGTGCGCCACCAGTTCACGGTACTCGGCGCTGGACAAGGCGGCCAGTGAACGCAGCCAGTAGCAGGTGAAGAAGCGCGTGGCATCGCCCACCGAGCGGTAGCGCACGGCCTCCACGAAACCCGGCGAACCCACGCGCTCGGGCACGTGTTCGTGCGTGTGCCAGATCTCGTACTCGGACGCGACGCCCTCGCGCTCGACGCTGTTCCACAAGGCCAGGAAGGCGTTGGCACCCACAGGGTTCATGCGGAGGTCCACTCGCCATCGGGCAGCACCATGACCTTGGTGGCAACCCGGTCGCGCGCCAGCGAAAAACCCCGCGCCGCTTCCGACAGCGGCACGCGGTGCGTGATCATGTGGCGCAGCAGGTCCTGGTGCCGCTCCATGAAGGCGACCACCTCCGGCCAGGCCGCCTCCGGCGCGCGGTACGAGCCGCGCAGGGTCTGGTGCTGGCGCACCAGGGCCGTGAGGTCGATCGGCACCGGCGCCGCATGGATGCCGGTGATCACCAGCACGCCATGGCTCTTCAAGGCCTGCAAGGCGGGGGCGATGACGGCCGCCGCGCCGGTGGCCTCGATCACCACGTCGAAACGGCCCGCCGCCAGGTAGGGCGCCAGGCCTTGCGCCATGCCAAGCTGCGCCACATCGATCAGGTCGGTGAAGCCCAGACGCTGCAGCACGGCCATGCGCGGCGCGTCGCCGTGCCCGGCCACCACCACCTGCGCCGCGCCGGCCTCGCGGGCGAACAGGGCAATGCCCTGGCCGATGTTGCCGGGCCCCAGCACCAGCACGCGGTCGCCGCGCTTCACACCACCGGTGCGAACCGCTTCCAGGCTGACCGAGAGCGGTTCGGCCAGCGCCGCCACCAGGGGATCGACCCCGGCGGGCACCGGCACGCAATTGCGCGCGGGTGCCACCACCCAGTCGGCGAATGCTCCGTGGCGCATGACGCCAATGCCCTGGCGCGTGATGCAGGCGTCGAAGTCCTGCTCGCGGCAGGCGGCGCAAGCGCCGCACACCACCGAAGGCCGCACGGTGACCAGCTGGCCCGGCACCAGGCCGCTGACACCATCACCCAGCGCCGCCACCTCGCCACTGAACTCGTGGCCGATGGTGACCGGCAGCGCACGGGTCATGAAGTGGTAGCTCGACGTCCACTCGTCGATGTGCAGGTCGGTGCCGCAGACGCCGGTGGCTTTCACGCGGATCAGAACCTCGCCCTGGTCTGGGGTGGGCGGGGCGGTGTCGCGCAGCTCAAGGCCGGGGGCGGGACTGGGTTTCTGCAGGGATTTCATGGACAGGGGGCTCGACTGGGATGGCCCGCAGTCTCGGCGGCCGGCACCCATACGTCAAATACTCATTTTGTATGAAAGGCATACTCACGAGGTATGCCACCGCCCACTGGAGCCCGCCCATGGAACTCAGACACCTGCGCTATTTCGTCGCCGTGGCCGATCTCGGCAGCGTGAGCCGCGCCGCGAGCAAGCTGTTCATGGCGCAGCCGCCCCTGTCGGCCCAGATCCGCCAGCTGGAAGAAGAGGTGGGCGCGGCCCTGCTGGTGCGCCTGCCGCGCGGGGTGCGCCTCACGCCGGCGGGCGAATCTTTCCTGGTCGATGCGCGCGCCATCCTGGCGCGGGCGCAGCAGGCCACCACCCGCGCGCGCGAGTTGCAAGAGGGCCAGCGCAGCGTGCTGCGCGTGGGCCTCATGCCCTCGGCCACGCAGACCGTGCTGCCCGGCCTGCTCAAGCGCCTGGCGCGCGCCGGCCTGCAGGTGAGCGTGGAGGCGCACGAGATGATTCCATCGGCGCGCCAGCTGCAGGCGCTGCGCAACGCCGAGATCGATCTGGGCTTCATCCGCCCCGGCACCAGCAGCGCGCCGCCCGAAGCGGTCTTCAGCATCGACGATCCGTACTGCCTGGCCCTCGCGGCCGACCATCCGCAAGCCAGCGCGCGCGGACCGCTGTCACTCAAGTCGGTGGCGCAAGAACCCTTTGTGAGCTTCTCCCGCCACGCCGAGAGCGACTACTTCGACCAGACCGCCGCGCTCTGCGAAGAGGCCGGCTTCGCGCCCGACCTGCGGCACACCGCCGGGCAGTTCGTGAGCGTGCTGTCCATGGTGGCCAGCGGCCTGGGCGTGGCCATCGTGCCGGCCTCGTGTGCGCTCATGGCGCCGCGCCAGGTGGTGTTGCGCCGGCTCAAGGGCCCGAGCCGCCCCAGCCGGTTGGTGATGGTGCGCAACGAGCGCCAGATGCAGGACGCCTGGGGCAGCCAGGTGGTGCGTGAGGCCACGCTGGAGCTGCAGGCGCTGGAGGCGGCCATCCGCAAGAAGATGCCTTGAGCTGCCCGCGCGGGGCGGGCTTCAGCGCACCGGGTTCACCACACGGCCCCGGATCTCCACTTCCACCCGGCGGTTGTCGCGCAGGCAGGCGATCAGTGCGTTGCGCGCCAGGCCGTCGCTGCAGCTCTTCACCGGTTCGGCGCTGCCCCGGCCTTCGACCGTGAACAGCGCGGCATCCATGCCGCGCGCCACCAAATGGTCGCGCACGGCGGTGGCGCGTTGCAGCGAGAGCGGCTGGTTGTGCTCGTCGCTGCCCAGGCGGTCGGTGTGGCCGACCAGCACGATGCGTTCGATGCCTTGCAGGCCCTTGGCTCGCTCGGCCAGCACGTCCAGCCGGGCACGGCCGGCCGCGCCGATGTCGCCCAGGCCCGCGCGGTCGAACTCGAACACCGCGTCGGTGGCCAGCACCAGGCGCTCGATGACGCGCTCGACCACCACAGGTGCCGGCGCCGGTGCGACGGCCACGGCCGGCGAGGCGCAAGCGGCCTGGTCCGCTTCCATGCGCCGCGCCTGCGCCTCGGCCATGCCGATGTAGGGGTTGGCGTGGCGCCAGCCGCCTTCGGCGTACTCGTGGCCCATCCACACCAGCTGCACCTCAAGGCACGCGGCCTGCGCCGTCACGCACGCGGCGCCCGGCCCGGTGCGGCCGCGTTCGGCGCGTGCCCACAGGTCTTCGCGCAGGCGCACGCTGCCACCGATCAGCGGTGTGCGGTGCTCGGGCGTGGCGCCTTTCTCCAGCGCGTCGACCAGCTTGACCGACTCGGCCAGCGCCTCGCCGATCACCGGGCCTCGATCGTTCTCGTGGTAGTTCTGGCGTGCCATGTCGAGCCAGCACTGCGCCTTGGCCCAGGGGTAGCTCGTCTGCGGCACGCGGCCGTCTTTCTGCAGTGCGGCCAGGCGGTCCTGCACCGATTGCAGGGCGCGGTGGTCGGCGCGCTGCGCTTCATCGGTGAAGCGTTTCGCCTCGGCAAAAGGCGGCACGGCGCCGGGCGCGCGGTCGGTTGCGCGTGGGTCGGTCACGGCGCAGCCACTCAGGGCCGCCAGCGCCAGCAGGGAGAGAAGAAAGGATTTGGAATTCATGGCAAAGGCCTCTCAACAGATCAGGGACGGGCGGCCGAAGCCAGCGGGCTCAGGGCGCGGTTGGTGGCGGGATCGGCACCTCGGAACAGGGTCTCGTCGAACTTGAAGCGCAGCCGCAGGTACACGCCTTTGCGGGTGTAGGCCGCGCCGGTCAGCTCGTCGTCGCGGAAGCCGCGCAGGTTCACGCCGAAGGACAGCCAGAGGTTGGCCTTCACGAGGTAACCGGCCTCCACACCGAAGGAGTCCTGCCGCGTGTTGCCCTGCGGGCTCCACATGAGGTGGTGCTGCAGGCCCACGTCCCAGCGCTCGGACAGGTCCCAGGTGATGCGGCCACCGACCAGCCAGGCGGTGTAGTTGGAGCGCATGCCGCCGAGGAAACGCTCGGACACGCGCTTGCCGGCCAGGCGCCCGGTGAGCCACCAGGGCCGGCTCGGGTGGTAGTCGCCGTGCAGCGAGACCGCGTGCGAGGTGCGGCGGTATTCCACGCCTGGGTTCTCGTCGTTTTCGGCGCGCAGTTCGTAGAGGGCCAGCGCGTTGACGCGGTTGAGGTCGGTCTGGCGGTAGGCCGCGCCGATCTGGAACCGGTCTTGCCACTGGTCGTAGGCGCCCGCGTGGCGCGCGTTCTGCAGCGAGAGCGTGTTGCGCGCGAGGAAGGACCAGTCGCGGTCGATCTTCACGGTGGTGCCCAGGGTGGAGAGCCAGGCATCGTGGTTGCGGTCGCGGCGCCACTCCAGGCGGCCGGTGGCGCGCCAGGTCGGGTCGTAGGCAAGGTCGACGCCGCCGGTCAGCGCGGTGGCCGAGGCGGTATCGCCGGCGAGGGCTTTCTGGTGCTCGACGCTGGCGCTGTAGCGCACGCCCTCGGCCACGCGGAAGGTCTGGCGCAAGCCGATGGCGTTGACCGCGTCCTCGCCCGAGATGGCGTCGCGCAGGCGGTACTCGTTGAAGACCTCGCCGTCGCGGATCGTCTCGCTGGAGAGGCCGGCGACCAGCGCGGTCTCGCGCCCATCGACCGCCAGGCCGTTGACACCGCCCAGGCCCTTGGACACCTCGGCGCGGCCGTAGGCGCGGAACTGCTCGCTCAGCCGGTAGTCGGCGCCGAGCGTGATGCGCTGGCCGCGCGCGTGCTCCACGTCCTGCTCGAACTCGCCGAGCACCGTGAGGCGGTCGCTCAGCTGGCCTTGCGCGCTCAGCGAGAGCGCGGTGAAGCTGCGTGTCTGGCCCGGCGCGGCGGAGAACAGCGGCGCGTTGATCTGGAACGGTGTGAAGCCCGAGGTCTGCGGGATGTTCGCGCCCCAGGCCGAGGCCGCGTTGGGCACACCGCCTTCGTCGCTGCCGTGGCGCAGGCCCACGCCCACGGTCCACTTGGGCGTGAGGCGGTACTGCACGCCGGCGTAGGCCGTCTCGCGCACCGCTTCCACCGCCTTGTCTTCGGAGCGCATGGCGTCCACGCGCAGCGACCAGTCTTCGTTGATCTGGTAGCTGGCCACCGCGCCGGCCTCGGCGCGGCCGCCGTTGTACGAAGAGGAGAGGTTGCTGAACTCGCGGTCGGTCTCGCCGGCCCACAGGCGGGCGTCGAGCCGCTCACCCTGGTGGCGCATTTCCACACGCGCACCGTCGCCTTTGCCGCGCTCGCCCAGGGCCTCGCGGTCGGAGCGCGCCAGTTCCACCAGCGCCCAGCTTTTCTCGCCCAGGCGCAGCGTGGCGTTCACACCGCTGAGCGTGTAGGGGTCGGACGGGTCTTGCGATTCCACATGGCTGGCGCCGACTTCGAGCGCGGGCGTGATGCGCCACGAGCCGTCCACGCCACCGAGCCAGTACTTGGGCCCGCCCTGCTCCACCTCGTAGGTGATGCGCACCGACATCGGGTTCATGTTGGCGTCCACCGAAGGCACGGGGGCGCGGAACACGACGCTGCCGGCGAAGGGCTCGAACTCGTAGTCCACGAAACGCACCATGGGCTCGGCGCGCAGGATGATGGAGGGCTGGTTGCGGTCGCGCGTGAGGATCTCGACCTTCTCGGAACCCGAGATGCCCTCGCTGCTGGAGAGCCGGTAGGGGCCGGAGACACCGCGCGCGGGCTGTTCGTCCACCACCTGCGCGACGTTGTCGCGCACCACCCAGGCGTTGGCCTCGAAGGTCTCGCCCTCGTGGTGCAGTTGCAGGCCGGAGACCGAGCGGTTGAGCCGGCTGAGCTCGCGCGCGGGCCCGCCGGTGCCGGTGTTGAAGTCGCCGAACAGCACGAAGGATCGGCCCTGGTCGACCCGCACGTACAGGCGCTGGCGCGATTGCGCGTCGAAGCCGCGCAGCGAGGAGTCGCCGTAGATCGGGTAGTACTGGTCGGGCTGGATGTCACGGAACAGGCGGCCCCGGCTTTCCTTCTCGGAGTCATAGGCCAGCGTGAGCAGGGTCTCGCCCTTGACCACGCCCTTGAGGAAGAACGCGGTGCGTGCGCCCAGCGAGCCTTTGCCGTTGTCGAAGCCGTTCGTATGGCGCTTCAACTCCAGCTCGAAGCCGTCGTCCTCGCGCGCCGGGCTGACCTGCGAGGCCTTCAGACGGCTGAGGTCCAGCGTGCCTTCGATGACGCCGACGGCGATCATGGGCCGGCGCTCGGTCACCATGCCCACGCGCCCGTGCACCACCACGTTGCCGGACTGCACCTGCAGGTCGGCATCGCCCGGTTCGTAGGACGCGACGAGCTCGACCACGGCTTCGCCGCCGCGCACCGTGAGGCGCAGGTTCTGGCGCGGCGGTTCGTCCACCGCCGCGTCGGGCAGGCGAACGCGGCCCCGGTTGGTGGCCACGGTCACGTCGGTGGGTGCCGTCACCTTCTGGCCGTCGCGGTCGAACAGGCGCACGGTGAGCAACACCACCGAACGGCCGTCGGCGCTGACCTGCTCCTGCGCGGCTTCGAGCACCAGTTGGCCGTGGTCGGCCAGGCTGGTGGCGCGCCAGTTCGCGGCCAGCGGCAGTGCGGTGGTGGGCGCGGGCAGCGCGGTTTCACCGGGCCCCCGGGCGGGGTCCTGGCCAGGGGCCAGGGGCGTGAAGCGCGGGGCCGGTGCAGCGGTTTGCGCGAGCGCGAGGCTCAGGGGCACCAGCAGCACGGCCGAGGTCAGAGCGGATCGCATGGGCAGCATGAGACGAGGGGCCTTCATTTCGCACCTCCCACGCGGGCCGGTGGGCCGGAGCGGAAGACGCGTGGGGGTGAGGTCGGCGGATCGACCAGCGGGGCGACGATCTGGCCGACGCGGCGGCGCTTCTCCACCTGTTCCAGCACGGCGGGCGAGCAGCTGCCTTCGATGAAGTCGGCGCGGTGCAGCTCGCCGAACTTGAGGTCGAGGAACAGGCTGCCGGCGTCCAGTGCGTTGCGGTTGCTGCTGGTCACGAGCTGGCTGCCGTCGGGCAGCGTGGTCGGGTCCACACGCAGCACCGAGGTGCGCGCGGGCAGGCCGCAGATGCTGTACTTGCCTTCGCTGTCGGACACCAGGTGCGTGCCGTCCTGCAGGTACAGGCGCACACCGGGGATGCCGACTTCCTCGGCGTCCTGGATGCGGTTGCGGTTGCAGTCCATGAACACCTTGCCCATGACGCAGGCTTCCTGGAAAAACACGCCGCCGGTGATGCGGATGCGGGCCTGCGCGCGGTTGGAGGTGACGGGCACACCGCCCACCACACCGGCGGCCTGGGCGCGGTTGATGCCGTCGCCCTGTTGGGCGCCGACACCGACGCGCACCCGATAGGTCACGGTGACCGGCGTGTTGGCGGCGAAGTTGCCGAGCGCGAAGTTCAGCACCGGGCCGGGCGAGCCGGCCGGGTCGGCCACGACCACGCCGTCCTGCGCGACCGTGCCCGGGATCAGGCGCAGGCCGGCGGGCAGGTTGTCGGTGATGACGACGTTGCTCGCCGCGCCGTTGGGGCTCTGCACGCGCAGCGTGTACTGCACCGAGTCACCGATCTCGACCACGTCGCGCAGCACCTGCTTCTGCAGGAACAGGCCGGCGCCGTTGAAGGGCTCCAGCGGGATGTGGTTGTGGATCAGGTCGGGCATGCCCGGCGCCAGGTTCAGGCGCAGGTAGTAGGTGGTGGGCTGGCCGATCGGCGGCGGGCCGGCCTGCGCTTGCACCAGGTAAGGCGAGGCACCCGAGGGGGTGAACACGCCGGGGGCCGGCGGGATCGAGGCGATCGGCGTGGGCGCGTAGTTGGGCGCCGAAGCGCTCAGCGTGTACTCGCCGGTGGGTGCGCCCGGGGCGAGCAGGAACTGGTAGAAGCCCAGCGGCCCGGTGGTCATCTGCGCGCAGTTGCCCACCGCCACATAGCTCGCGCCGCCCACCAGCATGGTGGCCGGGTTGAAGCCGGCGGGACCACAGAAGCGCACCAGCGAGGCGTCGACCGGCGCGCGGGTGTTGGCGTCGTAGACCACGCCCGAGGGGTCGAGCGGCAGGTCCTGCTGCTGCAGGTTGGCGCCGGGTTGCAGCGAGACGGACAGGTGGTCGCGCTCGCGGGCGACGCGCGAGTTCGTGTCGCCGCCGCTGTTCTGCGGCGTGCCGTAGATGACGTTGTTGGCCGGATCGCGGAAATAGACCTTGTAGTCACCGGGGAGCAGGCCGATCACGCCGTAGGCGCCGTCGGCCCCTGTGCGAAACAGGCTTCGGCCGTCGGGCATGCTCACGCAGCCCTGCGCGCTGTTGGACGGCACCAAGCGACAGGCCACGGCCACGCCGTCGCTGCCCACGACCTCCACCGCCCAGTCGGGGATGGGCGTGTCATTGCCGTCGCGGCGGCGGTCGCCGTTGTTGTCGCGCCAGACGAAGCCCGAGAGCGCAGCCGGCAGCGAGGACAGCGGCACGCCGGTGGCGTCCAGGCCCGGGGTCTGGTACGGGCTCTGCGGCACGCTGCCGGGTGGGATCACGCCCGAAGGCGGCTGGCCCGGACCCCCGGTGGGCGTGGTGCTGTCCACTGTGTCGGTGCGGATGCCGGTGGGGCCGGCCGTGGCCTGGTTGAAGCGCGCGGTGGTGGCGCCGGCCGTGACGATCACCGGGATGTCGACCGACACCCAGGCGCCCGCAGGCAGGTTCGCCGAACCCAGCAAGTCACCGCCCGCCGTGCCGGTGAAGCCGGCGTTGGGCGTGAAGACACCGCCGTTGCCGCCACCGTGGGTGATGGCAGGGGCACCGGCGCGGGTCATGAAGTCGGGCAGCGTGTCGCGCAGGTCCATCGTGACCGGGTAGGCGCTGTCGTTCTGGTAGATCACCTGCCAGACCACCTCGGCGCCGGGCGAGATGCCCAGGGCGGCGGCCGGCGAGACGATGCGCGCGGACTTGTAGCCGCGCACGCCCTCGCCCTGCGTTTCACCGAAGTTCACCTGCAGCGCCGCACCGGGTGTGGCGACGAAGCGCAGCGCCAGGGTTTCGACCGCGCCGCCGAGTGGGCCCACGGTGCCGGCGCTGCCGCCGGTGACCGGGCCGGGCGTGTTGGCCACGCTGGTGTAGCCCAGCGGCTGGGTCTCGCGGACGGTGTAGTTGCCGGGCGCCAGGCCGGTGAAGCTGTATTGGCCGCTGGCGTTGGTGGTGGTGTAGCGCGTGATGGCGTTGCCGAACGCGTCGGTGCCGACCAGGCCCAGGGTGGCGCCGGGCAGGCCCACGTCGGGGCCGCCGAACTGACCGTCGAAGTCGCGGTCTTCATAGACGCGGCCGGCGATCTGGATGTTGGCGACCAGCGGGAAGTTGTGGTGCGCGGTGCTCTGGTTCGCGGCCACCACGATGCTGGCGATGGACGCCGGCGCCGCGCCCGGCGCGGTGGGCGTGCCGTTGGGCGCGCCGCCCAGCGTGCCGGCACTGGTGATGCCGTGGGTGGTGCCGGCCGGCAGGGCAGGCATGAGCACGCGGTAGCTGCCCGCGGGCAAGCCGCTGAAGCTGTACGCACCGCTGGCGTCGGTGGTGGTGGTGGCGATCAGTGCGTTGCTCACCTGGTCGCGCAGCTCCAGGGTGCGGCCGGGCACCGGCTGGTCATCGAGCGTGAACAAGCCGCCGCTGTTGTCTGGGTCGAAGTAGACGACACCCGAGATCTGGCTGCCCGGCAGTGTCTTGGTGAAGTGGTTGTCCACCGAGGCGGTCTTCACGCCGCTGAGGTCGATGCCGGTGATCGTGGGCACGGGTTGCGTGCCGCCGGCGCTGCCGCCGGTGCTGCCGGGCCAGGCCAGCGGCGAGCTGCTGTTGAGGAAGCCGGCCGGCGACGCGCAGGTGGTGCAGGTCACGGTGTAGCTGGTGCCCGGGGGCACGCCGGTGAAGCTGTAGTGGCCGCTGGCGTCGGTGGTGGTGGTGATCGACACCGGGTTGCCGCCGAGGTCGTTGCCGGTCAGCGTCAGGGTCTGCGGGAGGTTGTTGGCGCCGCCCGCGCCGCTGCCCACGCCGGCATCGCTGCCGTTGAAGACACCGTCGCCGTTGCCGTCGGTGAAGATGCGGCCGCTGATGGTGCGGTCGTTGCCGATCTCACCGAAGTTGTTGCCGGCCGAGCGCGCGTTGGGTGGCAACACGATGCCGGCGATGCGGCTGGTACCTGCCGGGATGCTGTAAGCCGGTGCGCCGTGGCTGATGGCGGGCGCGTTGTTCGAGGCCGTGCCGGCGGTGCCGGTGGCGCCGCCCGAACCCAGGTCGTTGACCGTGCCGGCCGAGGGGATGCCGTTGACCGTGCCAGCGGGCTGCGCGCCCTGCGTGATCACGTAACCCGGGCAGGCAGGCGCTGCGAGCGGGCTGCAGCTGGGCCGCAGGTCCGCAAAGCGGTATTGACCGCTGGCGTCGGTGGTGGTGGTGTGCGAGACCGGGCTGCCCCGGTCATCAACGCCGACCAGCGTCACCTGAACGCCGGGCAGGCCAGGCTCGGTGCCGTTGGCCACGCCGTTGTTGTTGTCGTCGCGGTAGACCAGGCCGCTGATTTCGGAGGCCCGCACTTCGCCGAAGTTGTTGCCCACCGAGCTGGCCACGGTGCCGCCTGCCGCGTCGAGGCGGATCTGGGTGCGAGCCGAAACGAAGTTCGCGCCGTCCAGGAAGTACGTCGCCACCTGACCAGTGCCGCCGACGATGCTGGCTTCGGCCACCGTGCCCGCACCCTCGCGCGCCTGGTAGCTGTTGCTGGACGCGTTGCGCGGGGTCGATGGCGCGAGCGCGCTGCCGCCCACCGAGTCGCCGCCCGAGCGCAGGTAGCGCACCGTGTAGTTCGAGCCCAGCGTGGCGGAATCCACCAGGCCACTGAACACGTAGTAGCCGCCCGCGTCGGTGGTGGTCTTCTGCAGCACCTGGCCATCGCTGCTGCGCAGCAGGCTCACTGCCTGGCCGGCCAGCGGCGCTTCGCCGGTGTTGAAGACGCCGTTGTTGTTGGCGTCGAGGTAGATGCGGCCCGAGATGGAGCCCAACGGGCTCACCACCAGTGGGGCCTCGGCCGGTGTGGGGTTGCTGCCTGCGTCGGTGCGCAGCGCGCCGGCCAGGATGCGGTTCGGGTAGGTGCCGGCCACGGCGGCCGTCACGTTCACCGAGATCGTGCAGCCACCGGGCGGAATGCTCGCGCCGTTGGCGTAGCGCACCAGCGCCGTGCCGGCGTCGGCCGTGACCGACCCGGTGCTGCAGGTGCCGCCGATGGCGGGCGTGGGCGCCACGACCACGCCGGCCGGCAGGGTGTCGTCCAGCGCCTGTTCCAGCGTCTGGGCCGCCGCGTTGCCATTGCCCAGCGTGATGGTGAGGCGGGACACGCCGTTGGGCGAGATGCTCGGCGGCACGAAGGCCTTCACCACCGTCGGTGGTTCGAGCACGCGCACCGGCGCGCTCGCCGGATCGGGGTTGCTGACGCCTTCGTTGCTGGTGATGGCACCGGCAGGAATGGTGTTGGTGTACAGGCCCGGCACGTTGGAGACGGTGTCGAACGCGAAGCTGCAGCTGCCACCGGCCGGCAGGGTTGCTCCGGCGATCTGGGCGCTGACGGCCGATGCGATGGCGCTGACGGTGCCGCCCACGCAGGTGGTGGAGGCGTTGGGCACCTGGGCCACGAACAGGCCCGTGGGCAGCGCATCGCGCAGCGCGACACCGGTCAGGGCCTGGGCGGTATTGGGGTTGCTGAGGGTGACCGTGAGGCGGTTGACCTTTCCGGGCGCCACCGTCGCCTGGGCGAAGGCCTTGGCGACGGTGGGCGGCTGCAGCACGTGCAGCGTGGCGCTGGGGCCGGGCTGCGGGTTGGTCACCGCGCCGTCGTTGGCGATCACGGTGCCGCCAGGCATGGTGTTGACGTAGGCGCCCGCGACCGGCACGACCACGTCGACGCGCACCTCGCAGGCGCTTGGGCCAACGGCCAGTTGTGCGCCCCGGAACGAGACCTTGTCACCGACGGCAGTGATCACCGCGCCCGCGCAGGTGGTGCTGGCGTTGGCGGGGCTCGCCACGACCATGCCTGCGGGCAGGTGGTCGGTGGTGGAGATGTTGTTGAGCACCTGCGGCAGCGAGTTGCGCACCTGGATGACCAGTCGCGCGGGCTGGCCTGCCGCCACGGCCGAGGGCTCGAAGTGCTTCTGCACACCCATGCCAGCGAGCGCGCCGAGGTTGGCGGTGAAGGGGCTGGCGTTGGTCACGCCCTGGGTGTTGGTGATCGCACCGGCGGGCAGGGTGTTGTTGAGCGTGCCGACGACGCTGGAGGTGATGTCCACCGAGACCGTGCAGCTGGCGTTGCCGGCAAGCGAACCACCGCTGAGACGGACCAGGCGGGTGCCGGTCACGGCCTCCACCAGGCCACCCGGGCAGGTGGTGCTGGCGTTGGGCACCACGCCCACCACCATGCCGCTGGGCATGTTGTCGGCCACCGCGAGGTCGGTCAGCGCCATGGAGGTGGTGTTGTCGATGCTGACCGTGAGGCGCGAGACGCTGCCCGGGCCGGCAATGGTGGTCGGCGAGAAGCTCTTGGTCAGGTTCACGCGGCTGGTGACCTTGTTGAGCGTGGCCGAGGTGGTGGTGGTGCTGGCCACGCCGCCGTCGGCCGTGACGGCACCGGGCGCGAGCGTGTTCACCGAGGGCGTTGCCGTGCTGGTCACCACGTCGAACAGGAAGTCGCAGTTGGTACCGCCGGCGATGGTGGCGCCGGTGATCGCGGCGGTGGTGCCGCCGTCGGGCGCGTTGAGCACCACAGGGCCAGCGCAGGTGGTGCTGGCCTTGGCCGGCGTCGCCAGCGTCAGGCCGGTGCCGGCCAGCGGGTCGGTGGCGCTCACGCCGGTGAGCTGACCGGTGCCGGTGTTGCCCAGCGTGAGGCGCACGCGGCTGGTGCCGCCGACCTGGACCGGGTTGCTCAGGAAGGTCTTGGCCACGGTCAGCGCGGGAAGGTATTCCAGCGTGGCGGAGGTGGCGTTGAGGTTGCGCACCGTGGTGCCCGCGACGTTGGCCACGGTGCCGGTGGCGCTGACGGTGGCCGCCGCGTTGCTGCCGTTCCAGGCCGGGATGCTGTTGGTGTGCACGGCGATCGAGCCGCCGACCACATTCACCCGCACGCTGCACTGGCCGGGCGCGAACGGGCTGGTGCCCGCGCGCGCCGGCAGGGCGCCGCCGCTGAGCGAGAAGGCCGTGCCGCCGGGGTTGGCGCTGACGCTGCCGCCGCAGGTGGTGGTGGCGTTGGCCGGGTCGGCCACGCGCAGGCCGGCCGGCAGGGTGTCGGTGAACGCGAGGTTGGAGAGCGCCGAGAAGTTGTTGTTGGTCAGCTCGATCTGCACCACCGAGGGCGTGCCCTGGAAGCGCTGGCGCGCGGTCACGCCGTCAAAGGTTTTTGTGACGACCAGCGGGTTGACCGCCGTGAGGCTCACCGCACCCGCGTTGCCCGTGACCGTGCCGTTGCCCGCACTGAAGCTGCCGTTGGTGAGGGTGGTCTGCGGCACGGCGTTGGCCGGCACGCGCGCGGTGAAGCTCACCACGCAGGTCGTGCCGCCGGGCGCAGCGCCTGGGAAGTTGAAGCTGAAGCCCGGCGCCGTCGCCAGTGGTGCAGGCATG
>Ga0247738_10000437_pt1 | contig 16067 bp, 11 predicted proteins | sample UWRJL013104B2_FD_180936 | JGI IMG/M metagenome (GOLD analysis project Ga0247738, IMG submission 180936) | Plant litter microbial communities from Arlington Agricultural Research Station in Wisconsin, United States - UWRJ-L013-104B-2 | ecosystem: Environmental > Terrestrial > Plant litter >...
TTTATATCAAACAGGGGAATTTCCGTTTCCAGAACGAGAAAATGTGGTTTGAAAAATTTGATGCTTTTTATGGAAAATCAGATTTTGCGATCAATGGATATCTGTTAAATACAATCAATTATTTTCTGGAATCGCACGGAACTTTGAGTGGTAATTTCAACTTAAAATCAAAACTGATTAATGTTGATGAATTTATGGCGCTCGAAAAAGGCGAAAATACTGATCGAAATATTGAAGTACAATACGCCAAAGAAGATCATCCAAAAATGAGCGGTGTTGTTATTGTACCAAAAAACCTAAATGTTGGTTTAACGGCAAACGTAAACAAAGTTGAATATAACGGACTTGTTTTAAACAAACTAACCGGAAAAATTGGCATTACAAAATCAGGTTTTTATCTCGAAAACACCAATTTTAACATCATAGACTGTATTTTGGGAATAAACGCTACTTATAAAGATGAATCGCCTACTTCGGCACATTTTGATGCTCATTTCACTGCTAAAGATTTTAGCGTACAAAGAGCTTATAAAGAGATTCCGATGTTTCATGATATGGTTTCTGCTGCCGAAAAAGCACAGGGAATTATCGGCGTTGATTATAATATAAAAGGCGATTTGAACGGAAATATGGAACCAATTTACGAATCACTTGAAGGTGGCGGAACTTTAAACCTTCGCGATGTAAAAGTAAAAGGATTGAAATTATTTGACGGAATAAGTTCTAAAACCGGGCAAGATGGCCTGAATAATCCTGATATGAAAGGTATTGAAATTAAATCATCTATAGATAATAATTTAATTCATATTGAGCCATTTACGTTTAGCGTTGCCAGTTTTAAACCCACTATAAAAGGTACTACAAGTTTTGATGGATTATTGGATTTAAGAATGAGATTGGGACTTCCGCCGTTTGGTATTGTTGGATTTCCAATTGTAATTACGGGAACGCATGAAGATCCTAAAATTAAAATATTCAGCAAAACAGGTCAAAAAATTGATGACGCCATTTATGACGAGAAAAACAACAAAGTGATTAAGGAAGAAAAAGTCAGCAAAAAAATAAAAAAGTTAGAATCAAATGGAAAAGAAAAAACAAAATAGCGCATTCGAAAAATTTGCTTCCCGTGTTTCAAAAGCTGCAGGAAGCACAACCGCTTTTTTAAGTGCTTTTTTAATTGTGGTAGTTTGGGCTGTTTGTGGCCCAATTTTCAATTATTCTGAAACCTGGCAATTGGTTATTAATACAGGAACAACAATTATCACTTTTTTAATGGTTTTTTTAATTCAGAAAGCACAAAACAAAGACTCACTTGCCATTCAATTAAAATTAAACGAATTGGTAGCTTCCAATAAATATTCAAGCAATAGTCTGGTCGATATTGAAAGCATGACCGAAGAAGAAATGATTATTATTCAAAAATATTATCACAGACTAAGTGAACTCGCTAAAGAGGAAGTAAGTATCAAAGCCTCGCATTCTATTGACGAAGCCCATGACCTACACGAACGCAAGGATAAAAACAGAATAAAAACACATACCAAAACCAAATAAAATGAAGTTACGCTCATCAGAAACTTACTGGCCGTTAAAGCATGCAATGGATATAAGCTATCCGTCATTAGACTCAGATATTACTACTGAAATACTAATTATTGGCGGTGGAATTACCGGTGCATTAATGGCATATAAACTTATTAACGAAGGAAAAAAGGTAACAATTATTGACCGCCGTGATATGTGTAATGGAAGCACGGCTGCCAGTACCGCATTACTTCAATATGAAATTGATGTATCTCTTCATGATCTTATAAAACTAAGAGGAGTCGATTGCGCCGTAAACAGCTATATAAACGGAAAAAAAGCCATTTTTGATTTGCGAATAATATGTGATGCCATAAAAAGCGAATGCGGATTTGAATTTAAAAAAAGCATTTATTTTTGTTCTCTTAAAAAAGACCTTCCGTTTTTAAAAGCCGAATTCAAATGCCGAAAAGAACATGGTTTTGATGTAACCTGGCTTGAAAGATGGGATCTTGAAAAAATGGGATTAAATGCCATTGCAGCAATAGAATCTAAAACTGCCGCAGTGATGGATCCATATAGACTGGCGCAGGATTTACTCGTTTATTGCGAAAAAAAAGGACTGAAAATTTACGATCGTACCAACATTACTTCTACCCAAAACCAAAAGGGAAAACTCGTTGCACATACTGAAGATAAATGTACGATAACAGCAGATCATATTGTAAATTGTACCGGTTACGAAAGTACCGAAACACTTACTGAAAAAGTGGTCGATTTAAAAAGCACCTTTGTCATCGCATCCGAAAGCATTCCTGAATTACCAAAAGTATTTAAAAATGCCATTTTATGGGATACGTCTACGCCTTATGTTTATTTTAGAGCAACTCCGGATAATCGAATTATTATGGGCGGTGGCGATGAAGATTTTAGAGATGCGAAAAAAAGAGACAAATTATTACCCAAAAAAGAAATTTATCTTTTAAAGAAATTCCAAAGAAAATTCCCAAAAGTCAAATTCAAATTAGATTATTCCTGGGCAGGAACTTTTGGCGAAACCAAAGATGGTTTACCGTATTTCGGAAAACCAAATCCAGACAAAAATGAACATTATGTACTAGGCTTTGGCGGCAACGGAATCACCTTTAGCGTTATTGCAATGAACTCAATTCTTGATTCTATAAACAACAAACAAAATCAGGATTTGGAGTATTATAAGTTTGGTAGATAAAAGATTCTAAGTTACTAAGGTTCTAAGTTACTAAGATTAAGATTGTAAGATCTTTTTTTTAACTTAGAACCTTAGTAACTTAGAATCTTAGAACCTTACTTAATAATAAGCTCCATCTGAATATTACAGCGTTTATAAGGCGTTGCCAAACCTGAAACTTTCTCAAAACCTAATTTATGGTATAAGTTAATTGCCGGTTTAAGGATTGTATTGCTTTCCAGATATAATTTTGATGCACCAAGTTCGCGGGCACTTTTTACAATTGCTTCACCAAGCAGCCAGCCAATACTTTTTCCCTGTGCTTTTGGCGAAACAGCCATTTTTGCCATCTCAAAATCATAATTTTTATCATTCATTTTAATGAGGGCGCAAACACCAACGGGTTCATTTTGATATAAGGCAACAAGAATCTTTCCGCCTTTATCCAAAATATATTCTTTAGGATTATCCAATGCTTTATAATCTGCTTCTTCCATTTCAAAATACGTTGATATCCATTCCTCATTTAAAGCTTTAAAAGCTTCCTGATATTCGGGAGTATACTCTATAATTTGAACATCCTGGCTTTCACGCATTTTTTTCTGTTCGTTTACTCTTTTAAACAATGATTTTTGCTCCAGTAAAAATTCCCATTCTTCGAGTGCAGCCCATAAATTATGATTTGATTCAGAAATCAGCGATTCAACAGCAGCTTCAACATCAATACATTGCAGCTTTATTTTTTTAGACAGAATTGATCCTTTTTCTGTCAAAGCCACAATATTTCTGCGTTTATCTGTCGTTTTTAAATTATCATTTACAAGTCCTGCAGTAATCATTTCCTGAATAATTTTACTTACTGAAGGTTGTGAATGCCCAATTTCATTAGCAATTTCAGTAATCGTAATTTCTCTTTCTTCTGTAAGTGTATAAAAAACCGGGAACCATTTTGGCATAAAATCCGCTCCGTATAATTCGTAAACTTTTGCAGCATCATCTGTAATTATTGCTGTCATTAAACGCAAACGGCTTCCTAAAGCCACCTTACCTACTTTATTAAAAAAATCCATTTTATAATTGATTACATAATTAGTTATGCAAATATATATATTTTTTAGATACTAAGTTTTTTTTAAGTAACAAAGTTGCAAAGGCAACATAGGTACAAAGGTTTTTAAAAATGGCTACGGTGCGTGTTTATAATACTATTTTACAAAAAATGTCATAAAAAAAAGACGTACAATAATGTACGCCTTTGAAGAAAAAACTTTGTACCTATGTTGCCTTTGTAACTTTGAACCTCTATAAAACTAAGCTGTAATAGCCAACGGATTCAAATTGAATTTATATTCTTTTGGACTGCAATTGAATTTTTGTTTGAAGATTTTAGAGAAGTAGCTTCTGCTTGTAAAACCAATACAATACACAATTTCAGAAATATTTAAGTCCGAAGTTCTAATTAAAATTTCGGCTTTTAGAACACGCATATGTGTAATATAATCATTAACCGTGCGATTGTGAATCATTTTAAAACCTTCCTGCAATTTATTTGGTGACAGACCCGATTTTTTACTTAACGATTTAATTGTAAATGGTTCTTCAGGATTGGCTTTTATAGCTTCAGAAAGTTCTTTGATTTCTTCCATCTCTCTTAAAGTCAAACAGTTTGTATCTTTTGTAGCAGCAATTAAATCATCTGTGTGCTGTTGAATTTCCATGGCAAGAATTATTCTTAAAATGCCTTCTTTCAACAAATTACGAACTATTCCGCTTTGATTAACAGCATTTAATTGCTCTATTTTTTCGGCAATTCTTAAATTATATGAACCGATGTAAAAGAAATCTTCGACAGTATTTTTACCAAAAAAAGTTTCTCTCACATTTTCATTCAAGGAATGAGTTTGATTTGCTGTTTCCTGAGTTCCCACAATAATCAAAGTAAATTTTGTTTTCTTATCTTTTTCAAAAAACAGAACATGTTCCTGATCTTGTTTAGAAGAAAGGATTGCTGTTTGAAAGGTTTTCAATTTTCTTTCTTCGCCCGTAATTCCAAAACTGTGAGATAAAGTACCTTTAGAACAATAAGCAAAATAAACCGGAGACGATTTTAAGTTTAAGATATTCATTCGAACATCGGCAGAAAAAGTCATATCAAACTGCACATACGAAATATCATCATTGAATGAAGCACCAGTAATCGATCCTTTTGCAAAACTATTATTGACTTCCAAAGTATATTCATCTAAATCGAAAGTTACTTTTCCGCCTACGTTTAAAGTTAACTCATCAAAAATATTTTCGATTTTCTCTGTATTTATAGTTACTATTTTCATTTTGCGTGGATTTTAAAAATTCTACATTCTATTTTTAATAGATCTTCGAGAAACTTTTAAGAAACAGAAACATTTCTTTTAGACGTTGGATTTCCTTAAAAATCTATCTGTCAAAGTTCGTTTAATGACCTTCCGAAAATGTTATATAATTTTTGTAATTTGTTTTATAATTACCTGTAAATTATAAATTACAATCTTTAAGATTTTTTCCTCTAAATAAAGTAAATACAAAAATGAAAAGTTTTTCTTTTGCTCCAATAACTTCTAATGATGCTAATATTTTGATTTTAGGCACAATGCCCGGCACTAAATCATTAGAACTCAATCAATATTACGGTCATAAACAAAACAATTTCTGGAAATTTATGTTCACTATTTTAAAAGAAGATTTTTCAGATGACTATCCAACCAAAAAAGCACTTTTGCAAAAAAATAAAATAGCACTTTGGGATGTTCTGCAATTTTGTGAACGAGTTGGAAGTTTAGACAGTGCCATAAAAAATGAAATTGCCAATGATTTCGAAACTTTTTTAAAAAATCACCCTAACATAAAAACCATCCTTTTTAATGGACAAAAGGCGGCGGCTTTTTTCAAAAAATACGTTCATCTTCAAAAAGAATATCATTTAATTACCTTACCATCATCAAGTCCGGCAAATGCAAGTAAAAATTTCCAGTCAAAATTAGAGGAATGGAAAATTATTGAAACCTTAATTTAAATTCAATATTTGAATTCTATAATAAAATCATTTTAAAATGTAACAAAAAAGGAAAGCTTCTAAGATAATTTTACCAAAGGTTTTAAGATATTTAAAATAATTACTCCCTTGTAATTTATATGGACTCACTACTTATAAATTATAGCCCGGGAATTAGATTATAAAATATTGGTTGTTAGTTTATTTTTAAATAAAAGCTATTCTTTATTGAATAGCTTTTATTAATTTAACACTAATATTTAATGCAGAACAAATCATGAAAATTCAAACATATTCAAACCATATTAGGTTTTATTCATGGCATCATTTTATTTATTACCCTGTTTTGATCGCATTTTTGGCAGGAAGTATGTATTTTGTCTGCACCACAAACGATAAATTAATCTGGACATTTATAAGTGTCTGCTTTATTTTTTTGTTCTGTCTTGCCTTTATGCTTCGCCAGCATTATGCAATTACCCTTCAAAACAGAATTGTTAGACTCGAACTTCGCTATCGCTATTTTACACTAACCGGAAAGAGATTAGAAGAATTTGAATACAAATTAACCGACGATCAGTTATTTGCCCTGCGTTTTGCGCCAGACAATGAACTGCTTGGTTTAATCGACGATGCCATCAAAAATAATCTCTCCGGCAACGCCATAAAAAAGGCAATTGTTCACTGGCGAGGCGATTATAATCGTGTCTAACAAACAACTTCCCTTAGTCTCTTTTAGGGCTTTTTTGAACTAAACAATTAATCAAAAATACGATCAACTTCTCAGTACCTTAACAATCTGGGCGTGCCACCATCCCGATAAGAGGGCAAACCAACATTGCGGTTATTCGCCCTCTTATCAGGATGCTGTCGGGCTATCCGCGCTACTTCGGTAGCCTGCTCCTATCCCTCACGCGACATTCAGTATTCACAAAAAAATATTTCAGTTTTTAAAACATTCTTACAAAATTAATTCACTAAAAAAACATATAAAGTATCTTTATTTTTACAAAATAAAACATACAATACTGATAATCAAATAAATCTAAACAACAATAAAATAAAAAAAAGTAAGAATAACGTTTTTTTTTGTTAACTTTAATTGCTAATTTTTGTCAACAAACCTAAAAAAACAATCCTATGAAAAAATTATTTACTTTGTTGGTTATTTCCCTTTTTTGGTTTTCAGCTCAGGCACAAACCACAGCCGAAATTCCTGCCGAAACCACTTTACCTACTTTACAAAATAATAATGATCTGGAAGATCTTCAGGATTATGATGTCAATGAATTGCCCTGGCATGCCAGACGATTTAAATTTACCGCCGGAGCATTTTTTCCTCTAAACAATACACAGGTTCAGGTTGGAAGAAATAGTACCGATACAGGAACCGAGATCGATCTCGAAGACGATTTAGGGTTTTCAAAATCGAGCGTCTCGTTTTTATCAACCTTCGAGTGGCGCATTTCAAGAAGATCAAGACTAGGTTTTGAATATTTTAATTTAGACAGAACTTCATCAAAAACTTTAGAAAGAGATATTACCTTTGGCGATAACACGTATAACGTAAACGCAAGAATAAGTGCTTATTTTAACGTACAGATTGCAAGAATCGCGTATGGGTATGCCTTTTTATCTAAACCAAAATACGAAGCCGGTTTATTAATAGGATCGCATGTTATGTTTGTCGATTTAGGTCTGCGTCTTGAAGGAGAAGGACAAAGCCTTGAATATAGAGATAGTTTTAATTTTACTGCACCATTGCCCGATGTTGGAGTTTGGGGAGAATTTGTTCTGGGAGAACGCTTTGGTCTTTATGTAAATGCCAATTATCTCGCCATAAAAATTGACAATATTGACGGTAGAATTCTGAGTTATAATTTATCTCTATTATATAATGTACACAAAAATTTTAGTCTAACTGCAGGATACACAGGACTTAATTTTAAAATTGATACCGTAAGAGAGAGACTAAACGGATATTTAAAATGGGGTTACAATGGCCCTACTCTAACAGCAGCCTATACTTTTGGAAATCATGTTAAGCTTTATAAACATTAGTTTTTTTTTAGAAAAAAGGTGCTAAGGTGCTGAGGGACTAAGGTTCTAAGATTTATTATCCTTGAAACTTGAAATAACAAAACTACTCACAAAACAAAAAAATCCGCGACAATCCGTGTTTTCGCTTGCGAATCCGCGTCATCCGCGTTCGTGATTACACTCCTATAAACTTTTATCGATATAGCGAATGAGATTTGCTTCCTTCTTCTTAAAGACACAAGTTGCGCTAAAATAACTTACATCACTTATAGCAAAAAATAACAAACCCGATATCTTCATAAAGAGGACATCGGGTTTCTTACTCAAACATAACTCAAAATAAACTTAAACCATTATTTCTGTACTGGAGAAAATTTTATAGCTGTTCCTCCGCCAGCTGCGAGTTTAATATCCAAAACTGTTTTGTTATTTACTTTTTGTTTTGAAATCGCTACCGGATACGGATTCGTTTTGTAGTTTGCTCCTGCTCCATCGGCATAAATTTCGGCTTCGTATTCTTTTCCTGAATCTAAAAATGATAACGCTACTTTTAAATCTCGTGCCTCTTTATTTGTTATAGAACCCAAATACCAGTTTTTCTCGTCCCAGTCTTTGCGGACAATTGTGGTGTATGCTCCAATTTTAGAATCCAATACTTTTGTATCTGACCAATTGCACGGAACTTCTTTTACAAATTGAAACTCCGGTTTTCCTTCGTAATTCTCCGGCAAGTCTGAAGCCATTTGCAACGGACTAAAAACAATAACATATAATGCCAACTGATTGGCCAAAGTTGTCTGTACACGAGCTCCGGATGGCGTTTTATAATCAAAATTGAAGTTGCCGGGCGTATAATCAAAAGGCCCTGAAAGCATTCTCGTAAAAGGCAAAGTCGTTAAATGTTCCGGCGTGTTTCCGCCATCTACAGACCAGGCGTTGTATTCCTGACCTCTGCCGCCTTCCTGCGACATAAAGTTTGGATACGTACGCTGTAAACCCGTTCCCTTAATAGGTTCGTGATTGTCAATCATAATATGATATTTCGCCGCCGTTTCCATTACTTTTCTGTAATGACGCGCTCCATATTGACTGTCATGCCATTCTTTTTTGTCCAGATATTTGTTTACATAACCTGTTTTTACGGTATTTACGCCCATTTTATTGTACAACTTAAAAGCATCTTCCAACTGACTTTCGTAGTTTTTTGTGGCTCCGGCAGTTTCATGATGGCCAATTAAACGAACATTTTTCATGGCCGCATATTTGGTGATTTCTTCCAGATTAAAATCAGGATATGGTTTTACAAAACTAAACGCAGATCCGTCGGCAGTCCAGTCGCCGTCCCAGCCTTCATTCCAGCCTTCGACCAAAACACCGTCGAAATTATTTTTCGCAGCAAAATCAATATATTCTTTGGTATTTTTGGTTGTTGCACCGTGTTTTGGTCCTTGTCCCCAAGTGAATTTTTCGAGATGCATTCCCCACCAGATTCCAATATATTTGGAAGGCGTGATCCAGGAAAGATCTTCAATTTTTGAAGGATCGTTTAAATTCAGCATGATCGTGGAAGTTGCTAAATCTCCTGGATTATTACCTACAATAATCGTTCTCCAAGGCGTTGTAAAAGGCGTTTCGGCATACACTTTTACGCCATCTGCCCAAGGCACCAATTCGCTTTTATATTGTTTATTATTTACTTTTAATAACGTCATTGAGGCAAAATCAGTCAAATTGGCTTCGTGAATCGCCACAAATAATTTTTCTTTGGTTTCAAAAGTAGCCGGCGTATTTATAGTATCTGTTTTACTAACAGGTGTTTTGCGATACGTACTTTCATAATAACTGTTTTCTCTGTGAACCGGAATCCACCAAACCTCATTTTCTGATTTAAAAGTAAACTGCGTAGCTTCGTCAGCAATTTTTACTTTGTTTAAATGAGGCTGTTTCGGAAAGAAATAGCGAAATCCAACGCCATCATCAAAAACCCTGAAAATAATATCAACCAAACGTTCTTCTCCTTTTGATTCTTTCAAATGAACAATCAATTCGGTATGATGATCACGAACTTTTTTGAATTCGCCCCAAGGCTGTTCCCAAGTTTCATCTGCCGTTTTTTCTTCGGTGGAAACCACTTCAAAACCTTCTGTCATTTTCTGGATTCCCTGAAATTCAAAACCCATCAAAGACGGCTCAATAACCGATTTCCCATTCGATGAAAAACTGTATTGCGGCTGACCCGAAACAGTTAATTCAAAAACCAATTGGGTCGTTTTTCCAGGCGAACTGATTGTGTATGTTTTTTTAGTACCAGCACTGCAGGCGTAAATCAAAATCGACGCTAAAGCAATTAAACAGTATCTATAGTTTATGTTTTTCATTATTTAATTGTATTAATTACAACTCTTTTATTTAATTTCATTGATCAATTGTTTTGCTTTTGCGGGCTGTGCAGCAACAAAATAATTAAAAGCCTGATCTAATTTTTGCTGCACATCGGCATTGCTTTTCTTTTCGATTCTTAAATTGTACATTTTACTGATTTCAGCAAAAACAGATTCGGTACTTTTTACACCTGCAAAAGCTTTTACTTTTTCGATATACGTATAACCAAATTCTAACGTTGGTTCAAACATGGTTCCCTCGCCAAAGTCATTCCATGTAATTAATTGCAGGTAATTTAGGTTTGCATTTTTTGCCATCGAAAGTGTTTCATCAAGCGTAATGCCATTGTTATGTTCAATTGTCCAGCCAATCGCTGCTCCGCCCCCGCCTTCGGCATAAAAATCTTTAAAACCGGGATAAGCGCTTCCTATTGCAACGTTTAATTTTGGTTTTGTATTGGTATAAAAATTCGTCAGGAAAGAGTTGTCTTTATAAACCCAGGCATATTCTCCCGAAGCATTTGCACCCGCCTCTACTGATTGATCCCAAAGGGTAATGAATGTAGGTTTTGTTGTTATGGTATTAAAAACATTTGTCCATTCTGCCGGAGTTTGCAATACGATTGGCCCGAAGTTTAGCAACAATGGTTTTCCGTTTACTTTGATGTAGTTTGCATCATCAAAATAATTTTTCTCCATATAAGCCAAATCGGTTTTTGCTGCGGCTGTAACCGAAATTGCTTTTCCGGCATCAACAGCGCTTTTAGTTACTCTGTCTTCGTAAACAATGCCGTATTCTAAACCCACTTTGTTTAACATAGCGATTAATTGTTCTGTGTTTTCTTTGACCATTCTGTAATCATAAACATCATAAGTGCCGTACCAATCGATTAGAACGCCATCAATTCCGGAGTATTTCATTAGTAATAAATGGTTTTCGATCACATTTTTATCGCCTGAATGGTATGGGCCAATTAGGGGATAATAATACGATGCAATTTCTCTGCGATTGTTTGCGCCAATCGTGTTCGGATTTTTGTTGGCCATTGTCCAGTGATATCCCCATTTTTTGTCGGCACTGCTTTCGTTGGTTTCAAACCACGGCATGTAGTGTACGTAAATTTTGGTGCTATTTGTTTTTTCAATCGCAACGGGCGCAACTATTTCTGGTTCTACAGGTTTATCTGAACCTTTGTCATCGCTGCTGCAACCGGCGGTGATTAAAATATTCAAAATCCCAAAAAACAATAATGTGATATATCTTTTCATATTGATGTGTTGTTTGTTTTTGTTTTTTGCCACTTAATTTTTCTCATGTAATCTGTGACAAAAAAAATAAAAGATGTCAGCCTTCCAAGATTAACCAACATCGAAGACTGACATTCCAGAATCTAGTTTACAGGATATCCGGGATTCTGATTAAGGTTTTTATTTGTCGTCATCACACTACTCGGAATTGGAAAAATCGCTCTGTATTGCTCTGTCGCTCCTTTTTCCCACCATGAATCGAAGAATGTTCTAAAACGAATATTATCCGTTCTTCTTCTTCCTTCAAAAGTAAATTCTCTTAACAATTCCTGATCGACATAAGCAAGATCGATTGTGGCTGGCAATTCTGTTCCGGCGCGAGTTGCGATTTGCTGTAAAAATGGTTTTGCCAAATCTGCAGATCCTAAACGAACGTAACATTCTGCCTGCATCATCAAAATTTCAGCATAACGGATTACGACAAGATCGTGATCACGTTCCCACATTTCTCCGGCTTTCATTTCATATTTTCCCAAACGAACACCTTCATTTTCTTTAGCATCCGCAACACTTGTCACGGCTTCTGTGTAGGTTAAAGGTTCTCCGTTATCCATCATAATAACTTGTCCGGTTGCTAAGTTGATCTGATCTCCGGCCACCATACATTTTCTTCTTTTATCTGTTGCTTCAAATGCAGAATAAACGCCCGGTTGTGCGCACATTCCGTTGGCACTCCAAGGATAGTCTCCAATGGCAGAAAGCGTTAATTTATGCAGGTAATGGCAAGACATTGATGACATATAATTTCCAACAGTTCCCGCTTTTGAATCGTACGGAATTGCGAAAATAATCTCTGGTGATTTTTCGTTTTGTGTCGCAAAATTGGCGAAGAAATCAGGAGCTAATGTATAACCGGTCACTTTCTGGCACATGTCGATACAATCCTGCCAACGCGGCGTTCCCACAAATGCTTCTGAATTTAAATACAATCTTGCCAATAATGAATACGCCACATTTTTAGTGAATTTAGAATACACCACATTCGAAGTTAAATGCGGAAGCGCGTCCAATAATTCTTTTTCTACAAAATCATACACTTGTTTTCTTGTAGAATTTGATGGTAACGAAGTATCCTCAAAATTTACTACGATTGGCACATTCCCGAACATATCAAGAAGATTGTAATAGTAATACGCTCTCAACGCTTTTAATTCGGCATAAATGGGTGCTTTCGCAGCATCTGTCAATGAAGATTTATCGATTTGATAAATGATCGAATTGATCTTTGCAATTCCGGTATAGTTGTAACGCCAAGCCGAAAGAATCATACGATTGTCTGGTTTCCAGGTGTGTTTTTGTGCGTCCTGATATTGTCCGCCATCGTACCAGTTTGTTCCTCGTGTTGGAATCGTGGCTTCGTCTGAAACCGTTTCATTCAAAAAGAAAACATATTCGCAAGTTGGATAATTGTTCGAAATTCCGTCGGCAAATCCTCTTAATGAAGAATAAGCACCACCAACTAGTGCATCAATTTCTTTCTGCGTATTCCCAAAGTTTCCGTCTTCTACTCTATCGTACAAATCTTCATCTAAGTTTGTACATGATATCGTAAAAAGCATGCTCATCAATATTGCTGCTGTTATTTTGATTTTCATTTTTTATATTTTTGAGTTAATTCGCTTAATTGTTAAACGTGAAATTTAATCCAACAGAAATCGTTGTTGGGCGAGGATAATTGTTATATCTGTCAATTCCAGGCGCTGCCAATCCGGTTTGATCCATTACTCCGGTTTGATTGATGCCGTCTTGTGCATTTAGACCAATTTCAGGATCAACACCTTTGTATTTTGTAAACACGGCAAGATTTTCGCCCATTAAATACATTCTCAATTTTGAACCTTTTAATTTCAATGGCAATGTATATCCAACAGAAACGGTTTGAAGTCTAAAGAAAGAAGCATCTTCGATCCAGTAACTTGAGTATTTTGGTGCCGAAGTAATACCTGTATTCAGGAAATCATCAGGAACATTAAAAGCCGGTAATCTGTTCGGGTCGTTTAACATCATGTTGGTTGCGTTTAATGCTTTTTGTCCAAACATTCCGTAACCTGAAATTCCTAAATCAAAATTTCCGTAAGTAAAATTCATCCCGATACCTAAAGTTAAATCCGGCTGAATATTTCCTAAATCTCTTTTATCAGCATCTACCAAAACATCATCCAAAACTTTTTCTCCCGCAGCGTTGTAGTACAACATTTTTCCATCGGCGCCAAGCCCTGCACTTTCAAATCCCCAGAAAGTTCCAACAGGATATCCTTCTGCAATTATTTGAGAATATTGTCCAGACATACCCGCTAATCCGTGTAATGATCCGCTGTAAATTACATCTGTTTTATACGTTGGGTTTGATAGTTTTTCGATTTTTTGAACGTTGTGTCCTAAAGTCAAATTCGCATCCCAGGTAAATTTATCTCCTTTTACGATGTCTGCATTTAGCGTAAGCTCAACTCCTTTGTTTGACATTTCACCTACGTTTGCCAGCATATTCCCCACTAAATATGGAGGTTGCGGCACTTCATAAGTATATAATAAATCTCTTGTTGTTTTAGAATACCATTCGAATGAACCTGTAATTCTGTTAAATAAACTAAAGTCTATACCCACGTTTATTTGTTCTGTAGATTCCCATTTTAAATCAGGATTTGGGTTTTGTTTTGGCGAATAAGCCAAACTCCACGTTCCTGTAACCGGATCGTAATAACTATCATTACCCACTCCTAAAATCGAAAGTGATTTGTATTCACCAATTCCGTCCTGATTACCGGTAATTCCCCAACCCACTCTTAGTTTTAAATTACCTAACCAGTCTTTAGACGAAGTCATAAAATCTTCGTTAGAAATTCTCCACGCCGCAGATGCAGACGGGAAAGTTCCCCATTTATTGTTTTCTCCAAAACGGCTTGAACCGTCACGTCTTACTGTTGCGGTCAATAAATATTTGCTGTCGTAACCGTAATTGGCACGCGCATAAAACGAAACTAAATTTGATTTTCCTTTGTAGGAGTACACATCGCCCAAACGGTAATTATAACCTGCTCCTAAATTATTATACCCAAAAGCATCTGTTACAAAACCGGAACGCTGTGCACCAAAACCATTGTAAATATTTTCCAAATATGAATATCCGGCAAGTGCGCTAATATTATGTTTATCAATAACTTTAGTATAATTTACATACAATTCGCCTTGTGCATTGGTATATTCTGCATAAGTTTTTTGAGCATAACCGCCTTCGGTTCTTCCTTCCATAACAGCGTACGAAGGTTTGTATGTACTTCCCTGCATGGCATTATGTTCTAATGAAATATTGGTAACTGCTAAGAAATCATTCAGGAATTTAACCTCAGTTTTAAAATAACCTAAAAGTCTGTGTCTTTCATTATCAACAGTTCTGTTCGTTAAAATCTCCACCGGATTTTCATAGATATTTCCTCCTACTGAAGAAAAATCTCCGTTTGCATCATAAACCGGAATTGTTGGGTTCAGGTTATAAGAACGCTCAAAAATTCTGTAATCAATTGGGTGCCATTTATCGATATTGGCAAATAATCCCATGTCAAATTTTACGGCTTTATTTTCGCCAAGATATTGATACGCGTTTAAGTTTCCGCTAATTCTTTCTAAACCGCTTGTTTTAATAACACCTTCATTATTTAAGTACGAAAGTGATGCTCTAAAACCGCTGTCTGTTTTACCAGAATTTATGCTTAAAGTATGCGATTGCGAAATGGCAACTTGTTCTGTTTCTTTTTGCCAGTTGGTATTTCCGCCGTAATCAACAGCGTCAAGATTTCCTGTTTGACGAACCTGCGCTCTCCATTGGTTTGCCGATAAAAGATCTAAATTATCAGCCACATAACCTACGCTTGATAAACCGCTGTAGGTAACAGAAACTCCTTTTGTTCCTGATTTTGTTGTAATAATTATAACTCCGTTTGCTCCTCTTGAACCGTATATAGCTGTCGCCGAAGCATCTTTAAGAATGTCAACCGATTTAATATCTGAAGGCTGAACCACGTTGATATCAACGCCCGCAATTCCGTCAACTACAATAAGCGGACTGTTGCTTGCCGTTAAAGAGGTTCCTCCGCGCAAGCGTAAAGTAGAACCCGCTGCTGGATCTCCGGAAGGACGAATTACATTCAATCCTGCTACTTTTCCCTGCAAAACCTGTTCTGTCGAAGAAATTGTTCCTTTAACCAAATCATCTGCACCAACGGTCGAAATGGCTCCGGTTAAATCTGATTTTTTCTGAGTTCCGTATCCAACAGAAACAACCTGAACTTCTGCCAGTTGATATCCGTCATTTTGCAAACGAACATCGATATTTGTAGAAGCTGAAGTAATTTGAACTTTTTGTGTGGATGATCCGATAAATGACACTTCAATGGCACCTCCTACGGCTACATCCAGCGAAAACTTTCCGTCAAAATCTGTTGTGGTTGAGTTTTTTGTACCCACTTCAATTACCGAAGCTCCCGGCAAAACACTTCCTGTATTGTCATAAACGGTTCCTGATACTTTCTTTTTTCCCTGCGCAAATATTCCTGCCGAAAGGAAAAGCATGAAAATC
>Ga0247738_10000438_pt1 | contig 16059 bp, 19 predicted proteins | sample UWRJL013104B2_FD_180936 | JGI IMG/M metagenome (GOLD analysis project Ga0247738, IMG submission 180936) | Plant litter microbial communities from Arlington Agricultural Research Station in Wisconsin, United States - UWRJ-L013-104B-2 | ecosystem: Environmental > Terrestrial > Plant litter >...
CTCGCCCTGCGCACGGGGGCCACCGTGATCGGCTCGGCGAGCCCCGGCAACCACGACTTCCTGCGCTCCCTCGGGGTCGTGCCGGTCGCGTACGGCGACGGACTGGTGGATGCCCTCACCGCCGCGCACATCACCGCGGCACTCGACAACCACGGCCGTGAGTCGGTGGAGGCCGCGCTCGCCGCGGGCGCCCCGGCCGGGCGCGTGAACACGATCGCGTACTACACGGCCACTGCTGATTACGGCGCCACCCAGGTGGGCGGGCGCGAGTTCAACCGCGAGCGGCTCGACGAGGTGGCCGCGCTCATCGCGGCCGGCGAGGTCGACTTCCCGATCGAGTCGGTGTTCGCGCTCGAGGCGGTGGTCGAGGCCTACGAGCGCCTGCGCGGGTCGCACGGGCCGGGGAAGATCGTGCTCGCGCTGGATTAGGCCAGCGGCACCTGCGACACCGACGAGATGCTCGTGAGGGTGGCGTAGCCCGCGGCCAGCAGGGCCGCGTCGCTTCCGGGCACGGGGTCGTTGGGCAGGTCTTCAACGGCGAGGCGCACGTGCTGGTCGCCGTCCCGGTGCATCGTGGTCTGCACGATCCCGAACGGCGCGAGGGTCGCCTCGCGCACCTCAGCGGTGGTGGGCAGGTTCGGCACGTTGAGGTTCAGCACGCACCCGGGCGCCTGCGCGAGCAGGATCGGCAGCACCGTGCGCGTGACGCGGGCCGCGGCATCCCAGTGGAAGTCGACCGGCTCCATGCCCACGTCGAGCGAGACGGCGAGGCCGTGCGCCCCGCCCAGGCCGCCCGTGAGCGCGGCGCCCACGGTGCCGGAGTGCAGGATGGCCCGTCCCACGTTCGCACCGTGGTTGATGCCCGAGAGCACGAGGTCAGGCTTCGGCCCGAACGCGCCGTTGCTCGCGATGAGGGCGATGAGGCCCGGCGCACCGCGCACCGCGAAGGCGGGCACGCCCGCAAGGCCCGGCAGCTCGCGCGGGTCGATCCTGATGCGGCCGTCGTCCTCTGCCGCCGTGATGGAGGCGCTGCTGCCGCTGGACTGGCGGGCCGGGGCGGCGACGACCACGTCGAGCCCGTGCTCGCGCGCGGCGATGGCGAGGGCGTGCAGTCCGGGGGAGTCGATGCCGTCGTCGTTGGTGATGAGGGCGCGCATCACTCGTGGGCTTTCGCGGCGAGATCGCCGAGGGTGAGTGTCTCGGTGGGCGCGGCCCCGAACTCGCGCAGGCGCACGAGCTCCCGCAGCTTCTCGATGGTGTGCGCGTCACCCGTGCCGAGCCCGTGCCGCGTGACATTGAGGGCGCCCGCGGCCGCGCCGAGCGTGACCGCCTCGCGCACGCCGCTTCCCCGCGCGAGGGATGCCGCCACCCCCGCCGTGAGCGAATCGCCCGCGCCGCTCGTGTCCGCCACCTCCATGGTGGGCGTCGTCACCTCGACCACCACGCCGTCGGCGAGCAGCAGCAGGGGTTCGCTCGCCCGCGTGACCACCACGGTCTCCGCGCCCGCGAGGTGCATCGCCCGCATGGCGGCGACGATCTGGTGCGCGTCGTTGCTCTCTATGAGTCCGTCGGCCACGAGCTCCTCGTCGCTCACCTTGACGAGGCTCACGCCGCCGGCGAGCGCGGCGGTGAGCCGGTCGCCGGCGAGGTCGACGATCACGCGGCGGCCGCCCGTGCGCAGATCGGCCGCGAGCCTGCGGTAGACGTCGGCGGGCAGGGCATCCTCACTCGCCGGCCCGCTCAGGATCACCAGGTCGGCCCCGAGCCCCTGCCCGAGCATGAGCCCGTACAGCTCATCGAGGTCGTGCCGCGAGATCGGCTCGCCCCCGGTCTCCACGATGCGCACGCGCTCGCCGCCGCGGCGGTCGTGCACGTAGGCCGCGCCGCGACCGGTGCGGTCGACGGCGACCACGCGCACGCCCTCGTCGCCGAGCATGTGGCGCAGCATCCTGCCGCTCTCGCCCGTGAGCACGCACACCATGGCGACGTCAACACCGAGCCGCTGGAGCATGCGCGCCTGCCAGACACCCTGCCCGCCGGCGTGCAGGTGCACTTCCGGGCCGTCTGGATGGTCCTCGACGGTGACCGTGAGAACGGGGGACGGGGCGAAGATCACAACCTCAGTCATGCGACTCACCCTACGAATAAGTGCCTGAACCACCAAGGGCCGGGCGGTAGCATCCGTTCATGCCCTCTCACGATCGCAACGACCTCGGCAAAGGCAAGCTCACCCAGTACCGCGGGGTGCTCGTCCCCGCGAACGGCCGCGTGCGCATCCGACTCGCGGGCAGCAACCCGGTGCAGCAGGAGCTCGCCGACATCGTCGCCAGTGGCGCTTCCCCGCTCGAGACGGCGACGCCGCGGCGCTCCCAGCAGGAGGAGGGGCAGGATGCCGAGATCCAGGTGCGGCTGTTCACGGGGTCGCGCGTGAGCGGGCCGGTCGGTTGGCTGCCCCGCGGCCTCGAGTCCGTCTACGACGAGGCCCTCTCGCGGCTGGACATCGCCGGTCGCAAGGCCCGCATCCCCGTCGAGATCGTGCGCAAGGGCGGCGTGTACCGGGTCGAGCTGCTCATCGGGCAGACCAAGTGAAGAACCTCATCCCGATTCTCGGTGTCGTTCTCGCCGTCGCGATCGCGTGGTGGCTCGTCGGGGTGCTGTTCAGTGTCGCCTGGTTCATCGCCAAGCTCGTGATCGTGCTCGCCGTTGCCGTGCTCGTGTACTTCGCGCTGCGCGGCCTCTTGGCCCGGCGGGCATGAGGCGCGGCCTCGCGGCGGTCGCCGCCGCCCTCACGATCGCGGTGGGGCTGAGCGCGTGCGTGCTCGACGCCGAACGGCGGGAGGGCGACGAGCTCGTCGACGAGATGACCGACGCGGAGTTCTACACGCTTCCCGACGACCTGCCGGCGGGTAGCCCGGGGGAGCTCATCCGATCGAAGACGATCGACAGCGCCCCGGCCGGCACGCGGGCGTGGCGGGTCATCTACCACTCCACCGATATGGCGGGCGCGGACATCCCGGTCGCCGGCCTCGTCATCGTGCCCGACCTGCCGGCCGCCAAGGAGGGCCGCACGGTCGTGTCGTGGGCTCATCCCACGACGGGCTCGGCGCAGAAGTGCGGGCCGTCGCTCGCGATGGACCCCTTCGAGCTCATCGAGGGCATGGCCAACCTGCTCGCCGCGGGCTACGCGGTGGTCGCCACCGACTACCAGGGCATGTCGATCGCGGGCTCGTCGTCGTACCTGCTGGGCGTGACCGAGGGCAACAATGTGCTGGATGCCGTGCGCGCGGGCCAGAACGTGAAGGGCATCCACCTGAGCGACACCGTGCTGCTGTGGGGCCACTCGCAGGGCGGGCAGGCCGCGCTGTTCGCGGCCCAGCAGGCCAAGGCCTACGCTCCGGAGCTCTCGGTGAAGGCCGTCGCCGTGGCAGCACCTGCCGCGACGCTCACGGCACTGCTGAGCGATGACATCGTGGACATCTCGGGCGTGACGATCGCGTCGTACGCGATCCCGGCCATGATGGCCGCGTACGCGGACACGTACACGCAGGAGGAGATGGGCGCGATCCTCACCCCGGCGGGGCTCGCCGCGGCACCGAAGATCGCCGAGATGTGCTTGTTGACGCAGAACAAGGAGATCCACGAGATCTCGGGCCCGCTCGTCGGCGGCTACATCACGAGCGATCCGGCGACGACGGAGCCGTGGGCGACGATGCTCACGGAGAACAGCGCCGGCGGCTCACCCCTGGGCATCCCCGTGCTGGTCGCCCAGGGGCTCGACGACACCCTCGTAATCCCCACCGCCACCGCCGACTACGTGAAGAGGCTGTGCGACTCGGGCGAGAAGGTGCAGTTCAACGAGTACGAGGGGATCACCCACGCGCTCGTCGCGCTCACCGCGGTGCCGAGCGTGCTGTCGTTCTTCGCGGCCGCCGAGAAGGGCACGGCGCCGTCGAACTGCGTGTGAGAACCGCGGTGGGCCTCCGGCGCGGGTAAGCGACGCCGGAGGCCCAACGGTGTTTCGGTCTCACTTCCAAGAATGAGGACTGGTGGCGGCCAGACCCCTCTGGCCACCACCGGGTCGTACCGACCCCCGTCGGCACTGAAGTCTCTGCGGCACCCGAAGCCTGCGAGACCCTCCCCGTACGGCGGGCTGGGGGCCCGCCGCGAGTTTTCCTCTTCATCCAGTACTTTCGGCACGGAACGGCTTTCGGTTTGTGCCTACTTAGGGGGCCACGGGAATACATTTCGGGGGATGCCCGTTGTGTACGATAGTCAATGCAAACGCATGGAAGTTGGAGCACACAATGCAGTTCGGAATCTTCACCGTCAGCGACGTCACCACCGACCCGACGGATGACACCACACCCACCGAGGGCGAGCGCATCAAGGCGCTCGTGACCATCGCCAAGAAGGCGGAGGAGGTGGGTCTCGACGTCTTCGCGCTGGGCGAGCACCACAACCCGCCGTTCGTCTCCTCGAGCCCGACGACGATGCTCGGGTACATCGCCGCGCAGACCACCGACCTCATTCTCTCCACCTCGACGACGCTCATCACCACCAATGACCCGGTGAAGATCGCCGAGGACTACGCGATGCTGCAGCACCTCGCCGACGGCCGCGTTGACGTGATGATGGGCCGCGGCAACACCGGGCCCGTGTACCCGTGGTTCGGCAAGGACATCCGCGACGGCATCCCGCTCGCCATTGAGAACTACGCGCTGCTGCACCGCCTGTGGCGGGAGGACTTCGTCGACTGGCAGGGCCAGTACCGCACGCCCCTGCAGGGCTTCCAGTCCACCCCGCGCCCGCTCGACGGCGTGCCGCCGTTCGTGTGGCACGGCAGCATCCGCAGCCCCGAGATCGCCGAGCAGGCCGCGTTCTACGGAGACGGCTTCTTCGCGAACAACATCTTCTGGCCGAAGGAGCACTACATGCGCCTCATCGGCTACTACCGCCAGCGCTTCGAGCACTACGGCCACGGCACCGCGGCCCAGGCGATCGTCGGCCTCGGCGGCCAGGCCTTCATGCGCGCCAAGTCGCAGGATGCCGTGAACGAGTTCCGCCCGTACTTCGACAACGCGCCCGTCTACGGGCACGGCCCGTCGATGGAGGACTTCACCGCCCAGACCCCGCTCACCGTCGGGTCGCCGCAGGAGGTCATCGACAAGTACGCCGGGATGCGCGATCACTTCGGCGACTACCAGCGCCAGCTGTTCCTCATGGACCACGCCGGCCTGCCCCTCAAGACCGTGCTCGAGCAGCTCGACATCCTCGGCGAGGAGGTCGTGCCCGTGCTCCGCAAGGAGTTCGCGGCCAACCGTCCCGCCGACGTGCCCGAGGGCCCGACCCACGCGGCGCTCGTCGCGGCGGCGGCCGCGCGGGTGGAGCCTGTCGAGACCTCGCAGGCGGTGACGGCATGACCGCGCGCAAGCTCGCCGTCGTCACGGCGGGACTGAGCCAGCCCTCCTCCACGCGACTGCTCGCCGACCGCCTCACCGAGGCGACCGTGCGCGCGCTCGAGGGCACGGGTGTGGCCAGCACCGAGGTGGAGGTCACCGTGATCGAGCTCCGTGACGTCGCACAGGACGTCACGAACAACCTGCTCACCGGTTTCGCGAGCCCCAAGCTCGAGACCGCCATCCAGGCCGTGACGGGCGCCGACGGCCTCATCGCCGTCACGCCCATCTTCACGACGAGCTACAGCGGACTGTTCAAGTCGTTCATCGACGTGCTCGACCCGCAGGCGCTCACCGGGATGCCCGTGCTGCTCGGCGCGACGGGCGGCACGGAGCGGCACTCGCTCGCGATCGACTACGCCATGCGTCCGCTGTTCAGCTACCTGCACGCCGTCGCGCTGCCGACCGGGGTCTACGCGGCCTCGAGCGACTGGGGCGGGCCCACGCCGGCGGGTTCCGGCGCGCCGGTGAGGAGCGCCGATGGTCTCGCCGACCGCATCGAGCGCGCTGCGTCCGAGCTCGCCGCGCACGTGCGCACGAGCGACCGGTCGCAGCAGGTGCACGACCCGTTCGCCCTGCCGGAGGGCTTCAGCCCGGTGGGCGCGTTCGGGGCGCAGTAGCCGACCGGCGGGGCAAACCCGTCGAGCCGACGGCGCGCCGCCCTTCACGGCCCGCCGTCGGCATACTACGGTGGCAAAGTGAGGGCAGATCAGGAACAGCCAGAGGACGCGGCTCCCCGAGTGGGCGACGCCTGGCTGGCGGGGAGAACCCGCGCGGGTGACGCGGCAGCCCCGAGTGCGGACTTCGACTCGCTGTTGGCCGAGCCGAAGGTGGCGCCGGTGCGCTGGCGCCGTGTTCTCGCGGTCGTGGGGAGCGTCGCCGCGGTGCTGGTGGTCGCGGGTTCCGCTTTCGCTGTGAGCACGATCGGCGGCGGTTCCGAACCCGCCGGCCCTGACGCGATCGTTCCCTCCGCCTCCAGCACCCCGACTCCCGGCAGTCCCGCGCCGGGCCTCCCCGCCGCGCCGGCACCGGCGGTGGCGGTGCCGACCGCGCCGCCGACGGCGACCAGCCAGCCGGGTGACCGCGAACCGAGCAGGCCGGGGGCGACGACGCCCGCCGACCCCACCCCGACCGCGGCACCCACCTCGTCCCCGTCGTCGACAGCCAAACCCACGGTGCCGTCGACCCCCAAGCCCACCCAGCCGTCCCCGGACCCCTCGCCCTCGACAGAACCCGAGCCCGAGCCGGAGCCGGATCCCTCGCCCTCCGGCGGCGGCGCGTGCGACGTCGACCCGCTCCCGGCCGAGTGCCCCGAACCCTGAGCGGTTCGACCTCGCAGGGGTCACGATCCTGCCATTCGCACCGCGCACGGGGCAGGATGGGGGTATGGCCGTGCGAAGGGCAGCACTAGCGCTGGGGGCTTCCGCCCTCCTGCTCGCCGGGTGCGCGCCCGCGATCGTGCTGCCGCCGCCCATGACCCAGGCCGAGATCAAGCGAACCATTGCCGAGGGCAATGAACAGTGGTGGAACGCCATGTTCCCGGACGAGCCCATGCCCGTCGTCGACCCCATCGAGTACGTCGACGTGCACGAGCAGAACACTCAGTACCTGGACTGCTTGAAGGCGGCCGACCTGGAGGGCATCACGTTCTCGGACACCGGCGGGTGGACAACCTCGGGTGACCTGGAGCAGAACAACGCCGTGAACCGCGCGTCGTTCGTGTGCCAGTTGCAGTACCCCTACGACATCTCCGACCCCGCCGAGCTCGGGTACCTGAGTGACGCGCAGGCGAACTGGCTGTGGTACTTCAACCGCGATCGGCTCGTTCCGTGCCTCAAGATGCTCGGTTACACGGTGATGACCCACCCCGGCGAGTACGTCGAGGGCAGCATCAACGTCATCCCGCCGTACTACGAGATGTCGCCGCGGCCCGACGATGACGACTGGGATCTCATCGACTTCCGGTGCCCGCCCTCGCCCGTCGGTCCCGATTACCGCCCGCGGTCCCCGTGACAGTCCCGGCGAGCCGCTCCTAGGCCCGTGACACGCCGTACTGGTACCCTGTACAAGGTTGTCCACGGGAATCCGCGGAACAACAACCGGAGCAGGCTGGCAAGAAGCTGGTCACCGGTGGTGATATTCGGAGTCGTTCCGAGTCTTTCTACTGTTGGCCAGAGCGGTGCTTTTGTGAAGCACAGTGCCAAAGCGCGATCATATGTTCGCGCCCCTTTCTGCCCGCTCCTGCTCAGTGTTGAAGAAACACAGATGAGTGTCGCCGACCACACGGGTCTACGACCTAAAACAAAGGAGAAAACCCCTTGGAGGGTCCAGAAATCAAGTTCGCCGAAGCCGTTCTCGACAACGGCAAGTTCGGCAAGCGCACCGTACGGTTCGAAGCCGGCCGTCTCGCGCAGCAGGCCCAGGGCGCGGTTGCCGCGTACCTCGACGAAGACACCATGCTCCTCAGCGCCACGAGCGCGGGCAAGCACCCGCGCGACGGCTTCGACTTCTTCCCCCTCACGGTGGATGTCGAAGAGCGCTCGTACGCCGCAGGCAAGATCCCGGGATCGTTCTTCCGCCGTGAAGGACGCCCGTCGACGGAGGCCATCCTGGTCTGCCGCCTCATCGACCGGCCGCTGCGCCCGACCTTCGTCGAAGGCCTGCGCAACGAGGTCCAGATCGTCATCACGGTGCTGTCCATCGCGCCCGACGAGTTCTACGACGCGCTCGCGATCAACGCGGCGTCGCTGTCCACCCAGATCTCCGGCCTGCCGTTCTACGGCCCGGTCGGCGGCATCCGCCTCGCCCTCATCGGCGACCAGTGGGTCGCGTTCCCCAAGTTCAGCCAGCTGGCTGACGCGGTGTTCGACCTCACCGTCGCCGGCCGCCTCGTCACGGACGAGAACGGCAACGAAGACGTCGCGATCATGATGGTCGAGGCCGAGGCCACCGAGGGTAGCTGGGAGCTCATCAAGGCGGGTGCGACGAAGCCCGACGAGGCCGTTGTCGCCCAGGGCCTCGAGGCGTCCAAGCCGTTCCTCAAGCAGCTCATCAAGGCCCAGCTCGAGCTCGCCGCGCAGGCCGCGAAGCCGATCCAGGAGTTCCCGCTGTTCCCGCCGTACTCGCAGGAGAGCTACGACGCCGTCGCAGCGCTCGCGTACGACGAGCTCAAGGACGTCTACCAGATCGCCGACAAGACGGCTCGCCAGGACGCGGATGACGCGCTCAAGGCCCGCGTCAAGGACGCCATCTCCTCCAAGGTCGACGCCGACGAGCTGCCCATCTCGGCCCTCGCCGAGCTCAGCGCCGCATACAAGTCGGTCAGCAAGAAGATCATGCGCAACCGCGTGCTCACCGAGGGCATCCGCATCGACGGCCGAGGCCTGAGCGACATCCGTGCGCTCGACGCCGAGGTCCAGGTCATCCCGCGCGTTCACGGCTCGGCGATCTTCCAGCGCGGCGAGACCCAGATCCTGGGTGTCACCACGCTGAACATGCTCAAGATGGAGCAGCAGATCGACTCGCTGAACCCCGTCACGAAGAAGCGCTACCTGCACCACTACAACTTCCCGCCCTACTCGACGGGTGAGACGGGTCGCGTCGGTTCGCCGAAGCGCCGCGAGATCGGGCACGGCTTCCTCGCCGAGCGCGCCCTCGTTCCCGTGCTCCCGCCGCGCGAGGAGTTCCCCTACGCGATCCGCCAGGTGTCCGAGGCTCTCGGCTCCAACGGCTCGACGTCCATGGGCTCGGTCTGTGCATCCACCCTGTCGCTGCTCAACGCCGGTGTGCCGCTGCGCGCGCCCGTCGCGGGTATCGCCATGGGCCTCATCTCCGACGAGGTTGACGGCGTGACGCGCTACGCGGCACTGACCGATATCCTCGGCGCCGAGGATGCCCTGGGCGACATGGACTTCAAGGTCGCCGGTACCTCCGAGTTCGTCACGGCCATCCAGCTGGACACGAAGCTCGCGGGTCTCCCGTCCTCCGTGCTCGACGGTGCTCTCAAGCAGGCCAAGGAGGCTCGCACCGCGATCCTCGCCGTGATCAACGCCGCGATCGATGCGCCCGACGAGATGGCGCCCACCGCGCCCCGCGTCATCAGCGTGCAGATCCCGATCGACAAGATCGGCGAGCTGATCGGCCCGAAGGGCAAGACGATCAACCAGATCCAGGATGACACCGGCGCCGACATCTCCATCGAGGATGACGGAACCGTGTACATCGGTGCGGTCGACGGCCCCTCGGCCGAGGCGGCTCGCGCGGCGGTCAACGCCATCGCGAACCCGCTCAACCCCGAGGTCGGCGAGCGGTTCCTCGGAACCGTCGTCAAGCTCGCGACCTTCGGCGCCTTCGTCTCGCTCACCCCGGGCAAGGACGGCCTGCTCCACGTGAGCGAGGTCCGCAAGCTCGCCGGTGGCAAGCGCGTGGAGAACGTCGAGGACGTGCTCTCCGTGGGCCAGAAGATCCAGGTCGAGATCACCAAGATCGACGACCGCGGAAAGCTCTCGCTCGCGCCGGTGCAGGATGACGCGGACTCCGCGGACACCGACAGCTCCGCTGCCGCGTCCGAGGGCCCCGACGCTCCGGCCGAGGGCTAGCAGCCCGCCGCACAGGTCTGCTCGGGCCTCTCGCCAGGCGCCGAGTAAGACGAAAGGCCCCGCTCCTCGGAGCGGGGCCTTTTGCCGTCCCGCCGCCCCCGCCATCCCGGTGCGCTCGCGCCCGACCCCGCCCCGCCCGACCCCGCCCCGCCCGACCACTTCTCCGGAGGTCCTCGGCGACACGCCGCAGAAACCCGTTACCACTGTGGTCGGGGGCCGCTTCCTCCGTAGAAGTGGTCGCGGAGGGTCGAGGGGATGCCCGTGCCGGGCGGGCTGTCTGCCCCCCAAGTGGGGGCGGTGGGGTGCTCCGCGCAACAATATATTGGGCGCGTGGCTTCGATGACGACACCGTTCGATACGTTCGTCGACGAGTTCTCGATCTGGGCGAACGACATGTGGTTGCTGTGGATCACCGTCGCGATCGTCGTGGCCACGGTCATCGGTCTCGTGGTGCTCACGCGGTCACGCGCTCGCGCCAGGGCACGCATCCCGCGGTACCGGCGCCGGGACTCCTAGCGGCTAGGCCGTCTCGGATCGCCCCGTGAGCTGGGCGCGCGCCACGACGTGGCCGAGCATGGTGAAGCCGAGCGCCGCGGGAGTGCTGCCCTCCGCCAGCTCGAGGCGCTCCGTGTCGAGGGCGCTCACCGTGAACACGTAGCGGTGCTCGCCGTGGCCGGACGGCGGCGCCGCACCGAGGAACCGCTCCAGGCGCAGCTCGTTGGGCAGCGTCACGGCGCCCGCGGGCAGCAGGCCGGACTCCGGGTTGCCCGCGTCCTGTGACAGCGACGTGACCTTGGCGGGCAGGTTGAAGACCGCCCAGTGCCAGAATCCGCTGCCCGTGGGCGCGTCGGGGTCGTAGACGGTGAGTGCGAAGCTCTTGGTGCCGGAGGGGGCTCCCTCCCAGTGCAGGGTGGGGCTGCGATCCTCGCCGCCGGCCCCCGCGATGCCCGAGCGGGCCCACTGCGGCAACGTGTCGCCCTCCTCGAAGTCGGGGCTCAGCAGGGTGAAGGAGGGGACCTCGGGCAGTCGCCAGTTCGGATCGTTGGTCATCCCACCATTATCGCTAGTCGATGAGCACCGGCGGTTGGTACGGGTCCCAGATTCCGGTTTGCGAGAGGGCGACGACCGCGGCCGCGAGCGCGACCGCGACGACGATCCCCGCCGACAGCAGGATGAGCGCCGTGCGCGGTTGCGGCAGGGTGAAGTACAGCACCACCTGGGCGGCCACGAGCGCGATCACGAGCCCGATGCCGACGAGCGGCACCCACTGCGGTTCCTCGGCTCCGCAGCCGGGCGGCGCGGGGTAGATCATGATGCACACCTGGCCCACCTGGCGCAGCGACCAGAGCACGGCAATCCCGACGACCGCGAGCGCGATTCCGATGCCCAGCCACAGTCTGGGCCTAGTACTGGGGGTGCTTTCCTGCGTCATTTTTCCTCCTGCGTGTGGTCTTAATAAGTGAGACGCACGGCGGCTCGAAAACGTTGGTGTAACGATTGGGCAATCCTCACGCCCGCCCGGTCGGCACGCCAATAGATTATGACCAGACCTCGGGGGAGGATCGAATGACACAGCTGGACGTGAGCAGGATGTCGGTACCGACGACCGGAGAGACCGCCGCCATCGTCGGCCTGCGCGCGCCGCGGTTCCGCACGATCGGTGCCTCCGACCTCACGGTCTTCCCGCTGGCCATCAGCGGCAACGTCTTCGGCTGGACGGCGGACGACGCCGCCACCAACGACATCCTCGACACCTTCTCCGCTCAGGGCGGCAACTTCATCGACACCGCCGACTCGTACGCGGCCGGCCGCAGCGAGACCATGATCGGCAACTGGATGCGCGCCCGCCGCAACCGCGACCGCATTGTCGTGGCGACCAAGGTGGGCAAGAGCGCCGACCACCCCGGCCTGCGGGCGCGGGTGCTCACGCGCGCGGTGGAGGCCTCACTGGAACGCCTGGGCGTCGACTACATCGACCTGTTGTACCTGCACATCGACGATCAGGAGGTCTCGTTCGACGAGACGCTGCTCGCCGTGGACGAGCTCATCCGCGCCGGCAAGGTGCGCTACTTCGGTGGCTCCGACCACACCGGCAACCGCCTCATCGAGGCGCGAATCGCTTCGGCGCAGCTCGGCGTCGCGCCCATGGTCGCGCTGCAGAACCACTACAACCTCATGCACCGCACCGAGTACGAGGGCGATCTCGCCCACGTCGCGGCGCGCCAGGGCCTCGGTGTTATGCCGCGGTTCGCACTCGCGAGCGGGTTCCTCACCGGGAAGTACCGCCAGCGCGCCGACCTCGCCAAGAACGCGCGCGGGGGAGAGGTGGCGAAGCTGCTCAGCCGGCGCGGGCTGCGCATCCTCGCCTCGCTCGATTCGATCGCCAAAGCCCACGACTGCGCCGTCGCCTCCGTCGCCCTGGCGTGGCTGCTCACCAAGCCGAACGTCGTCGCCCCCGTGGTGTCGGCGAGGAACGCCGACCAGGTGCTCGACCTCACCGAGGCGACGCGCCTCGCACTCACCCGGCACCAGGTTGCCGAGCTCGACCGGGTGTCGTCCTGACCCGTTAACGAGCCGAAGGCCGCATCCCGGGGGACGCGGCCTTCGTGTGTCTGCTCCGGCTCTAGCTGAGGCCGGGGATCTGGAAGATGTTGAACGCGACGATCAGCACGATCGTGTTGAGCACGAGCGCGATGACCGTGACGGCCGCGCCGCCGCGCCGGGTCGACCCGCGCACGATGAGCTGCAGCACGAGGACGATCTCGAGGATGAGCGAGAGGATGCCCACGCCGAGGGCGGTGGTGAGGATGCCGAACAGCGCGAGCAGCATGAGGGCGGCGGCGACGATCTCGATGATCGCGAGGATCGAGTTGCCGCGCTTGCCTCGCAGCCGCACGATGCCGTCGTAGAGCGAGAATCCCGCCGCGAGGACCGTGATGATGAGGAGCAGGGTTACTGTCATGCTCCCACCGTAGTGAGGGGCATTCGGAAACGCGGGGACTAGCGCTGCGGTCGCGCTTCCGCTAGGACGCGGTCGGCGATGCGGGCCAGGGCAGCGGAGGCGGCGATCGAGTCGCCAGCGTATCCGCCGGAGAGCGCGCCGTCGCGGGCGAGCAGCAGCTCGTCTGCGGCGTCGCCGGGCACGGGATGCCCCATCTCCTTGAGCAGGTCGGCGAGTGTCTCGACGTACCACTCGCGGTGGGTCGTGACGACCCGGCGCACGGGATGCTCGGAGTCGGGGAACTCGGCGGCGGCGTTGATGAACGGGCAACCACGGAAGCCGGGGCTGTCGATCTCGGCGATGATGCCGGCAACGAAGGAGCGCAGCACCGACTCGGCGTTCGGCGAGGTCCTGATCATCTCCTCCACGTTGGCGCGAACGGTCTCATGGCGGCTCGAGATGTACTCGACGATGAGGTTGTCCTTGGCGCGGTAGTGCTTGTAGAAGGTGGCCTTCGTTACCGAGGAGACGCTGATGATGCGGTCGACGCCGACGTTGCGGATGCCGTCCTCGTAGAACAGCACGTTGGCGGTCTCGAGGATGCGGCCCTTGGCAGGGGCGCGCTGGATGGTCGGAGCGATCTCAACGACCATCACAGCGCAACTCCATTTCGGGTGGTGATGACGGTCGGGTATCCGTCATCGGGTCAGGCTCGGGTGCCTTGTAAAAACAGTAGCACAGGAGGACAGACAGACCAGTCTGTTTGTCCGCCATGCCAGTACCCCAGTTCGGGGGACAGTGCACAGTCCCAGCCTCGCGGGCCGACCGGTGACGTAGGCTCGGCGGGTGATGAACGGCGCTGTCTCCCTCCCGCTCGATCTGCGAGAACTCTCGTTCACCGCTTCCGGTGATGCTCTCGTGCGACGCACGGTGCTCCCGAGCGGTGTGCGCATCCTGAGTGAATCCGTGCCGGGCGCGCGAAGCTCGACGATCGGTTACTGGGTCGCTGTCGGCTCGCGTGACGAGCAGCCGTTCACGTACGGCTCGACGCACTTCCTCGAGCACCTCCTCTTCAAGGGCACCCCGTCGCGCACGGCGCTGGACATCGCCGTCGCCTTCGACGCGGTGGGCGGCGAGCACAACGCGATGACCGCGAAGGAGTACACCTGCTACTACGCCAAGGTGCAGGATCGCGACCTGCCCATGGCCGTCGACGTGCTCGCGGACATGTTCACGTCGTCGACGCTCGACAGGGACGAGTTCGAGACGGAGCGCGGAGTCATCCTCGAAGAACTCGCGATGGCCGACGACGACCCCTCCGATGTCACGAGCGAGCGCTTCTTCGAGGCCGTACTCGGCGAGCATCCCCTGGGCCGGCCCATCGGCGGCAGCCCCGAGACCATCCGCGCGGTGACGCGCGAGGCGGTGTGGGAGCACTACCGCGCCAACTACCGCGCGCAAGACCTGGTGATCACGGTCGCGGGCGCGGTCGACCACGACGAGCTCGTGCGGGGCGTGACCGCGGCTCTCGAGCGCGCGGGCTGGGACCTGGCCGCTGAGGCGGCGCCGGTCGGTCGCAGGGACGGCGCCCACGAGGTCATCGAGCGGGGCAGCGCCCTCGTCACCGTCAAGCGCCCCATCGAGCAGGCGAACATCATCGCGGGGGTGCCCGGCATCCCTGCGGCCGACGACCGCCGCGCGACCCTGAGCGTTCTCAACTCGATCTTGGGCGGCGGAATGTCGAGCCGCCTGTTCCAGGAGGTCCGCGAGAAGCGCGGGCTCGCCTACTCCGTGTACTCCTTCGCGCCGAGCTACTCCGACGCAGGACTGTTCGGCATTTACGCGGGATGCTCGCCGGCCAAGGCCGCGCAGGTGACCGAGCTCATGCTGGCGGAGTTCGCGCGCCTCGGCTCCGGAGGCGTCACCGAGGAGGAGCTCGGCCGCGCCGTCGGGCAGCTGAGCGGGGCATCCGCCCTCGCCCTGGAGGATTCCGACACGCGCATGTCGCGCCTGGGTCGCAGCGAGCTCACGCTCGGCGAGTTCGTCGACCTCGACGAGTCGCTGCGCCGGCTCGGCCGCGTCACCGCGACCGGGGTCCGCGAGCTCGCGGAAGAGCTGGTCGCGCGCCCCGTCTCGATCGCGGCGGTGGGCACGGTCGACGAGAAGGCGTTCGCCGGCCTCGTCTCAACACCGGCGGCGGCATCCTGATGGCCCACTACGTCTACCTCGTTCGGCACGGCGAGCAGCAGGACGCCGAGTACGGCCTGCCCGACGGACCCCTCTCGCCCAAGGGCAAGCGCCAGGCCACCGCGATCGCCGAGCGCCTGAGCGGCGTGCCGTTCGACCGCGCGTGGCACTCGCCGCTGCAGCGCGCCGAGGAGACCGCGCGCATCATGACCGAGAGGATGCCCGCGCTGGAGTCGCAGCCGAGCGCCCTGCTCATGGACTGCATCCCCAGCGGCCCCGGCCCCGACGTGCCACGCGCGTTCGACTCGTTCTTCGGCTCCATCACGCGGGAACAGGTCGAGGCGGGGGAGGCGCAGATGGCCGACGCCGTCGCGGAGTTCCTCACCCCGGCGCGGGAGGACAGGCACGACCTGCTCATCACCCACAACTTCGTGATCTCGTGGTTCGTGCGCGAGGTGCTCGGCGCACCGGAGTGGCGCTGGCTGGGGCTCAACCAGGCCAACTGCGGGCTCACGATCATCCGCGTGCGCAGTGCCAAGCCGCCCGTGCTCGTCACCCACAACGACCTCGGGCACCTGCCCGTCGAACTCCGCACCGGGATGCCCGAGCTGCAGCCGTTCTGACGCGCGCGCTGAGGCTCTCGAAGCACCCCCGGCTCCCGTCTCCCGCTCCCGGAGTGCGGCCGAGAAGCCAGTTGTTACGCCGCGCCCGGGTCAAGCCGCAACAAGTGGCTTCTCGGGGCGGGTGCTCGGGGGTTTCGGTTCGGCCTGGCGGCCTACTCGACCCGCTTGAGGTACCAGTTCGTCGCGTTCGGGTTGTCGTTGTACGGCTCGGTGTCGACGTAGCCGCTCGAGCGGTACAGGCCGCCGGCCGCCTC
>Ga0247738_10000439_pt1 | contig 15956 bp, 14 predicted proteins | sample UWRJL013104B2_FD_180936 | JGI IMG/M metagenome (GOLD analysis project Ga0247738, IMG submission 180936) | Plant litter microbial communities from Arlington Agricultural Research Station in Wisconsin, United States - UWRJ-L013-104B-2 | ecosystem: Environmental > Terrestrial > Plant litter >...
ATTCCGAAGGTTATTATTCTACATCACAAAATACAACTTTACGCAAAGATCTTTGTGCAGAAGCAATGCGCCTCACCTATTTATTGATTCAGAATGAAAGTACAAATTTACCTGCAGCAAACGCTTTAATGGCTTTGATGTGTTTTCATTCTTCAAGATTTGAAGCGCGAACTTCAGAAAATGGAGAAATTATTTTGTATCAGGATCAGGATGAATTACTTTGGAATCAGGAGCTGATCGATAAAGGAACGTATTTTTTAAGCAAATCTTCGTCAGGAAACAAACTTTCTAAATACCATCTCGAAGCCGGAATTGCCTACTGGCATACACAGAAAAAAGATTCTCCCCAAAAATGGCAGCATATTCTGGAATTGTACAATAATCTTATTATTTTAGAATATTCACCAATTGTGGCTTTAAACCGCACTTTTGCCTTATCAAAAGTAAATGGTAAAAAAGAAGCCATTATTGAAGCCGAAAAACTCAATTTAACCGATAATCATTTCTATTATTCTTTACTTGGAAATCTATATACTGACCTTGACAATAAAAAAGCGCATCAGCATTTTGTAACCGCTCTTGGTTTAGCCAAAACAATTGCCGACAAAAATATCATCAATAAAAATATTCTTCAGCTTTCTTTTTTTTGATTTAAAAAATTCTTAATTTCAATAGTAATTCGAGAGTATTTGCATTATCATTTATTATTCGCAAAATAAGGCAGTTTTTTCTAAATAATGACCTCAAAATTATTTAAACAGCTGTTAAATCTTTAATAAATGTTAATGTTAAATATTGTAGGAAAACGTATATTTGAGTAAACAGAATATTTTATATCGTGCAAAAACAAACAAAATCACATAGTTTTATTTTTCCAAAAACTCCTTCAGGAATAGATGGCCTGGATGAGATTACTGATGGTGGATTTCCTAAAGGACGACCAACTTTAGTCTGCGGTGGTGCAGGTTGCGGAAAAACATTGTTATCTATGCAATTCCTTATTAAAGGGATTACAGAATATAACGAACCCGGAGTTTTCATGTCTTTTGAAGAGCCTTCGGATGATCTTACATTAAATGTCAAATCACTTGGTTTTGACCTTGAAAAATTAAAAGCAGATAAAAAGCTTGTGGTGGATTATGTAAGAGTTGAAAGATCGGAAATAGAAGAAGCGGGAGAATATGATCTCGACGGTTTATTTATAAGATTAGGACATGCCATTGATTCGATAAAAGCAACCCGTGTGGTGCTGGATACAATCGAATCTTTATTTGCAGGTCTTGACAATCAGGCGATTCTTAGAGCTGAGTTACGAAGATTATTTCATTGGCTTAAAACCAAAGGCGTAACAGCAATTATTACTGGCGAACGTGGTGAAGCAACACTTACACGTCAGGGATTAGAAGAATATGTTTCGGATTGTGTTATCGTTTTAGACCATCGTGTTATCGAACAGGTTTCGACCAGGAGAATGCGAATCGTAAAATACCGCGGATCTACACATGGTACCAATGAATATCCTTTTTTAATTGATGAGGACGGAATTTCGGTATTGCCTATTACTTCTTTAAAATTAAATAATGAAGTTTCTTCGGATGTAATTTCTACAGGGGTTCCCGGTTTAGACGACATGTTTGAGGGCGGCGGTTTTTATCGCGGAAGCAATATACTGATTTCCGGAACTGCAGGTACAGCCAAAACCACCGTTGCCTGTTACTTTGCCGATGAACAATGCAAAAAAAATGAAAGAGTAATCTATTTTGCTTTTGAAGAATCGCCGCAACAACTGGTGCGAAATATGAAATCTATAGGTATTCACCTGGAAAGGCATATTAAAAAAGGGAATTTACAAATTCATTCTTCGCGTCCTTCAGTAAACGGGCTTGAACTGCATTTGCTTACACTAAGAAAACTTATTAAAGAGTATAAACCTACTACGATCGTTATTGATCCTATCAGTAATCTTATTACTGTTGGCAGCCAGCAGGAAGTGCGTTCGATGCTGGTGAGGCTCATAGATATGCTAAAAGCAAATAATATTACGGCACTTTTTACTTCTTTAAACAAACAAACGGATGATTTTAGGCCAGATCTTGCAGAAGAATCCGTATCGTCATTGGTTGATACCTGGATAACGGTACGTGATATGGAAGGAATTGGCGAAAGAAACCGTGGAATTTTTATTATAAAAGCCCGTGGAATGGGCCACTCTAATCAGGTTAGGGAGTTTGTTATTACCAGTAAAGGAATTGAACTTCTTGATGTAGAATTAGGTCCGCAGGGAATATTGACGGGATCTGCCAGAAAATCACATCAGTTCAGAAAAACAATTTCAGATATTAAACTGCAAAACGAAATAAGCAGAAAAGACCGTGAAATTGAACGCAAACGCAAAGTACTTCAGGCTAATATTGAAGCACTACGAAACGAATTTGAATCGGCAGAAGAAGAATTAAGCATTTTAAAAGCAACAGAACTGCTGCATGAAAAACTGAATCCTAAAAAAAAATAGCAATAAAATGAAAAAAGAAGCTGTAGCCGAATGGCAATTGTTGCTATATATCGCAGGTCAGACACCAAAGTCGATTAAAGCACTCGAAAATATAAAAAAATACGCCGAAGAATATTTGGCAGGTAAATATAGTATCGAAATTATAGACTTACTTAAAAGTCCGCAGTTGGCCGAAGGAGATCAAATCCTGGCCGTTCCTACGTTGGTCAGAAAATTTCCTGAACCAATTCGTAAAATAATCGGGGATCTTTCTAATGAAGAAAGAGTTTTGGTGGGGCTCAATATTAAACCTTTAAAAGCGTTATAATGAGCAACTCATCTGATGTTACAAAACCGGAAAAACATAGGTTCATGCTTTTTGTTTCGGGTATGTCTGTAAAATCAGGGCATGCAATAGAAAATTTACGAATAATATGTGATAAATATCTCGCCGATAATTTCGAACTGGAAATTATCGATATAAGCCGTGATAAAGAACAGGCCGTAATACATCAAATTGTAGCCATACCAACATTGATTAAGATAGGTCCTGCACCAAGAAGAATCATTTTAGGTGATTTGTCAGACAGGGAAAAAGTATTACAAATACTAAATTTAAGGGAACAAATTTGAGCGATAACAACAAACATATCGAATCTTTATTAAAAGAGATAGCAGCATTAAAAGAGGAACTTCATGAGTCTAATAGTATTGTTGAGGCCATTAAAACAGGAGATGTTGATGCATTAGTAGTAACCAGTAACGGAACACCACAGCTTTATTCTCTTGAAACCGCAGATTATACTTTCAGGCTTTTAATTGAAAAATTCAGGCAGGGTGCTTTGAGCATTTCAAGGAATGGTTTGATCCTGTACTGCAACGATTACTTTTCTGAGCTTTTGGGTGTACCTTCAGAAAAAATAATTGGAAACTATTTACAGGAATATTTTAATAATCCGGATCATTTTACAGCTCTTATCGAAGCGCTGAAATACGGTATAACAGCACACGAAATTTTATTTAAAACCAATTACAGCACTAAAACTTTTTTGGCATCAATATCTGTAACTGATCTTGAACCATCTGTACAGGGATTAGGAATTGTCGTTACTGATTTAACCGAAAAGAAAAAACACGAAAATGCTTTAATCCAGCATCAAAAAGAGCTTGAGGAAAAAATAAACGAACTAAACCGCATAAACTCTAATCTTGAAGAATTTATTCATGTCATATCTCATGATCTTAAAGAACCACTTAGAAAAATAGTAATGTATAATGAAAGAATTAACAAAGCAGAACTTTCAGAAACAGATACTAAATATCTGAACGTAATGAAATTATCTGCTTTAAGATTAAATTCTCTCGTGGATGATTTGGTAAATTATTCATCACATACTAAACAGGAAGAGCGTACGCAGGTAAACCTGGTTGAAATAATTGCTGAAGTTAATGAGGATTTGGAAATTATAATTAATGATAAAAAAGCTAATTTTGAGATAGGAAAATTGCCTGTATTACAAGCATCAAAAGTGCAAATGCGACAACTTTTTTCTAATTTAATCTCAAACGCAATTAAATACAGTAAAGCAGAGATTCCTCCAGTTATACAAATTTTTCAAATTGATGATTTTGAATCTGCTGATAAATTTGTAAAAATTCAAATAAAGGATAACGGCATTGGAATGGAAAAAAATCACCTGCTCAAAATTTTTACAATATTTCAGCGTTTACATGCTAAGAATGAATATTCCGGAAATGGTATTGGCCTTGCCATTTGCAAAAAAATCATGGAAAATCACTCCGGGAATATAACTGTAGAAAGTACTCTCAACGAAGGCACCACATTTAATCTTTATTTTCCAATATAAAATGACAAAATTAAACAATCTGCACATTATTATTGCCGAAGATGACGAAGATGACGCTGACGTAATCTCTGAAATCTTTAATAAAAACCCTGATTTTGATAAAGTTAGCTTAGTGTCAAATGGCGAAGAACTTTTAAATTATTTAAAAAACACTTCCAACGCAACTCCTGACGTTATTCTTACCGATATCAATATGCCCATAATTGATGGTATTGAAGCGTTACAGCAAATTTTAAATACGGATACACTAAAAAGTATTCCGTGTTTTATCTATTCAACAAGTATAAATCCTGCGTATAAGGAAAAATGCGATTTACTTGGTATAAAAGGTTACCTCATTAAACCCTACTCTATTGAAGGTTTTGAAGAAATTCCCAAACAAATCATTAAAATCATCGAACAGCAATAGTAAAGAATATCCATAAATTTTTTGAATCAAATTATAAAAATCCATGATTTTGGTTCTCAATCAGTATTTTTTTAAAGAAACTACTTTGAAATAATATTTTTTAACCGCAAAGTTCGCAAAGGTTATTTTTTAATGTGCTAATACAATGCGTCCCGAAGCCTCGGGATGCAAAGCTTTACTCATATGGCTTTGCGTCCCGAGGCTTCGGGATGCAATTTCATAAAATCTTATATATAAAAAACTTTGCGCACCTTGCGTAAATCTTAGCGCACTTTGCGGTAAAATTTACGCTCATCAATAGGTTCTTAAAACATTTCTCATCTTTCCCAAACATTCAAATAACCCAAAACAATCAAATAATAATCAAAACGGTGTAAATAATAATTGGTGTTATGATAGTTGAAAACAAATTATACATTTGTCTCACAACAACCAAAAAACCAAACCAGGTGAATCTAAAATTACGTTTAACCATTTTCTTATTGCTCAGTTTTATTGGCGGTATTGCAAATGCTCAAAATAGTCAGATCGATAGTTTGCAGCGCATTTTGCGTGTTACCAAAATAGATACCACAAAAGTTAATCATTACAATGTAATCGCTGATTTATATAAGGAAATTGATACCGATTCTACTTTATTTTATGCTCAAAAAGCAGTCGTTTTAAGTACTAAAACAGGATATAATTTCGGTCTTGCAAGTGCTTATAACAACAAAGGAAATGCTTCTATTATTCTGGGCAATTATCCTGTTGCCCTACAATATTTTAAAAAAGCACAAACCGAATTTCAAATATGCCTCAAACAAAACCCTGATCAAAAACAATATAAAAAAGGACTGGCAAGATCGTATGCAAGTTCTGGCATTGTATATTCAGAACAAAGCAATTATCTCTTATCGTTGAAAAATTACGAACAGGCTTTGTCATTATATCAGGAAATTAAGGAAGAGCAAAGTATTTCTAAAGTGCTCAATAACATGGGAGTCCTTTATAAATCGCAGCAAATTTACCCTAAAGCTTTGCATTATCTCAAAGAAGCTTCTAAAATACAAATCTCTCTTGGCGAGCAAAATGCACCCATGACGCTGACCAATATTGGTGTAATTTATTTTGAATTGGGCAACTACAAAAATGCCATTGAATATTATCAAAAAGCAGAAAAAGGTTTTGAAAAAAATAATAACAAACGCGGATCTGCACTTTTAAATAATTATTTGGGAGATTATTATACCAAACAAAATAATCTTTCGGTGGGACTTGGTTATTATCAGGAATCATTAACATTATACGAGGAAATTCAGAATAAATTTGGTGCTTCTCTTGCTCTGTACAATATTGGTTTATTATTACAAAAACAGAAAAAATATAATGAAGCACTTTCTTTCGCACTAAAATCATTAAGGTATGCAAAAGAAATTGGCGTACAGGACCAAACCTATCATACCGAAAAACTGCTAAGCGAATTGTATGAATCATTAAATGAAACAAAATTAGCGTTAACTCATTACAAAAATTACGTAAACTCACGTGACAGCATTCAAAATCAGGAAATTAATATGAAATTTGCCCGTGCAGAAATGAATTATGAGTTTAAGGAAAAAGAAGCTTTACTTTTTGAAAAACATAAAAGAGAAACGCAATTCGTTATTTTTTCTATCCTGGCAATATTATTATTAATTGTTTTAAGCATTGTAATTTATAACAGAATGCAGGTTAAACGGCAGCTCACACTTAAAAAAGAAGTAGCCGAATACGAACAGAAAGCACTGCATTTACAAATGAATCCGCATTTTGTTTTTAATTGCCTTAGTTCTATTTCGAGTTTTATTGTGCAGAACGGAACGGACTCCGCTTTAAAATATCTGTCTAAATTTTCAAAATTAATGCGTCTCACGCTCGAATATTCAAAAGGTTCATTAATTCCTATTGATAAAGAAATCGAGAGTTTACAGAATTATCTCGAACTCGAACAGCTCAGGTTTCATGACAAGTTTGAATTTGAAATACAATCAACAGAAAATGTAGAGTTTAATATGGGTTTACCGCCTTTATTGATTCAGCCTTTTGTCGAAAATGCGATTCTGCACGGCATGGTTCCCAAAGAAGGAAAAGGAAAAATCAGCGTAAATTTTGATGTACAAAAGGAACAATTAATCTGCACGATTACAGATGACGGAATTGGTTTATCAGAATCCAAACTTTTAAAAGAAAACTCCGTTACGGCACATCAGTCTATGGCGTTGGAAATTACAAAAAAACGTTTGAAGATCATGGAATCGATCACTTCCAAATCGGCTAAAATAGAGATTGTCGAACTTAATTCGGCACAACAAAAAACAGGGACAAAAGTTACTTTATACCTGCCAATTCAGTACATGTCTTAATGCAAAAGCAATTTTAATATCAATTTCAATATCAAAAAGCAATATCAATATCTCAAATCAATATCAAATCAGCCATGATAACAGCATTATTAATCGACGATGACAAACATTTACGAACCGGACTAAAAGCGCTTTTAGAACGATACACAAATGATATTTTTATTGTTGGCGAAGCCGAAAGTGTAAAAACCGGAATCGCTGCAATAGAAAAACTGAATCCGCAGGTTATTTTTCTGGATATTCATTTAACAGACGGAACCGGTTTTGATATTCTGGAACGTCTTTCTAAAGCAAACGGAAAACTGAAATCGCATGTTGTTTTTATTACCGCACACGAACAATATGCTCTTAAAGCTTTTAAGTTTAGTGCTTTAGATTTTATTCTAAAACCTGTTGATCCCGAAGAACTGCAGCTTACAATGGCCAAAATAAAAGAAGCAGTGGGAAAAAATAATTCGTTTGAAAACATTGATTTATTATTGGAAAACATCCGTAAAAAAGTCGACAATTTTAAGAGAATTGCCTTATCAACAAGTGACGGAATTCATTTATTTGAAGTTTCTGATATTATTCGATGTGAAGCCAAAATAAATTACACCCAATTCTTCATCAAAAACCACAAACCTGTTTTGATATCAAAAACACTTAAGGAATATGAAGAATTATTGGCAGAACACGGTTTTGAACGCATTCATCAGTCACATTTAATCAATTTATCGTATCTCAAATCGTACATCAAAACAGATGGCGGATATGTGATTATGGCGGATGATGCCAATATTCCGATTGCACAAAGCAAAAAAGAAAAGCTGCAGGAATTAATCAATTCACTTTAAAAATCATTCCCAAAATTTTCTAACGAACAACTCAAACCATAATAATTATGAGAAAAAAATTACTCTTAATGATCTTGCTTTTTACCGGTCTGGTAAATGCCCAGATACTTACTTTTACAGATACTACATTTAAGGCCATGCTGGTAAATGGCGGTGCAAATAATTTTACAGCATCTTCTGGCGGTGTTCCCGTTACGAGAATAGACACCAATTTTAATAATGAGATCGAAGTTTCTGAAGCGGCTTTAATTGACAAACTTTGGATAGAAGGCGCCAATGCTCCGCAAGTGACCAACATTCAGGGAATTGAAGGTTTTACTAATTTAACCGATTTGGGTTTTAGGGAAATCAGCGTAACTTCGATTAACTTAAGCGGAATGCCGAATTTAAAAACGCTTTTTGTAAAAAGTCCAACATTGGTAACAGCAACCGTTTCCGGAATGAATGCTTTAACAGGCGCATCTTTTATGGAAAATCCGTTACTTGAAACTTTAAACATTTCAAATAATCCGTTGCAAACAACTATTCTCGCACAGCAAAATCCAAGTTTTTCTACTTTTAATGTCAACAATCTTCCTCTTTTAAAAGACTTTTATGTGGCAGATAATGTTTTGACAGCTTTGGATATAACTGGTTGTCCGAATGTAGAATATTTCAATGCTGTAAACAATCAGTTAACATCGATGAACGTTTCGGGTTTAACAAAACTGACTACTTTTTTAATAGAAGACAATACCAATCTTTCTTCAATAAATGCAGCGGGCTGTACATTGCTTAATTTTCCACAATCTGCCTTTAATTCAACGAAAGTATTGACCACGGCAGATTTTTCAAACTGTTCAAGTTTAGAATATATATTGTTTCCGGATAATACGCTTACTTCCTTAAATCTCTCAGGTTGTAGTGCTTTAAAAGATGTAAATGTGTCAAATAATGCCTTAACAACATTACCACTTACGGGTTGTACCGCATTAACCAATTTAAATTGTACTAATAATCAATTAACGGCACTTAATTTAAGTACCTCGCCAAACCTTGTACAGCTTCAGGCTTCAACAAATGCTATTTCGAGTTTAAACTTAACCGGAACAACTAATTTGAAAAATGCTTTTTTAAATTCAAATCAAATTCCGTCGTTAAATCTTTCCGGAAATACGAATTTAGAAATTCTGGAATTAAGAGAAAATCCAACTACAAATTTAAATCTTTCAGGTTGTACAGCATTGAATAATGTTTCATTAGTTGATACGAATCTTGTTACTGTCGACTTTTCAAATTGCAGTTCACTAACGTATATTGGCAATATTAGTACCGCCTTAACATCAATAAATGTTCAGGGCTGCACTGTACTTGAAACACTCTCTATAAGTGGTAAACCGCTTGAAAAAGCACCGTTAGCAGCTTTAAATGTTGCTGGTTTAGCCAATTTAAAAAGCCTCGATTGCAGTTATAATACTGTTTCTTCTCTTAACATTTCGGGCTGCAGTGCCTTAACGTCTGTTTTTTGTATTGAAACACCAATTACGACCATCGATTTCTCTGATTCGCCAAATATTATGACGCTAAACGTAAACGGAAGTGCTTTAGAAAACATTGATCTTTCTGGTTTTACAAATTTCCAGACTTTATCTGCCAGCAGCAATCCAAATCTTAAAATGATTTTTGCCAAAAACGGAAAAACCGAAACCTTATTTTTAGGCAATGCCAATACAAATCTGGCTTTTGTTTGTCAGGACGAAGCAGATATTATTGCAACAAAAAACTATCTGTTAACTGTAGGCTTATCAAATGTAGAAGTCAACTCGTATTGCTCATTTACACCGGGTGGAAATTACAATACTATTACAGGAACAATTGCTTTTGACCTTGACAACAATGGTTGTGATGCCTCAGATGCCAAACAGCCAAATTTAAAAGTTGGGCTTCATGATGGCACTACGCAAAATGAAACCTTTACCAAAACCAGCGGAAAATATGTTTTTTATACCGGTGCAGGAAATTTTTCACTAACACCACATCTTGAAAACCCGGCACTTTTCAGTATTTCTCCCGTTAATCCGTTGCTTTCTTTTGCAGATAGTAACAATCATGTTGCAACTCAGGATTTTTGTATCACTGCAAACGGATCTCAAAGCGATATCGAAATTGTTATTGTGCCAATTGTACCTGCAAGACCCGGATTTATGGCTTGGTATGAAATCGTGATTCGAAACAAAGGAAATCAAACCGCAAGCGGAAGCTTTAATTTTAACTACAATCAAAACTTAATGCATTATGGTTTGGCAACTTTAGCTCCAAATGTGCAAAGCCCGGGATTATTGGGCTGGAATTACAACAACTTACTTCCATTTGAAAGCAGAAGTAATTATTTTGGACTGAATGTAAACTCACCCGTACAAACGCCTCCCGTAAATATAGATGATGTATTGAATTTTACGGCGACAATAAACCCAATTGCGGGTGATCTTAATCCGGCAGATAATGCATTTAATTACAATCAGGTTGTGATAGGTTCTTATGATCCTAATGATATTGAATGTCTTGAAGGAAAAAATGTTTCTCCAAGTACCATTGGCGAGTATTTACATTATGTAATCAATTTTGAGAACACAGGAACAGCTCCTGCAGAAAATGTAGTGGTAAAAGTAGCGATCGATCCAACCAAATACGATATTAATTCGCTGCAATTATTGGATACTTCGCATCCGTCTCAAATAAACATTCACGGCAATGTGGCTGAATTTATTTTTACCAACATCAATTTAGGTACGGCTAAAAAAGCAAAACTTACAGCAAAAGATCCTCCTGTTAACAATCATGGCAATATTTTATTCAAAATTAAAACACTGGACAATCTGATTACCAATGACAAGGTTGAAAAACAAGCCGATATTTTCTTTGATTATAACGCGCCAATTGAAACCAATAAAGCCGAAACTATTTTTAAAAATTTAGGAACCAAAGATCTTGAAGTTGATAAAAGTGTGGCATTATATCCTAATCCTACAAATGGAAATATCAATATTAATAGCGACAATACTATAAAACTCATCGAATTATTTGACGTTCAGGGAAGAATCCTGCAAACAAAAATAGAAAGCAACAACAATACAACACTTGATATTTCAAACAAAGCAAACGGACTTTATTTCATCAGAATCACAACTGAAAACGGCATTAAAGTCGAAAAAGTAATTAAGGAATAAAGAAATAATTTTAGGTATTTCATTTAAAAAGCCTTCTGAAATCGAGAGATTTTGGGAGGTTTTTTTGTATTATTAATTTTTCAAGGAGCTGTTTCCTGCTGTCCTTCCAAATCTTTTGTGCCCCCCGAAGCCTCGGGGCCGGAACAAAAGGATTTTCCTCCCGAAGCTTCGGGACTATCAGGGCTAGGACACCCGTTTTCATAACAACTATTTTTGTACTTTTAATCCCGAACCAAGCCAAATATTCCATGCCATTTTACATCAATAAAGAACATTTATTAAACAAAATTGAATATCCAACCCGATATCAGCCAGAAAATCTCCTGAAAAGTTCGGCGATTGTATTTGCTGCGATTTTTGTGTTTCTTTTATTGTTTGCGCCATTTGGCGTTTATGAGCCTGAATTCAGACTTAATTACTTTCTGATTTGCTTCTTTCACGCTTTTTCACCCGCATTAATCTTGTTTTTATATTTCGGAACATACAATTACATCAAGCGCAACCAGCTCAAAAACTGGACATTGCTTCAAGAATATATTCACATTGGCCTATTTTTGCTTTTGTCCGGAATTGCCAGTTTTTTGATGCGTGATTTAATATACAACAACCCGAATAACTGGTCATGGCGTTATTTGTATGAAGAAATACGAAACTGTTTTCTTGCGGGAATCCTTTTTTATTTTTTCCTCAGAATGGCTGGTTTTTATTTTAAGTCAAAAAAAGGTTCCCCTTTTGTACTTCAGTTTACTCCGCTTGAAAACAAAACACAAAAAACAGCAGTATCTCCTACCCTTTTTATCAATACCCAAGTCAAACAAGATGATTTTACTTTAAACTTAGAAGATTTGTTATTTGTAAAAGCCGATGGCAATTATATCGAACTCACAAATTCAAATAACGAAGAAGCGACTGTAGAACTCAAACGAATTTCGCTCACACAATTTGAAAAACAAATCAGCAATTATCCGCATTTTTTCAGATGCCACAGAACTTATTTAGTCAATATGTTTAAGATCGAAAAAGTAAGCGGAAATTCTCAGGGTTATCTTTTATCTTTTCATAATACCGATGCAAAAGTTCCCGTTTCCCGAAACCAGATTGAGAGTTTCAATCACTGCTATAACCAACTCCGCAGCCTGCAGATAGCCTAAGCTTGTCGTTCGTCACAAAAGCTTGTTAGTGATAACAAGGCCGCTTACAACCGTATTTTCTTGTTGTAGGTTTGTCCTCAGAAACACTAAATCAAATCTGTTATGACAACCCAAAACGCAACTTTATCTAAAGATTTGCAAGAACCAAATCAGCTCGTTTACATCAGCAATATCAAAATACTATTGACCATCCTGGTTATTTTGCACCACACTTTCATAGCGTACAGCAATTCTGGCGGATGGTATTATACAGAACCCACCACTATTTTTGGCGTACTTATTCCCCTAAAAATGTTCATTAGCGTCAACCAGTCTTTTTTTATGGGCTTCTTCTTTATGCTTGCTGCCTATTTTACCGATTCGTCTTTTACCAAAAAAGGTGCTTTTAAATTCATTACAGATCGTTTAATCCGATTAGGAATTCCGTTAGTATTTTATTCCCTTGTAATTTCTCCTTTTACGAGTTATCTCGTGTATTATTATGCAAAAGGACATCATATTACCTTTTTGCAGTATTTAAGCGGTTATGATACCTGGATCGATGTTGGCGTAATGTGGTTTGTATTGGCTTTGCTTGTCTTTACATTTATTTATATAATCGCAAAAACGGTTTTCAAAATCAGTTTCGAAAACACATTGCCCGTTCCTACCTCACGAAACATACTTTTGTTTGCATTAATATCGGGATTTGTAAGTTTCGCCGTTAGAATTGTATTTCCCGTAGGCTGGGTTCTCAAACCATTCGGATTTCAATTAGGTCATTTCCCGCAATACATCGCCTTTTTCACCATCGGATTATTGGCTTCCAAAAACAATTGGTTCCAGCAGCTTTCAGAAAAAACAAGAAAACGTCTTACCCTTTCTTCATGGTTGTGTTTGGTCTTTTTCCTTGTCTTTTTCGTAATCAGACTCACCGTAAAAATGCCAGTCGAATGGTATTCAGGAGGTTTTCACTGGCAACAATTACTCTACGCCATGTGGGAACAATGGATCGGACTTTCAATTTTAACCGTTCTCCTCATCAAAGGAAGAACAAAATGGAATAAATCAACACCATTGCTTGCCAAATTATCCCGTTACAGTTTTGCGACTTATATTTTTCATCCTGTGGTTATTGTTGCTTATACTCTGGCCGTAAGAAACTGGGATGTAGATCCTGCTGTAAAACTTCTTGTAGTTTCGCCGTTGATAGTTGTGGGGAGTTTTGCTTTGGGGGGATTGTTATTGTTGATTCCTGGGGTTAAGAGGATTATTTAAAATCATTGATCAAGAAACGGATTTGTTAATTGTGAAGAAGCACAACTTTTAGTAGTTGGGCTTTTTTTATTGGGTGTTTTGTAAAACGGGTATAAATACTTGGTGTGTTGGTTTTATTTAGTGGTATTCTTGTTGGGGATAAATATTTAGTGGGATTATGGTTTTCCGTAAAGTGGTTGATTATTAATCACTAACCTTTGTTTTAATTAACAATCTAATAGAAAATAAATTATGGCAACAACTTACCATGCTAATGGAAAAATAAAATGGAACAATTTAGGAAGCGCATATCATGAAAATGGTAAAATAGCTTATTCTTCACTAGGAACTACTTATCACGACAATGGTAAGATTGCTTATTCTTCATTAGGAACAGCTTATCATGACAATGGTAAAATTGCTTATTCTTCATTGGGAACTGCTTATCATAATAATGGTAAGATAGCATATTCATCGTTAGGAACTGCATATCATGATAATGGAAAGATAGCATATTCCTCGCTAGGAACATTTTATGATTCGAATGGAAAAAGTGTAAAAAAATCAAGCTTCTCAATAAGTCTTGGTAAAGGAATTATTTTGAAAATAATTCCAAACATAAGAATAACAGTTTATGGAAGAGTAATATAAAATGATATTAAATCAATTTAAACTTTTAAAAAATTATTTCCCTTTAAATTATTAAAATTCAATGGATAAATTCAATAAAAAAACAATTAGAAAGGAAAATATATCTATATCAGATACAGGTATTTTCGCAAAAGAATTAATAAAACTTATAGAACGAAACGAATTCACAAATAAATTATTAGAGCTTTTAAATTTCGAAACTATAAAAAATGAATTTATTGAAATTAAAGGTGCTCAAACACTATTTGATGTTCAAAATTCAATAAATATAAAATTCAAAAAAGAAGATTTAAAAAGTAATTTAGGAGATATATCTCTATATAAAAGTAAGGAGTTTTCAATTAATTTCAATAATATATCTAATAATGAATATTTTAATGATTTAAAACTTAAAGAAATTTCTACTACTCCTATTTATTCAGCACAAAGAGATTTTTTTTCGGGTCTATTTCAAATGGATAAATATGCATCAAAACTTATAAATGGAGGTCATAAAGAAATAGTAACTGCTAATCTTGTATTATTAAAAAATATTCATCAAACTATTAAAAAATATAGAATATTACATGATAGATCAGAAAATCTCTTTTATCTAAGAGCAATAATTTCATTAAATAATTATTACAATTACGATAATAATATTGCAATTGTAGTTGGGTTACTTACACTTCACGATGAAATAAAAAAAGGTAAAATTGCGTATAATTTAAAGCAATGTGAATATAATGAATCCTTTATACGAATGTTCTTTGAAAGCTCTGAAGTAAATGAATTAAAAAAGTTGGATCTGTTAGAAATATTATTGAAGTTTCGAATGACGAAATAAAAAGAGAAGCATTAAAATTTTCAGGAGTTTGTTCAATAATTTTTACACATAAAAACATTGAAAAGGAATTATTTATAAAACCTCATGAAATAAAATCGAAAATTTTATCCATAAAACATAATCAAATACCAAAAACTGCTATTGAAGAATTAAGTAACATTAAAAACTCAGAAAAGGTGCACAAATCATTATTTGATGACATTTCAAAGATTGCAAATATAAAAGAGCCCGAACAAATAAAATTTTTAATAAAAAGGAAAGTTGAAAAGGCAAAAAGTGAAGAAATTAAAAGATATAAAGGTGAAATTTTAAGAGAATTAAATAATAGCGTTTCTAATGTAATTGAACTTTTAAATGTATTTAAAAAAATTGAATTATTAGCTAGTGAAGATATTGAAACAACTGAATATTTACGTTTCATAATGTATCAAGTTCTCATTGAAAGGCGATAATTGTACAAAAAGTTATTTAAAAAATTTCTCTATAATGGTATCATTTAAATAAAAAAAATGAAAAAAATAATCTTAACAATAATCTTTTTTGCTTTCATCAATAATTCATATTCACAAGAAATAAATTGCAACGATTTATTAAATTTTATAGTTAAAAAAGGATATTTAAAAGGGACTTTAAGTAGCTACATACTAGATTCTAGCTGGTTATATAAAGTTACTGCTTATGAATATGATTATAAAACATACGTAATTGCAGAAATTAAAAAAAACGAATATAGCTATCAAACAAGTACTTATATTTTTTGTGGAATACCAAACATGAACTGGTCAAATTTTCAATACGGAAGTTATGGCGATCCAGACTCTTATGGCGAAAGATTCCATAAATATATAATAGATTATAAATGTAATTGTAACTAGATATTTGTCAATGAGTAAAGTCT
>Ga0247738_10000440_pt1 | contig 15942 bp, 13 predicted proteins | sample UWRJL013104B2_FD_180936 | JGI IMG/M metagenome (GOLD analysis project Ga0247738, IMG submission 180936) | Plant litter microbial communities from Arlington Agricultural Research Station in Wisconsin, United States - UWRJ-L013-104B-2 | ecosystem: Environmental > Terrestrial > Plant litter >...
AATTCATCTGGAAGAGATTAACTTTTCCCCAAATACGATTGAAGCTTATGCCAGGCATATTGGTAGGCTTCTACACTACTTAAACGGTAATGATAAATCCTTATCAGATATCTCGATACCTGCCTATGATTCATTTCTACAATGGCTGCCTGTACATCAGGCTAGCGAGCACCATCCTGAAAAGCTAGTTCTTATCAAACAACCTCAGACCTTGCGCCTGTCCGCATCTTTGAAGAATCAAGTTCACCTCGCTGTCAAATCGTTCTACAACTACTTTGGTGGATTCCCGAACTTATTCATAGGCGGCCGCACTTCAAATAGATATCACAGTGTTAATCAAATAAATCAATTTCTTGCCCACATCGAGCATAGAAAATCTAACAAAGCAAAGGACCTGTATTTGAGTGGTGACTTAACAAGAGCGCGTAAAAAAATTATAGAAAAGCGTCTCAAACCAGACCAAGTGCTTACCTTAATAAAGTCTTGTTCATTATTGCGTGATGCCTTTCTAGTTACATTACTCTACAACACTGGAATCAGGATTGGAGAAGCTTTAGGACTTCGTCACACAGACATTGATCTTGCTGAGCGCGTTATTTGGATCATCCCTCGACACGACAATCAGAATGGCGCCCGAGCAAAAAGCAAACGCACACGAGGTATTCCTGTTCTGGATTACATGATAAATATGTATGAAGACTACATGACCAGCGCAGAATATGAGCCTGCTTTTGAAACAGGCACTGAATATGTTTTTTGCAATGTTCAGCGAGGCTGCATTGGTAAAGCCCTTTCGTTTAGCTATGCAGAAAACTTGAAAATTTATCTGCAAAAAAGGGCGAACATCCAATTTTCATGGCATCAATTCAGGCACACTCACGCAAGCGAAGCTATTGCTGACGGCTACAGTTTGCTTGAGGTGGCAGATCGACTAGGTCATGCAAGCCCTCAAACCACACTGGATTTTTACAAACATTTATTCAGCTCTGAAATTAGAAAGCTGCACTTAACAGGACCCGAAAAATTAAAAGAACGTCTCGATGAATATAGGTCTACCAATTCACTGTCCATGGGAGCTATAAAATGGATTTGAAGCTGATTCAGTCTAATCAGGAGTGTGATCGGTATTTAGAGTTGGTCAGAAATTTTCTAACGGAAGTTAACTCCAATCTTCTGAGGAACGACGTATGGACCGATAGATTCATTTTTTCGATTCCGAGCTTTGTGAACGAACATATTGGCTCTGCTCGTCCAATTGATTTTTCTAATCTTCCCGAACCAGCGAAGCTTGAAACCAAACTTTATTGGACAAAATTACTCCAAGATGGAAGAAATAATTCGCGCAGTATCATTGAACGCCGTAGGCTACCTATGAGTTGGCTCAATGATCAGTGGAAAAATATTTCGGTATTATTCGGAAACAAGAATCTTTTGTCAGATGTTCCACACCCAGAATTTCAAAAACAATGGACTTCGCGACAAGGCAATTTGAAGAAAGAGCATAATAAATTATTAATTGAAGCTTTCAGAAATTTTGCAGCTAATGCTATTCGGGCAAAGCAAAAAGCTGAATGGATCAAGGATGGAGAATTAATTGGCCGGGAGTATGAATCACCAAGAATAACAATCATAGGCGATTTTCATAAAAAAATGATAATTAATCGCGAACAATTTGAGCCGGCAAACAAAAGAAATATTATATACCTTAACGATCTTTACTCTGAACGCGAATCCCGATTTTCTGACTCACAACAGCGCGAAGATTGGTATATAAATTTGTATATTTTTCCTGATTGGATGCGAGATGCGATCCGGTCGCATATCTATTCAAAAGTGGATAATGGTGAACTCGGCCCATTAACTTTAAAATCTTATTTTGGAACATTAAAATGTTTAAGGGATTTTCTTTATGAAAAATTTGAAGACCCTACTCCATCCGTCATCAACAATGCCTTGATTGGCGATGATTTTATAGCGTGGGGAAATGAGAAAAAACTATCAGGAAAGAATTGGTACACAAATAATTATTCCATGCTAACGAGCGCTGCGTCGCGTTATCCGGAGACGTGGCCTGCTCTTTCAGTTAACACGAGGGTAACCAGGAAAATAGAGAAGACTCACTATAAACAAGGTCTTGGTAGAATTGGTCACAACAAGGAAGGTGCTGGCCGATCGTACTCCCAAAATATTATTGATCAATTATCTTCAGTTATTAAAGAAGCCCCCTATCCTACCCATGAAATTTTTTCAATGATTGTTGCAACTGGAATGCGTGCCGAGGACGGTCATGCCATTCTTTTCGATTGTCTTCAAGATGATGTCAACGATCCCGACTTTATGACTCTTACTTTTTGGCAAAATAAAGTAAGGAATTGGAATGTAAAGCCACTTTCAAAATCCAACGAAGATAACGCTTTCTTAATTGAAACGATTAAAAATACACAACAGCGCATTGTTGCAAGATATGGAAAACCAACGAAATATCTGTTTCCAACTTTTACAGGAACTCAAGAAAGCTATATTCGTCCTTCACGTACAGCCTCGGATATTAAGAAACTATGTGCAGCACATCAATTGCTAGATGACAGCGGGAGTCTACTCACATTTTCTTGGCACCCCCTTAGACACACGAAAGGCACGTCTATGGCTTCGGACGGCCATGATGTTTTAACTATAATGATGGAGTTGGGTCACACAAGCCCAGATATGGCCACTGTTTATGTTAATAACAGACTGGAACTGAAGAAGCGCGCTCTCTTGGATAAAGGTAGCGGTAGGTTCTTCACGATTGAGGGTGAGGTTGATCAAAAATTAGGTGAGCTTTTGGTCAGAAAAGCTGCCATCACAGCGACGCGCGTTTGCGGCGGTGCTTGTTCAATGCCAACACAAATAGGTGATTGGTGTGAACATGCCAATGCCTGCTATACGTGCAAGCACTTTAGGGCGGATGAAAAAGATGTCACCTTCTTCAAGGTCGAAAAAAAGGAGTTGGAGAAAGTTGTCGATGAACAAATAATTGAATTGAAAGAGCTTAAAGAGGCTGGAAAAACTAGAATGTCCGAAATAATTTTAAAGCGCGTCGAAAAAAATAAACAAGTTTGTCATTCTTTAAGCACTATTGTGAATGCAATTGAGTCACAAAAAACATTCAAAGGATCTGAAAATAAATTTAAGCCTGTTCAATTGGATATATTATCAGATGAACGATAAAACTGATGCAATGCGCTTAGCTAGGGAACAGCGAAGCTTAGAAAAACGCCGTTCTGTTCAAGAAGCAATAGCGGCTTTGCGATCTAGAAACGAGGTAATTACATTTAAGTCTGTGGCCACTCTTGCAAAAGTCAGCAGACAGTTTCTTTACGATAACTTCCAGGAAGAGTTATCTAATCTGCGAGGCGATGATAGGCAAAAGCAACATAAAATTGATGGTAAAGTCGTCCCATCTAGGACTCCAGATGAATGGAAACACGTCGAGGCCCTCCTCCGCAATAAAATTGACAGACTAAAAAAGGAGCTTGGTGACGTTAGGAGAGAGAACGCCAGGCTAAAAACGGAAGCGGAAAACGAACGAGGTAAAGCTGAACACTTCAGGCAAAATTGGATTAATTCCCGTTCAAAATAGCTTTTTTTTCTTGTTCCAGTTTTTCGCCGGATCTCGTGTAGATAACTAATGTGTTGCGAAGCGAACTATTTAGCAAATGGTACGGGGCGCGGTAGTGATCTATTTGTATATTTCTTTTCCGATAGTCCAAGAAATATTTATAAGAGAGATTGCAGATTTCGCTTAGAGTAACACTCCTTCTTTTTCGAGTTGAAGCCGAAAGCGCGGCATTTTTTACTGCTCGCCATCCCACCATAAACACTTGTTCTTGTTCCAGCTCTTTTGTTAGTAAGCTCAGCTTATGATGCTCACATTGATTTTCCTTGAGTGTAAGCCCTTCCTTGTCCAAATAGTACCTGCAATACTCGATACATTCGTATTGTTTTAAAACCTGATCAAGCTCCTCCAACTGATCTTTAACCGCGTTGTCATCTTTTGATTGGTATAGTCTGACATATCGTAGCGCGATGAATCGGTCTATATCCCCCATCTCTTTACTTATCGATAACTTCAGATCTCTCTTATTTCGCTTTGACCGCCCTACTCTTTCGACGATAGTCCCCCCCACCCTTCCGTTACGTATCAAATGACAAACGCAATCTCGGGTCAGCTGTGGGTGTGGCGTAAATCCTCGAGTATGTAGCTGCTCGAGTGAAATTGTAGTTTCATTGCAGTTTAGGCGCTCTAAAAAAGCAATGAAAATCAAGTCCGTAATGAATGTTTGTCCCACTTGTTGTTGATCGGGCATATGTAGTCAATTCGGTTTCTGTACCGATTTTGGGTACACGAACACATTGTACCAATAATAGGTACAATGAAAAAAGCCATCTTTTCTCCTACATATATTTCTCTAGTCAAATGGTTGAAGGAAGCTAGGTTGTCCCATGGCATGAGCATGAGGGATCTCGCTGATAAATTGGATGAACCTCATACCTTTGTTCAAAAAATCGAATCCATGGAAAGACGATTGGATATTTTCGAGTATGTAGAAGTGTGTCGTGCGCTGGGGTTGAACCCCAAAAAAGGAATAGATTTACTAAATTCATGACGTTAGGCATTTTCTTGCAGGCGCAAGCCGATTGTATGCTTAATTTATGATCAAACCTTTGTGAAAAGTGGTTACTCCGTCAACCGCAACATACCCGGTAGTCTTTCCTTAAATTTTTTGCTGCAAACTTATATCTGCAGTTTCGATCTGACTAGCCTTCAATATTTTGCGCCAGATTTATCCCGGCGCTAAAGTCTGTCAAACAAATTCGCGGAAAATAACGCCCTCCCTCAAAAAGCTTGAACCATACTACATTTTCTATGGCCATTATCAGCATCCTCATCAATCTGTAATCTGAAGTAATTGACGCCCAGCTTTCCGTGAACTTTACTTCAATGTCAGTACTTCGCCACGCGGAAACACAACTCACGTTGCTCTCATCACATCCGCCGGTCAATTAAAGAGATCTAGGGCTGCCTTCGTATGCCTAAGGTCAAACATTCAAAAATTCAAAAATTCAGTCGAGAGAAAAGGATATGTTTAAATGAAAATAGTTTCAGTTTTCAACAATAAAGGCGGCGTGGGAAAGTCAACATTGACCTACCATTTAGGTGCTGCACTAGCGGAGAAAGGAAGCAAGGTGTTATTAATTGACCTGGACCCGCAGTCTAATCTTACTCTTTATGGAATTACGGAAGAGCGCTTGGAAGAAATATGGAAATCCGAGGATGAATATATCAGTGATTACAAAGCTGCAAAAGCAAAAATAAATGTCGATCAATTCGACTCATTTCATAAAGGCTCTCATTCAATACATTATCTTCTTAAACCAATTGAAGATGGTGAGTCAGATGAGGGAAACCTCTCCACGCCGGTTTGTTTAAGAAATAATTTGGATTTAATTCCCGGCCGTTTAACTCTTCACTTGTTTGAGAATAAACTTGCGAAGCATTGGAGCGAAGCATTCTTGGGTGAGCCGCAAGCTATTAGAATAGTAACAGCGGTGCGAAAAATTTGCGAAGATTACACCGCAAAATTTAGATATGACGTAATCCTCATAGATACATCACCGAGTTTGGGTGCATTGAATAAAGTAATCATATCAAGTGCTGATACTTTCATAATACCTTGCGCTCCAGATATGTTCTCAGATTATGGCATCAGAAATATTGGACATGCCCTCACTGTGTGGAATAAGGAGTTCACTACGATGTACTCGTTACTTTCCGATAGTAAACGTAAATACTTTCCAAAAGATTTTGTTAAATTGTTGGGCTATACCGTTTACAACGCTAAAAAAAGAACAGATGCTCCCAATGAACTACATGTTGCGCTTGCTCATTATAACTATGCAAAAAAACTCCCGGATACCATCAAAAACTTTGTGCCGAAGACGTGCTTGCTAAACGATGGAGACAAGTTTTTTGAAGCATCATTAGGAGATAACTCTGTTATTCATGGTCATGGGACGTTACCTACCATGGCTCAGAAATACAAAGCGCCTATGTGGAACGTGCCGGACCTTCCAAACTTGGGCGGTGACAAAGGTACCATCAAAGGTAACTCGGGAAGTTATTATGAGACCAGAAACGCGTATATGAAGTTGGCTCAGGACCTGATTGATAGATTGGAGTTGTTATAGCATGAATTCAATAATAGTAGATGATCCTGTACAAGCCATCTTAAACGACCTACATTCATATGAACTACTTCATGATAAGTTTGTATCATACATTACAAGAGATCCGGATTTAAAAACGTTAGTGCATAGCTATAAGTCAAGATTCAAAGACCTCAATCATCTGAAGACAAAAATTGAAAGGAAAAATTCCGATGATTCGATGCTGCCGGAGCAGCAACGGCAGGGCCAAATTACTTCAGAAAATATCAAGAGAAGAATCACTGATATTTGCGGGATAAGAATCCTTCATCTTTACATCGGCCAATTTAAGGATATTCATAATGCACTTATGAGATACGTCGAGGCGGGAGAGCTTGCCCTTTTTGAGACTCCAAAAGCATACACATGGGATCCTGAATATTTGAAAATGTTTCAAGACCTCGGAGTCTCCCCAACGTTAAAGGAAAGCTTTTATACCAGTGTTCACTACGTATTCAAACCCAGAGGTGACAGCGATATCACTTGCGAAGTGCAGGTACGGACTTTATTCGAGGAGGTATGGGGAGAGATTGACCATGTATTCAATTATCCTACCAAGTCCGATAGCAAAGTTATTCAAGAGCAACTCAAAGTTCTTGCTAGAGTCGTAGGCGCGGGAACAAGACTCTCAGATTCAATTTTTGAACTGAGTAAACTCGACGTTAACGAAGACAGGGAATAATCAAACTCTTCAGATAGCAAAAAATGTGCTGCATCGAAGCTGGCTTATTGACGCTCATGGGACTTGAAAGACATGTTGAATTGACATACCCATGTCTTAGGCTTCTTCCTAATTTCGTATCCAACAAACCAATTTATATGGAACGTTATTCGAGCTAAACATAGGGCGCTGTTTAAAATCATGAACTTGTTTCCAAGCCGAGGTTTGAGTAAGTCGCTGCTTTTACAACGAGCTTGCTTCGGAGCGGATCTAGTGAAAAGTCGAAACCACCGTTAAAATTTGTGTTGGGCGATAAAAGATGGATTCATACCTAAGTCTTATAAAATATTATAAGAGACGAATAATTAAACTAAAAAATAAGCTAGAAAGGATAGATCCAGAGTCATCCGATTTTCAGCCCATTTTAGAATTTCAAGCTTATCTAATAAGGCAAATAATTAGAGCAGAGAAAAAAATAAATCTCAGAAAAGCAGAGCTGGCCGCATTAAAACGACGGCTGCGAGGTGAAGGTTTAGAGAAAGCGCAGGCAAAAACATTAAAGAAATTAATTAACGAGAAAAAAGAATCTCTTGAGGGGACTAAATATCTGCTTTATCTATGGCGTTGTTTCGGGGATGGCTTGGTTTTCAAGTTTATAAGTAAATGGAACATTAAGAGGTTCTTGTATGAGGCACATTCCAGTGAAATTAAACAACGATCCGGGAGTATTTATGGAAAAGATGGTTTACTGCAAGAATGGAATCTGCTTCTAGATGCTGTAGGTCACAATGTTCCGGCGATTTTATGCGACCTCACCAATGTAATACGTCATGGAGATTTGTGCCTTCTCGGCGCTTCCGATCCCGTCGTTATCGAAGTAAAAAGTAGTAGTAACAGGAATAAAAGGGTTGATCGCCAATTAGAAGCCATCAAGCAAATTCAGCAGTTCCTTGAAGACGACGTAGGAAACGTCGGTGGGTTTGAAGAAATGCATCGTGTCGAATTGGAAGGTGAAGAGCGCCATCATGGAGCGGCGTTTAATAATGCATTATGTTTGACTAGTGGCAGACCATACGTAAAGGTAAATCCCGAAAAAGGAGTGTATTACATTGTGGTGAACACCGCTGACGAAAAGGACTATGACGAAATTTTCGAAGGCATTGAGAAGCCAATTCTATATCTGCTCAATTACACAAAGACACAACAAAGCTGGGGTAATTACTATCCATTTGTTTTATCTATCAAGGACCCCATCAACTTATACAGATTTATTGCCGGTGAAATATATGTATTTGTTGCGATTAGTCAAATTGTGCTCAAAGAAATGGCCTCTGATATCGGTTATGATTTGGAATTTTCGGAGCGAGAGAATGAGGCCTTTATCTTCAGTAAGCCCGTTAGTGGCTCTGAGGAGCCGTTTAGAGCTATAGTTTCTGAACACTTTGCAGGTAGGCTCGGATTGGAGTTCATCACCTTAGAGTGGTTCTTTGAACATGAGAAACGACTTTTAGAAAATTTGGAAAACAGGGTTATGGATGTAGCCATGGAGCTGAGGATTTCTTAAGCACCACTTGCCTCGCGCCTCGACGGGTCTAAGAGCAAGAGTCATGTAATCGTTTTTTCTTCATAGCAATTGCGATTACCGAGCTAGGCAGAAGCTGAGAGGCTAATTGCACGCTTAGCAAGCTACCTTTCATAATTAAATTGTAGTCAATTTCCTACGCATATCTCCGACATAAACCAGTAGGTGGGTAGTAGGCTTTTGAGTATTATGTGACATTCACTCGCCGCTTAAGGAAAAGCATAATGACCAAGATATTCGTAGGGACCGAAGTACTCCGCACTAAAGCTGCTATTAAACAATTGGAAAGGAACATTGCCTTTCTCCAATTTAGGCTCCGTCAAATTACTTCAGATCGAGACCAAGCGGATCAGGCCAAAGCTTTTTATTCGAAGAAGCTTGAGTCCCAACGTTCCTTGCTGGGCTGGTTAACCAAAGTGAGCGGACATACAGCGGGAGCAAAATAAAAATGAAAATTAAAATTGGATCACTAGTTTTTAAATTTGCTTTCGTTACCATTTTCATTGGTGCATTCTTCCTCCAACGACAGCGTGATCTGGATTTAATTGCTCAAGAAGATTCAAAGAGGTTTTTAGAAGAGTTTGAAGCTCGTGAGGATGCGATTGAAAAAAAATTAAGGCCTCTTATTGAGCGAAATAAGCTCATCAACGCAGGAGAAATGCTTTTGAGCGATGATGTCCACCACCCGCCGAATATACAACCATTCTAGTGTTTGATATTCAACTCCTAAGGGAATTCTTCGGATATGCAAGTTGTCCTTTACTTTTTATTTAATCATTGAACTGGTGAAACGCGGAAACTAACAGCCGGAGGAGTTTAGCAAGTGTATGACCATTACAAACCTTTAAGAAATTTTGTACGCAAGCTCGATATGGAGACTTGCTTAGTTAACATATGGCAACTGTTACAAAACATCGATCATTGTTTGGCCCTTCCGCAAGATTTTCGCAGGTTTGACGGAAAGGTGTTGAGCGAACACATTCGCCCGTGGGAACTTGGAATTTTGGCTAGGGAGGTGATTCTTCATGCACAAGGAGAAAATAACAATAGTCTTTTGACAGCAGACAATCTCACTGCCGCCATCAACCATATTCGACGCCTTGTAGGAGAGCAATCTAAAAAGCATGTTAACGAAAATACGATTCGTCATGAAATGTTTAGGCTTTCCCACCAGCAGTTTTTTTGGCAAGAGAGTGATCAGGCGAAACTTGCCCGCTACCTAAAGATTTTTAAAGATGAGAATTTAGATAAAATTTTATCGGCGGCAACCAGCTTGACCGTCAAAGAAATATACGTGATAGGAATCACGATTGCTGGTTATTTTTTGGAGCATACCCACGTTGATCTCAAAATCAATCTCAATGGTTACGGGATAACAGAAGAAAAGCTCACTTTATTTTTGCAGTTGACTGCAATGGATATCATAGCTATCCGGACGAAAACACATGGCTGCCAGGAATACAATGAGAACTGGGGTTATACATTTAACCCTTTGATGAGCACGCCTCTCGTTATCATTGATCCAGCGCGGCCTACGAGAGTAATTTGTCCTATACCTAGATATCTTTTTGAAAGGATAACTGAAGGATTAATTTTTGACATATATCGAGTAAATGGGCATGAACAACCATTTGGGTCAGCTTTCCAAGCGTACGTCAAGAATGTGAGCGAAAGGCTACTTCTAAACTCGGTCTATCAGGTGCGCGAAGGAGAACCTTACCAACTTAATAGACAGAAAAAACATGGTCTGGATTTATACGTTTTTGACGACGATGATGCAATGTTGATCGAGTGTAAGGCGAAGAGACTTAGACTGAACTCAAAATACCAAGGGAATGAAGAGGCGCTATCGGTTGATCTATCGACGCTAGCGCAATCAATTTTCCAAAATTATAAAAATCTCATCGATATCATTAATAATTCAGTGCCCTGGAAACCTAACGGGAGAAATCTGTATCCAGTTGTAGTTACTTTAATGGACTGCTATTTGTGGACCCCAGCCATGCAGGATAAGTTGAATGCTTTTATTATCGAAAAAATGATTCGTGAAGATATCAACCTTGAAGTGATGGGGCAATACCCGTATTCAGTGATGTCTGTCGCTGACTTCGAACTTTCATTACAGGTAATTTTGCACGAAGGGATTCAGACATTTTTTAATGACAAACAGCATCCCTACTACTCAGGTTGGTCAGTAGAATCCTTTATCAGAAATAAGTACCGGTATCTTTCAGAACATTTTAATGTGAACTACCTGAAGGTAGAACTTGATGAGCTGATTGACAGCTTTGCATTTCAAGAAAATCAACCGTAATAGCCTCCAATATATTCCTAATCCGTATTTAGCAGCAAGCAATTGGATTACCAGGCCCTTATATTGCCCGAAATTACCGCGATTGATTTTCATTAAGCGAGATACTCATCGGCGACGCTAGCGCATTTGATCAAGATCCCAAGTAGATCTTTGCGCTTAAACATTTCGATTGCCGTAGATTCAACATGGAGTTCAGGCTCGTCAAATCATGATGTAAACGGTCGGGAAGCCTAGACGTGGTGTGCACTAATTAGTGAAAATCACGCGACTTGAGCGTAAAATTATCAAGCCTATCGGTGACATCTTGAATGTGCCCTGCGAGCACATGGACGATTGGGACGCTGACATTCTCTGTTAGGATGTTGATGGTCCCTTTAATAATTAATAATCTTCCCGTGAGAATTTCCTTTCTGAAAGTTTCCTGCGTCGCTTTCCAAATAACAACATTGCTCGTTCCTGTCTCGTCCTCTAGTGACATAAACATAACACCGCTGGCCGTTCCTGGTCGCTGCTTGCCTGTGACAATTCCGGCAATGCGAACAAACTGACCTTCGCACAGGCTGGTTAGATCCGCATACCGCGTACATTTTTTAAATGGAAATTCGGAGCGCAAAATTTGCATGGGATGAGCACGCAGAGTCAGCCCAATGGAGGAGTAGTCTTCCATCACATTCTCCTCAAGTGATGGACCAGACATTAGTAGCGCATCTTCTTTGCCTTCCCCGATTTCAAGAAGTTCAGAGTGCGGCATCAACGCAGATGCTCCCCATCTTGATTGAAATCGATTTCCCTCGATTTCCCTAAATGCGTCAGCTGAAGCTAAAGATTCTATGTTTGCAGCACTCATAGCCGTACGTCGGCTGAAATCCTTCAATGACTCAAACGGCGTGTTGCCTCGGACGATCTCAATTGATGTAGCTTCACTTATCTTGAGCGATTTTACAGTGCTGAAACCTAATCGTATTCCACGATTTCCTTTCTCATTTAACTCTAATGAGTTCTCATAATTGCTACGATTTATATTGACTGGAAAGATACTAATGCAATGACGTCGCGCGTCCTGAATTAATTGAGATATGCTATAGAATCCCATCGGTAAACTATTTAGTAATGCACAATAAAATGCTGCTGGATGATGGCATTTTATCCAGCTCGATAAATAACAAAGAATTGCAAAGGAAGCAGAATGACTCTCGGGGAAGCCATATTGACCAAATCCCTTAATTTGTTCAAATAATCTGTAAGCAAAATCTTCTGAATAACCATTTCCTAACAAACCATTTTTAAATTTCGTTTCAAAAAAGTTTAATTTTGAATTTTTTCCCCAATTCGTGATTGCACGACGTAACTCATCCGCTTCACCACCTGTAAAACCAGCTGCAACCATTGACAGCCGCATGACTTGCTCCTGAAATATGGGAACTCCTAGAGTGGACTCCAATACCTCTCTAATTTCCTCCTTCTCATAAGTTACTGGCTCTATACCGGATCTTCGGCGCAAATAAGGATGAACCATCCCTCCTTGAATAGGGCCTGGCCTTACGATAGCAATTTCAATTACGAGGTCATAAAAGCATCGCGGCTGGAGTCGCGGAAGCATTGTCATCTGAGCCCGAGATTCAATTTGAAAAACTCCCACGCTATCGTTGCGACATAACATATCGTAAGTTTCCGGATCTTCGCGTGGAATATCTTGTAGAGATCGTATAATCGGATCGTATGAAGCGATAAAATCAAGCGAACGACGTAGTGCCGACAACATGCCCAGCGCTAAGACATCTACTTTTAACAATCGCATTGTTTCTAAATCATTTTTATCCCATTGGATAATAGTGCGCTCAGCCATACTGGCATTTTCGAGCGGCACGAGATCACTAATTTTCGATTCAGAAATTAAAAATCCTCCGGTATGCTGGCTTAAATGTCTTGGGAAGCCATGTATTAGCTGAATGAGATTAAAAAAATGGGTTGCTAAGTTATTAGTGATCTTTACACCCAAATCTTCAAAGCGTTTTTGTAAGTCGGTGCTTTTATCCCACCATGCAATATTCTTGGTTAGATGATCCAGCAATGATTCTTCAAAACCTAAAGCTTTGCCCACGTCTCTCACCGAACTTTTACTACGGTATGTAACAACGGTCGCAGTGATAGCAGCACGCTCCCGCCCGTACTTTTTGTATATGTATTGAATCACTTCTTCACGACGCTGATGCTCAAAGTCCACGTCAATATCAGGCGGCTCATCACGCTCACGTGAAATGAATCGCTCAAACAAAACGCCAATGACACCTGGCTCAATTTCTGTGACAAAAAGACAGTAACAAACTACTGAGTTTGCGGCGGAGCCTCTACCTTGGCAAAGTATTTTTTGTTCACGTGCATATCTAACAATGTCATGAACAGTCAGAAAATAATATTCGTACTCGAGTTCTTCAATTAGTTCCAATTCCTTTTCGAGAAGATCTTCCACAAATTGCGGTACACCTTTTGGATAGCGTTGATGCTTTCCAATAATGACTAAGTTGCGTAAATGATCGATGGGTTTTAGGTTGTCTGGAACAAGTTCGCGGGGATATTGGTAGCGAAGTTCGTTCATTGAAAAATGACACAAGTCGGCAATTGCACATGTCTCATCAAGTAGTTCTGATGGGTACAACCGAGCAAGCTGATGCAAAGACTTTAAATACGCCTCGCCGTTTAATTCCAATGCCGTTCCCATCTCTTGCACAGATTTGTTATTACGAATTGAGGTAACAATATCCTGTAATGGCTTTCTCTTAGCCTCGTGCATCAACGCTTCGCCGCACGCGACGAGTGGAATACCTTTCTTAACGCTTAATTCTTGCCAGCGGTGAAAATCATTTTGCTCGCCTCCATAGAGCTGATGATTAATACCAATCCACAACCGGCCTTTAAACGCATTAGTTAATTCTGAAGCAATTTCTTCTGAGATAGTTTCATGGAATTTTGCTATCCATATAATCAAACAGGTGCGCAGCCTAAATCGTAGATCTTCAAAATGTGCTTCGTACGAACCTTTTTCAGCACGCCGACGTGCAAGCGTGATGAAACCTGATAATTCAGCGTAAGCAATTCGTGAAGGTGCAATCGCAATAAGATCCATATCGTTAGACAATCGGAACCGACTTCCAACGATTAATTTAAACTTTAAGTCTTCGGCGGCGACAAACGCTTTTACGATGCCTGCTAATGAACATTCATCTGTAATGGCAAGCGCGTCGTAACCTAAATCGTCGGCCTGATAAATATACTCGCCTGGGTGCGAGGCACCCGTCAGGAACGTAAAATTTGTGGTCGTATGTAATTGTGCATAACGCATTACGCAAATACCCCATGCACATACCATTGTTTATCGTATAGATTGAAGAAAATCCAAACGGGTATGTTGTCGTGGCGTTTTGCTAAATAATAATCCCGCGCCACCGGCTCATCCCACCAGTTACCAATGATTCGTTCAGGCCCAACAATAGTTGAGAGGTAGCCATCCCAATACAACCTATCGCTTCGCTCTTCGATTATTTCTGGCTTTGTTAATAACCAAGTGGGGCGTAAGGCTCTGAGATGAATGTCTGGCAATGCTTCATTACATTTGTCTGCAAGCGCGACCATGATATTTGTCAATTCAGGGACTCGACTATCACAGTAACCCACCTTATAAATTGCAGCATCGCCCAAGCGAGATTTTAATTTTGCAATTGTTACCACAAAATCCTGAACTGATTTTTTTTTGCGCTTACTAGCGTCGAAGTTCAATACCTGATTTGAATGTTGTAGCGGCATCATGTGGGTACACAACAGCTTTACCGTATCCACTTCGAATGGAAGATCATTGTTATCAAAGTGAATTAGGCTTAAATCATAAAGTAGTTGCCAATGACTCTGGGGTGCATCACTGTTTATTTTTACGGATTCCTTGTTGCGATAAATATCAGAAATAATCCATTCAATGTACTGACACTGCTGTTGACGTTTGCGCAAATAGTCAGTCAGTTGATGAAGTAGGTTTTCAATTGCCGGCTTTAATTGGTCAACAATAGTAACGGGATAATCAAATTCAATTTCCTGTTCAAACCATTCTTTAGGCTTAAAAATATCACGTGGTTTTTCAAACAACGAACTTTGCATAAAATTCTGATCAATATCGTAGATCTCACATAACTCGTTCGTAAATTCTTTACCAAGGCGTTTTCTAAAACTACTGATTGAATTGCCTTCGATTTGTGTAACGAGATCTCCAAATGTTGAAAATCCTGTTTTTGATAACACGTCAGCAGCCTTGGGATAATCAAAAAATAATGCAATGGGTAATTTATTAAGCCGAGTGATAAATGTGGCCTTAGTTTCATCACCCTCAATGTCGTAATCACAAAATGACAGGTACCATGCTGCTTTCTGTGAATGACCAAGCCCAAAGTTGTATGCGTATGTTGTGCCCTCAAGAAATCGGGTTACCGAGCCGGTTAATTTTTTCAGTCCGCCAAATAATTTTAGGCAACTGGATATCTCCAGTAATAATCCAGATTCTGCGAGTGCTGTGCTGGAATACCGCTCAATGTATGGACTGAATTGATACAACTGTTCCGATAATTCATCGAGACAACATTGTTCCTTTACCTGATCACGTTTAGTGACTTCGCATTCGGCAAGTAGCTGTGCGGTTGTGATATCCATACCAACCCTTGCGCCCGAATGTTCCGCAAACATATTTGCGAAAATCACACGTTTCTTTTCAATAACGACCATGGGCATGGAATGAGGATAATCGAGTTTCAATGCAGTAAGAGGTAGATCTGAAAATCGAATTGCCAGCCAGAGTCGAGAAGCTGTCGTGTTCACGTCTTACCTCGTAGTGGAGTCACACTGGCAATACGCTGGGGTTTGGCTTGTTTAATCCCCGCAATTGCTTGATTGAGCGTGTTGTAGGCGAGCGCAGGTTTCCAAGCGTCGGGCATGGGAATTACGATTGGGCGCGGTTGCTGCGTTTGTAAATGTCCCTTTTGTTTAAAAATAGTAATTTCTAAACCGGTAGGCACCAGTTGGGAGAAAAGTCGTAGTCCCGCCGGTGAGCTTTGCTGCTGGGTGTGTGTAGGCCGAAACATAATCGTGAGACCTTGC
>Ga0247738_10000441_pt1 | contig 15928 bp, 20 predicted proteins | sample UWRJL013104B2_FD_180936 | JGI IMG/M metagenome (GOLD analysis project Ga0247738, IMG submission 180936) | Plant litter microbial communities from Arlington Agricultural Research Station in Wisconsin, United States - UWRJ-L013-104B-2 | ecosystem: Environmental > Terrestrial > Plant litter >...
CAGTCCATCCGTAATGCCCACCACAGCACGTTCTTCATGAGTAAGTTTGCAGTGGGTAGAGGTAGCAGGATGTGTGGCAATACTCCGGACATCACCTAGATTAGGAGAAATTTTGATCATTTTGAGATTGTTCATAAAGCGGGTTGCGGCTTCCAGACCATCTTTCAGTGTGATGGTGATAATGCCACCGCCGCCTTTCATTTGTTTGCGGGCGATCTCAAACTGCGGATAGGATGGCAGAAAAGGATAGGAAACATTGGATAACGCGGCATGACCTTCCAGTTTGCCGGCGACAAACAAAGCGTTTTCACAATGGCGCTCCATTCTAAGGGATAATGTCTCAAGGCTCTTACTCAATACCCAACTGTTAAAAGGGCTCAACGATGGTCCTGTCAACCGGCCGAAAAGATATATTTCTCTGACCAGATCCGCTTTTCCTGCTACTATTCCACCCAATACTCTTCCCTGGCCATCCATGTATTTGGTGGCAGAATGAATGACGAGGTCAGCGCCATATTTGATCGGTTGCTGTAGATATGGTGTCGCGAAACAATTGTCAACGATGAATAAAAGATTGTTTTCCTTAGCGATCTTGCCGACTACTTCCAGGTCGATCAACTCAATGGCAGGGTTGGTAGGTGTTTCGAGATATATAAATTTTGTAGTTGGACGAATGAGGGAGGTTATTGACTCCACATCATTAGTATTAAAATAGCTATAACTGATGTTCCACTTTGGAAAATATTTGTTGAAAACAGCATGGGTCGCCCCAAAAACAGATGAACAGGAAATGACATGATCCCCTGAACTCAGCAATGACATGAATGTTGTAAAAATAGCTGCCATTCCGGACGCAGTTGCGAAGCCAGCCTCCGCTCCTTCCATCCTGCATACCTTATTGATGAATTCATTGTTATTGGGATTGATATATCTCGAGTAAATGAAAGCATCCGACTCTTCATTAAATGCTGCGCGCATATCTTCCGCTTCATCAAAGACGAAACTGCTGGTCAGATAAAGCGGTACTGAATGTTCATTGTTTTCAGTCCGTGGAAATTGCCCGCGAATGGCGTCAGTTTCGAAATGGTTTTCTTCCATGAATAATTAGTAATATTTTAATTTGATCTTATTGATTTAGAGGCTTCTGTTGCTGCAGTATCCCAAAATGTAAAATTAGAAATTAGAAGTCAGAAATCAGAATAATTCCCTTTAACCGTAATATTCCATCACCAAAACCAAAATCCGAATCTACCGCCCTTCTCACTTCCTCATCCCGAATCGTCGTTCCTCCTCTCGGGACTTCCGCTATGCTACAGCCTCCTACCTGAAAAATTAGAAATCAGAAATCAGCATCATTACCTTCAACCGGTAAATTCCAATTGAAAGAAAAATCTATAATTTAACCACCCTTCTAACCCCTTAACCTTCTCACAACTAAAATTAGATATTAGAAGACAGAAATTAGAATAATCACGGTTAACCGTAAATTGCAATTGGTAAACTAAACTATGAATTAACCTTCACTTTATCACCTTATCACCTCCTCACAAAAAAATTAGAAGGCAGTAATCAGCATAATTACCTTCAACCGGTAAGTTCCAATTGAAAGAAAAATCTATGATTTAACCACCCTTCTAACTTTCTAACCTCTTCACCTTTTCACATCCTAACCCTCATTCACCGTTAACTTATACGTAATATTTGCGGTAGGTTCAAGGATCTTGGACACAGAGCAATATTTATCTATAGACAATTCGATCGCTTTGATCGCCTTCGATTCATCCACATTACCGCCGATTTTAAAATGCAGGCAGATATTTTTCCAGATCTTATGTTCCTGAATTTTTTCATTTTCGCCCTCCACTTCTACTTCAAAAGAAGTAATGAGCTGCCTTTGTTTTTTCAGGATGAGGATGACGTCAATGGCACTGCAACCGCCAACTGCGGACAATAGTAATTGCATCGGTCGCATACCCAGGCTGTGACCCCCGATCTCCGGAGCTCCGTCCATCTGTAAAGAATTGCCATTGTCATTGACGGCTTCCATGTGATAGTCGTCATCCAGACGTTTAATGTGGATCTTCATGAAATAAAATTTGGTATCTTATAAACAGTAAAAATGGGGATAGTTTAGATTTAATTTTAGAAAATGAACTATTGAATTATTCCCCATCCATTTTTTTCAACACTCCCTCCAACTTATCAAAGTTCTCCTCATTTTTATCCACTGCAAATTTTTTGATCTTATTGCATGCATCTTCTGTGTCGAAGATCATCCTGAATAATAATTTAGTGCTGTTTTCATTTATTTTATCAAACGTGAATACGACATTAAAAAGTGGTTGCGAGTGCCTTTTCCACGCGATGAGTTCAGGTTCGCTGATTTTTACAAATTCAGCCACATTGTGATAGTTGCCTTTTTCCGGACCGTGCATCATGAAATCCCATCTGCCGCCTTCCCTGAAATCAAATTCATTAAAAGTATTGGTAAATCCGGCAGGACCCCACCATCTTGAAAGGTGCGCAGGATCGCTAAATGCGTTGAAAAGTGTTGAGCGTGGCACATCAAAAACTCTTGTACTGACGATCTCGCATTCAGGGGTGGTGGGGAAGATATTTAAGGACATGGCTATTTCTTTAATGAGTAAAAATAGGGTAAGTAATTAATTACAGAAATTATTTAGAGTTAAAATGTGGAATTTTACATTTAAGCGATATACGGTGATACGTCAGTTCTATAATAAGCTAATAAATTTCTTTAAACAAAGTCAGGAGGATGTTTTTGTTTTGAGAATTCAACTAGGGGTAAAGATTAAACAACAAAAGAGAGTTACCACCCCTTAACCCCCGCCAGCGGGGGAAATCACCGGATCCATCTCTATATCAGATATCTTAATCGACACATTGATGGAAATTATATCTTTTATTTTTTAAGTGAACATTTTAATATCAAGTAGAAGAATTGGGAGCATGAAGTGATTTCCCACTCTTTGAGGGGGATAGGGGGAGGCTATTATAACTATCCCTACCTCAACAAATCATCATCAACCTTTTCTCACCTTCATGCTCCCTTGGTGCGCGATGAATACAGGGTGGTACAGGGCTCTCAGGATGATCGATGGCAAGTCGCCACATATTGCCAAGTCCAAGACTGACAGGCCTCGCATGTGGTTTTGGTTCGTAATGCAGATCGAAGAAATTGTCTATTAAAAATTCTTCAAATTCCGCTTCCGGCCTATCATGTAATTCTTTAAGTTGAGCACGAATTTCCGGAATTAATACTTTTTGAATGGCCCGATCATTTGGAAGGATGTCACTGGATGCTCCATGATAAGTGCACAGGAAAGTATCGAATGGAACCGGCGATCTGTCGACATGAAAGGAATACACGTCCGTTGGAAAAAATGAATATTCCTCGTCCCGATCATAATTTGTGATCACATTTATTATTGGTGATGCGCCATAATCTTTCAATAATTTCAAATCATTTAATAATATTTCCCGGGCGAGTTGGCCTGCTTCACTTAATTGAAATGAAAATAATTCCTCTTCGTCGATGACTACGATATTTTCATTTGAATTTACTTTAGAAACGATCTCTGAAAAGTCACCCGGGAGTTTCCTATCCCAGCACATTGCATTGATATTACCTGAGAATGGAGTGGAGATGAGGGATTGGAAAGAATTTACGGTGTGGATTTGAGAGCTAAATCCTGGATCAATCATAATGAAATCTGCATTTAGCAATAAAAATATTTTCTTCAGAATATTTGTAAATTAAACGATGTTCATCATCAATTCTTCCGGACCAAAAACCTGAATATTTATGCTTTAAAGGTTCTGGTTTACCAAGCCCTTCAAATGGATTTCTCGAAATATCTTTCAATAAATCATTAATTCTTTTTAACTTTTTTTTATCTGTTTTCTGCCAAAACAAATAGTCTTCCCATGATTCATCAACAAAAATATACTTCAATTTAATCCTTAATTAATTGTCTTTCAAATGAATTTGCACTTTTTATCTTTTCAATTGCTGCATCGAGTCGTTTTTCGTTGATTCTAGAAGACAATTCATGATTGGTTGCCATTAGTGAATTGTATTCCTCTAATGACATGACAACAATGCCGGAGTCCTTTCCACGGTTGATGATCAGGGTTTCAAAATTTTTTGAAACCCTGTCCAGATAAGTTTTGATATCTTTTCTAAAATCGGATACACTTGCTATAAACATGGTTTTTAATTTAAATAAGAACTGATATGATTAACAAAAAACTACCTTTTGAAAATCTTTCATTTCGTTATTAAGATTGGCTTTTTACAAAAATAAGAATTTTGTACACATTAACGTACATGATTATGTAATATTTTATTTTGATGATTGGAAGGAGGAAACATTATGGATTCAAGAGTTAATTTTCAACAACATATTGCTTTTCCCGAAATAGAAATGATAAACAATTATAGTAATACAGTTACTTTAGAAATCTGCAAATCGTTGTGCAAACTTTTGGTAATTTCTGATTCTGAAGCCATTTCATAAAAAAGTTCTAAGGCTTCGATTAAATTTGATTTTGCTTCATCTGCGGTATCACCCTGACTTGCAATATCTAATTCGGGACACAAAGAATTATACATAACTTCTTCTTTTTCTATAACTGTAGTTAACTCCATTTTTCGATTCATTGATAAATTTTGTGTTTTTAAATAAAGGTTTTGTTAATTATTTGTACAAAAATTGAAAATGAAATTAATCAACAAAAGTCTCCCTTAATACCTCTTTAACTTTCCTGATTTCCCGTTCTGACATATTTCCTAAAACGGTAATCATTCTTCTTTTATCTATTGTTCGGATCTGGTCCAGAACAATGAATCCATTTTTATTATCGTGTTTTATGCGCACTCTGGTGGGATAATCTTTGGAACTACTGGTCAAAGGTGCAATGATGATCGTGTCCAGATATTTATTCATTTCGTCAGGAGAAATAATAATACATGGTCGGGTTTTCTTCATTTCACTGCCAATGGTCGGGTCGAGATTTACCAGGACGACCTGATATTGTTTTAGCTCCATTCCGGGTGATTTTCATCTTCGAAAACGTCATCCATTAACAATTTATCATCCCCTATTACGTGCATTTTTTTGAAAGCTTTCTCCCACCCTTTTCTTGGAACAGATTTAGGTTTTATGATAATGTATCCTTTTTCCAAAATGAGTTCTACAGTATCAGTAATTTTATATTTTTCAAGGATGGTTTTAGACAATCGAATTCCTTTAGAATTGCCTATTGCAACGACTGATATATCCATATTTTAGAATTTATGTAACTACAAAGTTATTACATTTTCCAACATTTCAAATTTATTATTGTTTTGATTTTAGTCATCAAAGATTTTTTGCGACAAAGACGTAACAATAAGCTTTTATCATTTCCCGGACATTTCTGAATTCCTGCATTATTTCTATTTCAGTTCCTGTAGCTTTAGCAGGATCCGGAAAATTGTGATGAAATTTTAGGGCTTTGGAAGGGAAATAAGGACAATTCTCTTTTGCATTATCGCAAACAGTAATTATAAAATCAAAATCTACATCAGAGTATTCTGCAATATTATTGGAGCTCTGTTGAGTAATATCGAGGTCATCTTCTTTCATTATTTCAATCGCCCTTGGATTTACTCCATGAGTTTCAATGCCCGCGCTATAGATTGCTGCTTTTTTTCCTGCAAAATGCCTCAAATATCCTTCCGCTATCTGACTACGACAACTATTACCGGTACACAGCACTAATACATTTTTAATCATAATTTTAAACGAATAACCAGATTATATTGATAATGCAAAATTTAGGATCGAAACCAAACATGAGTTGTAAGACAATTACTGATGTTGTGATAACTATCGGTTTTTTATATTTAAATAGAATTGATTTGATGTTCATGATTAAATAAAACTTATTTATTGTCTTTTTTTATTAATAATTTCCTGCAACTTTATGATAATCTTGAGCTGACTTAATCTTCGCTGAACCCTTCCGAATCGTTCTTCCCGGGTCAGGGTCTCCAAAGGGGGAAATCTTGCAAAACCGGTATTTTACACTCAAATGTTGGTTTTTTGATTTTGTAAAATTCAATGACTGGGTAACTCTTTTTTGATTAAAAAATTAAAAACTCTTATTATACTCAACAGAAATAGATCTGACCAGATGTAATTACTCAATTTATAAGATATTATTATCGCAAATAGCTGTCAAACAACAAACTACAAACGCCAAACATTTTTAACGCAAATTTCAAAATTGGACATTTTTATTTCAAAATAGTATATCTAAGTAAACTTTCATCTGCCACCTAAACCCCCACCACCTTACTTCTTCTTTCCATCAGAACAGTATCTTTCCAGATACCATTTTTTTGTCCAATTTTTTCCCTGTAACCAACAGTTCTGAATCCACATTTTTCGTGCAATTTTATGCTGATTTTATTTTCAGCAAATATACCTGACTGCAAGGTCCATATGCCATGTGCTTCACTTTGAACAATTAATTCATGCATCAATAATATTCCGATACCTTTGCCCCGGCTTTCCGCCGCGATATATATACTTAATTCCGCTACTCCGGCATAGACACACCTGCCGGAAACAGGTGTAAGGGCCGCCCAACCCAACATGATATTATTTTCAAAAATTCCAATTCTGCAATTTGCCAGATGACCTTTATTCCATTCTTCCCACGCTGGCTGATCATTCTGAAAAGTTGCAATATTAGTTGCCAGGCCCTGTTGGTAAATTTCAATCAATTCCGGAAAATCGTCTTTAATTAGTTCCTTTATTTCCATAATCAGGTTACTCAAGTTTCGGTGTTTATTACAGCTTTTAATGTCATTATATTACACATTATAAATTTTGAAATATGATTTATAAATAAGTGAATATCAATAAGTTACCATTATGCATCCAGTTTTTAATAAAAAATACTCAATAGCATCATTTATTTCAACACTTTACGAAATAGCATTCTAACTTCTACCTTCTAACATCTAATTTTAAATTGCAGTATATAATGGGTTATGACATTTTAATCACTACCGAAACTTAAGTTAGATTATTTTAACAACAGCCACCACCCGGTGTGCATGCCGCTTGATCATCCTGAAATTGAACCAAGTTTATAAGTTGTGTTTTTGCAGGAATTCCGCAAGCATCACTTGCCAGGCATGCGGTATTTTTATTTTTAAGCACAAACGTATTTCCATTTAATTCCAGATCGTATTTTCCGATAGTATTGCTTTGATATTCTACCTCGATTTCATAATCTCCGAGGCCCAGTTTTTCTTCTGAAAGGTGAATGATATTGAGCAATTTTTCCGGTTTCAGGCGATGTTCGAAATCATTGGCATTCCATAACTGGAAGTTTACGACTGACTCGTGACGGATCACACCCCCACAATCGATAAAGTCTTTGGTGACCTTACCTACCTCAGTTACATGAAAATGTTCGGGCACGAATGTCCCGTCCTCCAGTTGAAATGTCACATTATCCAGGGTTGGAAGGAGTTCTTTTATGGTTGATAATTTCATTTTTTTAATATTATAGGTTGAATGCAATATTGCGATACAGTTTTTTAAAAAAACGCTAGCAGCATTTAGATTTGGTAACCGTCTGGATGATCCGGTTAAAATAAAGATTTAATATTTCTATCGTTTTTTCATCGATACAATAACAGATAGCGTTTCCATCAATGCTTCCTTTGATGATGCCGGCATTTTTTAGTTCTTTCAAGTGCTGTGACACGGTTGGCTGTGCCAGTGGCAGTTCGTTGACAATATCGCCACAGATGCACTCATTTACTGACATCAGATACTCAATGATGGCTATGCGTGCCGGATGTCCCAGTGCCTTGACAATCGTGGCGATCTGATTCTGTCTGTCTGTAAAATGATCCGTTTTAGTGGCTCCCATTTTTTTTAATTTAATATTGCAATATTACGATATAGTTTTGAAATGGAGAAATATATTTTTGCAAAACACGATTTGATATTTTATAACACAAGTTTTATGGCTTCTGTAACGATACTTTGGCGGGATGATGTTTAATTTTTTTTAGATTCGATTTTCACCCGCATGGGTTATCACTTAAGAGAATGTCTTTTCTGACAATAATTTGTCCCATGCCAGATGTCTTTTTTTGTAGGAATAAATTAAAAAATGGGATAAGATCCCGGTCAACCACCCGGCGTATAATGTTACCTGATCCGTATATAATGTTTTGTTTTCGCTTACTTTTTTAAATGTCAATGTATGATTCCAGACTTTGCAAATATTGTTTTTTTCTATTGTAATTATTTCTGTCCTTTGCTTGTCGATACTTACTACGTTAAGATGATGAATACCCCAGATATTGAATAGTCCGAATGGGTTAATCAATAATTCGTATTCGAAACCTTCTTTCCAAAAATCCGAATCTTTATTTTCTTTCAGAAAACTAATAGTTGCCAGTGGTCTGACAATACTTTTGGTATTTTTCCTGATCAATTCCTGAGAAAAAAAGTAGTCGATATTATGATCAAATAAACTTGAGACTGAAATTACTTTGCCATTGACCAGGGTGTCTTTATATTCTATTTTGGCAGGTATTGATTTAGAAGTTTGTTTCATTTCAGTTCTATGTTTTTAAATAGCTGATGATGCTGTTTTCTAAATATCCCTTCCATCATAAATTTAACCGGCAAAGGTGATTTTATCAGAATTTCTTCATCAATAATTGTATAGTCGTTCTCTGTTTTTAAAACAAATCTCATTTCAATTTTCGTTAATTTGAAAACAGTTGCCCTGATAATGACTCTTTTCTCAATCTCGTTTTTTAGAATTGTTACGGGATAAGTAAATGAGAAAGGAATAAAACCAAATTTTAATGTCTCGAAAACTAAATAATTATTTTCAGAGAGTTGGTCTATTTTGTAAATGACGGGATGCACCGATACAAATTTTTGCATGTCCGTCAGATAGTCAAAAATAACTTCGATGTTTTTGTGTGTCTTAAAAGTTAGTTTCATTTTCGCATTTATGTTAATGTCTAATTATTTATTTGTCTCAAATGTTCCGGCTCTATAGATTCGGGTGGATATTTGAGAGGCTCTTTTACAAAGACTATCGTTCCTCCCGGGACAGGCTCTCAAAAGGGGAAATATTACTACACCGATATTTTACGGCCAAAAATGCGTTAGAAGCAATAATATCATTGATATTTCTTCACATCGAAATTTACAGAGTAGATATTTTCATTCATTCGGGACTCAATCTTCTCTTGTCGTGAAAAATACAGCTTCTTCTCCTTTTTATGTACAAATGGGCAAAATTCCGCCAGACTTGAATTAATTGATTTTCCCAGATTTTTAGGGGTGGTCCAGTTGCCATTTTTTTTAGTAGAAATCATTAAATCCACATCGCCAAAACCTTTTGGGTCGGAGGAAAAGTAAATAATATAATCACCATTTGAGGAAATAAAAGGATTAGATTCCCTTTCATCTGTATTGATTGGAAAACCAATATTTTGAGGTGTTTGATATTTACTATCTTTATATTCGGAGAAATAGATGTCTGACTTTCCGATTCCATCAGGATTATCTTTCATGAAATATATGGTTTTATCAATAGTCATTGACGCGTAAGATTCGGATGCCTCTGTGTTGATGAGATCGCCTATGTTATATGGTTTTCCCCAACTACCATTGTTGAATTCCACCGCCCAGATATCAAAATCAGTCCTTGATGCGGATCTCCCTGTATTTCGGTTTGATTGAAAAAGAACTGTCGTTCCATCGGGAGAAAAAATGGGATCGATATCTTTCCATTCTCCATTAGAAGTTGAAAATGGTGCCACTACCGGAGTTGACCATTTGCCATTGATTTTTCTTGATTCCATTATTTTTAGGGTGTCCCTTTTTCCATTGGAACTTACCCAAAGTGCAGTTTTGGAATCCGGGGATAGCGTAAATCCAAAAACACCATTATTAGAAATAATTCCGGATTCAAATACTTTTGGTGTTACCTGTGATTGTGCTGAATACGCCTTTATCAGAATTAATAAAGCCAATATAATCTTTCTCATATCTGAATTATAAAGTTAGTTAATTTGATTTTCCTGTTTCCGGCAGTTGCTGAAGAAATCGGGCTGAACTCTTAAGACTATAATGGAATTCTTTCCAAATATATATTCAATATTAATAACCGGAGACAAAAGTTTTGATAATTACTGCTGTAGTTATATGAAGAATGTGTATTAACTTAGTTTTTCCGCCCATAGCTTTCCGAACTTTCAATATTTTATAAAACGGTGATTGGCTCCATCAGGTATTACAATATATTATTCTGGTCGAATGAAATCATATTGCTCATCAATTTTAGGCATTTCAATTTCTTTCACAAAATCAGCGTATTTAATTTTGAGCAAAAAAACATACAGCTTATGTTATAAAATTCAAGTTTCGGTAGTCAAATTCGGCTATTATGTTAAAAATATTAAACTCAAATAAAATGTTAGAAGGTAGATGGTAGATTTTAGATGGGTTTGCATCAATATGAAGAAAAATTTGTCCTTTGATTGTATAAGAGAAAAACTATGAATCATTTAACTAAATGCTCCCGCATAAGATTATCTACTCCTTGCAGTCGTGATAATCTAGCGCGGGACTTCTCGCTCCACTATAGCATCTACCTTCTAACATCAGCCATCTACCATTGTTTGTTAACTACCGAGACTTAAGTTATAAAACAATATTATTGACGCTAAGCTTAAAAGTGGTTTGAGTATAGAAGGCAGGATTATTATGGTCTTATAAATTTAAATAATAAAAAAGCACCAACTTCCGTCAGTGCCTGTAATTATAATTGATGTATGATTTTTGGGTGGTGGTCGACTCAGGCCTGGCTCCATCTCGAAGAGCTAGGCTTTATACATATTTATTTCGTCTAGAAATGAGATTATAACATTTTATGCTAAGATTGATATTCTACTTTTATTAACGCAAAATAGAATTTTGCAGACACCTCAACGTAGGTTAACCTACGCTGAACTTAACCATCTTAATTTTAGAAATAAATAAAATGCTGTGTGTTGAGCGTAGTTTTAACTACGCTCTGGTGTCATCAAAGTTTTCTTTGACAATAGAAATCCTAATATATCAATTTATCTATTAGTGGTTTTTAAAATCTAGCTCGACGAGGGGGAAATTGTGACCACCCGCAGAATTACGGTCAGAAAGAGTAATTTATTACTTTACCTATAATAACATCTGAACTGTAGGGTCTAGTTTCTAGAATCTAATCTCTGACTTCTGACTTCTGTCACAAATTCGGTTGCGGTGTAGTTCGTAGATATGGCTTTATGACCGTATGACCTTTCGGAAATTTCGCCGGAATCTCTTCTGTGGGAATGGAAGGCAGTACGACTACATCTTCGCCATGGTTCCAGTTGGCTGGAGTGGCGACGCTGTGATTGGCAGTGAGCTGCAGGGAATCCACGACGCGCAGGATCTCATTGAAATTGCGGCCGGTAGATGCCGGATAGGTGATCAGCAGTTTCGCTTTTTTATCGGGGCCAATGACAATGACCGAACGGACGGTATGTTTTTCTGAGGCATTCGGATGTACAAAGTCAAACTTTTTGGCCACTTCAAATTCCGGATCGGCGATCAATGGAAAATTGACTTCTGTATGCTGCGTCTCATTGATGTCCTCGATCCACTTATGATGGCTGTCGATGTCATCCACGCTGAGCGCGATCACCTTTACGCCACGTTTATCAAACTCCGGCATGATCTTCGCTACGGTGCCCAATTCCGTGGTACACACCGGTGTATAATCCGCAGGGTGGCTAAACAAGATGGCCCAATTGTTGTCAAGCCACTCATAAAAATTGATGTCTCCTTCTGTCGTTTTTGCATTGAAGTCGGGAACGGTATCTCCTATTCTTATTGACATGTTTGATAAAATTTATGTGTTATTAAATAATTATTTGTGGTTTAAAGATTATTCTCCTTTCCTTTTTGTCTTGAAACAAAAACGAAACCAAAAAATTCAAGGCTCTATAAAATTTTTAACGCTCATTAATTTCGAAAATACTCAAAAAATTACGCTAAACCTATAAGGCTCCGTGCCTCCGTTGTATAGGATTTAGCTATTTTTTGGTATTTTCTCCAATCATTCACTAAATTTTATAATGCCAGAGCTACTCCGGTCTGTCATTTCTATTAGTGAAAGCTATTCATTTCAATATTATTTAGAATAATTTATAAGTAGCGAAACTGTATTCATTTGAGATAGTCAATCCTCGGAGTTTCATTCTGCTTTCTCCTATATAACTAAGTTTATCGCATTGTAAATCAACTTATTGTGAAGGCCTCCCCCTATCCCTCCCGATTACTCTCGGGACAGGCTCTCCAAAGGGGGAAATCTTGCTACTCCGATATTTTACGATCTAAAGATATTTTTCATCAGATCGGATTCCGAATTTATTGCTCGGACAGTTTCAATAATTTCCGCTTCTGACCTCTGACTTCTTACATCTGACCTCTGTTAAACTCTCTTCATTTGAGATGCTAACTCCTCGGAGTTTCATTCTAACTTCTAATTTCTGACTTCTAATTTTTCCTCTCTGGCTTCTGACTTCTGACCTCTGACTTCTGCGAGATCCAACTTATCTGAAACCAGCGAGATAAAGAGGTTGTTGTCGAGAATGTATTTTCTTTTTGTAAATAATTCATTGAGATCGATCTTGCCGATCACATATCCATAAGTTTCAGAGGTGTATTGCTGATTGATCTCCTGCCATTCGAACTGGTCAAGATCTGCCTTTTTATTGTACCTCATGTAGACTTCCAGGATGATGTCATTGGTATATTCAAGATGACGTGATTGGCTGAATTTCTTGAACTCGTATTTGTATCCGTAAGATAGGGCAGATACATCTGAGAGCACAGCTGCTCCGGTCGGAAGACTGCCGGCTCCACGACCCTGTAGAAATTGTTCACCGGAGAATAAGCCCTCTACGATGACGCCATTATATTCATGATCTACATTGTATAACTGATTATCCCTTGAGATAAAACGGGGAGCTACAAATACCGTAAACTTATTGTCATCCAGCCGCTCTACGACGGGCATGAGTTTGATCTTATAGCCTTTCTCCGTCGCATATTGTATGTCCTCCGCCTGCAGTGTAGTGATGCCCAGATTGAGCACCTGCTCCGGACGGATGATCTTACCAAAAGCGTGCAACGCAAGGATGATGGCCTTGTATTTTGGATCATATCCCTCCACGTCATTCGTCGGATCACTCTCTGCAAACCCTTTTTCCTGAGATTGTTGAAGCGCTACCGGATAAGACAGTTTTTCATTGATGGTCTGTGTCAATATATAATTGGTCGTGCCGTTGAAAATTCCTGTGACACGCTTCAGGTCTTCGTTGTCAAAGTATTCTTCAAGAGTCCTGATGATAGGAATACTCCCACAGGCTGCCGCTTCATACAGAAATGAAACTTTGAATTTTTCCTGAAGTTCATACAATTCCTGTAAATGCAATGCGAGCATCTTTTTATTGGCAGTGACGACGTGTTTGCCACGGCGCATTGCCTCGCTGACTATTTCAAACGCTTCATCGGCATCATCGATCAATTCAACTACAATACTGATATCCGGATTGTCAAGTACATCCCATTTGTCGTAAGAGATGAGTTCTTTGGCGACAGATCTTTCCTTGGAGCGATCTTTGACCACGATACATTCTACATTGGCGCGGAAACCGGTACTGTTATTTAGTACGTGGTATAATCCCTGACCTACTACTCCAAATCCGAATAGTCCTATTTTTAATTCGTTTGCCACTCTTTCAGATTAAAACTTTACTGTAATTTTTGATATCATGTTGTGCATAGAATCTTTTTATCACGGCAGATATCTGATCCGTTTCGATCAGAAAACCATCATGCCCGAAGTCAGATTCTATTTCTGCGTATGTAGCGTTAGGAAGCGCTGAAGCTATTGCTTTTTGTTCTGCTACCGGAAATAAAAGATCTGATTCCACACCGATGATCAGGGCAGGAATTGATACAACCCTAAAAACTTCTTCCGGAGCACAACTTTTGTTCCGGCATACATCGTGTCCGTCCATTGCTTCCGATAACCTTACATATGAATAGGCGTTGAACCTTTTTACGAGTTTTTCACCCTGATATTGCTGGTATTCAGCCGGAGCTTTATATCCTCTCAGATTTCTTCTGGATTGCTGGGTTAGTTCATACGTTGAATAATTCCTGTAGCTAAGCAGTGCAATACTTCTGGCGGCTTTGAGTCCCGCGGCGCCGGCATCATCACGCGCTTCTCCGTATGTAGCGTCCGCCTTGATGGCCAGTCTTTGTGATTCATTGAAGGCTATTCCCCATGAGGAATGTATGTCATTGGTGGCCAGTAAAATAAGATGTCGGGACAACTGAGGATGGTGTAATGACCATTCCTGAGCTATCTGTCCGCCCTGTGAACCACCTATGAGGGTGTGTATAGAATCGATCTTAAGATATTCCTTCAACAACTGAAGCGTCCCCGCCATATCGCGAATGGTCACGGATGGAAAATCATTGTACCACTTACGTCCAGTGACAGGATTTAAAGAAAGAGGTCCGGTAGTGCCATAACAGGACGCAAGATTGTTGGCACAAATGATGAAGTGATCCTCCGGATTGAAGAGATCTCCCTCTCCAAACAATCCCGGCCACCATTCGAATACGTTACTGTTGGCAGTAAGCGCATGGCAGACCCAGATCACATTGTCGCGGCTTGAATTAAGTTTACCGAAGGTATGGTAAGCAATGTCAAGACCAGGTAGTATGTGTCCGGATTCGAGCTCAAAGGGTTGGCTATGATGATAAACAGTTGGCTCCATCATGTGGATTTTAGTTGCTGGAATTCTTATTTCTTCAATTTCAGATCGATCAGCACCATTTCCTTTTTGTCAAGGAAATTATTGAGGTCCTTATTGTCGATGAGGACTTTGCTACGCTGGATATTTTCAAGCATGATCTGTGTTCTGCGTCGTTGCGCACTGCTGTGATTAATATTGAGTTCAAATCCAAACTGGTGTTGAGCGGTTTCGATAACTGATGGTTTAGACCCGGTAGGTACGTTTAGTTTAGTACTCATTGTTAGAAAAATTTAAAACGTGATTGCAATGACGCAAATAAGAAATATGATTTAGCCCGACCCGGTCGGGACAGTTTAACCAAAAAAATAAAATGTGTTAAATTGGAAAAACTATTAGCTGAGTAGCCAACAGCAACAACAGCAGCACATGATCCAGATCAATTGCTGAGTGTAAATAGAAATAGTGTTCACAGGAGCAAGTGTGAGACTCCGAGCGTGTATACCCGTCTGATTTTTAATGGATTTTGTGTGTAACATCTCTAAAAGTTTTAATTTATTATCCTCCGTCTTACATCGGAGTAGGAATTGGCACCTGTTTTCCAATTCCGCATAAAAACGGAACTTTTAGTTGGTTGCCAGTGGGTCGTAGAGCCTATTCTCTCGCCACTTCTTAATAAACTAATACACACAATCGTGAGTAATAATTTGATCCAAAGATAAAACAAATATTTGAACTGTAACATTTTTTCAATCAATCAACTCCTTCATTAAGAATATTTTAAGAATTGAAGTTTAAAAACAGACAGATCCTAAAATGCGTCAAAAGCTCATTTTTATTAAATAATACGTAATTAATTTGCCCAATGAAAAGCGCTCAAATATTTTTATATTTTTTTGAAAAAATTGAAATTTAACAAGATTATAAGCTACTCATTTTCATTATATAGCTAAAATCATTGACCAAAACTTTATGTTTGCACCCAATATGCGGGATAGTGCCATCCATATGTTAAAA
>Ga0247738_10000442_pt1 | contig 15909 bp, 17 predicted proteins | sample UWRJL013104B2_FD_180936 | JGI IMG/M metagenome (GOLD analysis project Ga0247738, IMG submission 180936) | Plant litter microbial communities from Arlington Agricultural Research Station in Wisconsin, United States - UWRJ-L013-104B-2 | ecosystem: Environmental > Terrestrial > Plant litter >...
ACCAAATTGCACTTTTGCAACAGCATTATTAAAGACAGTTTGTAAAGAACCGTTTTGATTTTCTGAACTCATAAAAATAGATTTGATCGTAAAGTTACGGTTTTGAAAAATAATTTCGCCTGAACGCGATTTGAAATTTGTTTTTTGAAAAATAATTGACTTTATTTGCTATCGCTTTGGGGGATTAGGTTTTTTTTTAATTTTTCAACGCATTATAAAAAGGGGGATTAGCTCATTTGGCTAGAGTATCCCGATCTGATCGGGAAGGTGACCGATTCGATTTACACAAAGCTAACAAAAAAGGGGGGATTAGCTCATTTGGCTAGAGCGCTTGCCTGGCAGGCAAGAGGTGGTCGGTTCGAATCCGACATTCTCCACCAGTAAAATCAAGCCTTACAGAAATGTAAGGCTTTTTTATTTTATCTAAGTGTACTTTTAGAGTGTACTTTTACAATAATTTAAAGTCTAAAACCCTTTTAATAGCTATTAAGCCTTCATTGATTTTAGGTTGTGTATTTTGTAAGCTTTGTTAAAATCAATTCTGCTCGTTTTTCTATGAAATTTTCAAATTTGTCTTCTGTCCATAAAGTCTCGTCTGTTGGTATTAAATGAAGTTTTACAAATGCAGGTTTATCAGTAACGTATGCAGGATTATTAATCCATGATGCAAATGCTTTTCCATTTTTTTCTCCTCTGTTAGTCCCATAGTCAATGAGTTGAAAGTTCTTAATACTGTTGATTTTTGCCCAATCATAACTTAAACTTTCCAAAATTGATTTTGGCATAATATGGTCAATGTCATTTGTCCTAATGGTTTTAGCTTGGTCATACTTTAAGTAATAAACAAATGAGCTGTCTAGTTGGTCTAAATTATTTGTGTCGTAAGAAGTCGTAAAAGTAATTGGATGGTTTGTATAAACTTGAAAAAGTCCGTCAATTGGGAAATCTAAATTTTTATGAGACTTAATTTGTTCTAAAAGCTTTCTGATTCCTGTCTTATATGGTATCCAACCCGCTCCTTTACTTCTAAAAACTCCATTTATTAATGAATGGAATAACCATTTTTTCATTTTGGGAAAATCTGTATTACCAGCATCATAGTTGTCAAAGTAAGATGAAACAGAATTGTTGTCAATTTGCTTGTGGTAAATTTGATAAGCAATAAAAAATAAAGGAATAAATGAACGATTACCATCTTTGTAATAGTTATAAATTTTAGCGTGAACCAAAAAATCTTTTACGGCTTTTAATGTGCATGTTATTCTTTCTCGATTTTTAATTGCAAAGTCAGCATCGGCACCATCAATAGATGCCATTTCTTTATTATGATTGTCTTGCAGAATAAAAATGAGCTTGATTAAATTGTCTTGGGAAAGTCCTATTTCTTCATAGCTTTCTAGCGTTTCTCTTAAAAAACCTTCCATTTCCCAAGCAAAGCCTTTCAGAATAGAAGCAACCAAATCAAATGAAGAAAGTTTCGTTCCACCATCATTCAGCCGTCTAAATAGTTCAACAATTCGTTGTCTGTTTTCTAACTCAGGCAAATATTTATTGATTACAACCTTAGAAACACCTAATGTTTCAGCGTTAATTACATTTTCATAAAATGCTAAAATATTCTCTTCGATATGTTCTTTTTTGTCTTCATCCACAATGCTATGACTTGCGATAATATCTTTTACTATTTGTTTGTATTTGCCAGTACTTTTCAGTTTTTCTAATAACCCTTTTGCTGAATACCAAAAGTGTTCTGGTATTTTTCTATCAACATTTTCTTTTGATTGTTTTGGAAGTTTGTTACTGTCATTTTCAAACTTGAATTCAAATTCTGAATTGAAATCACTATACAAGTCAAAGTATAATACTTTACCGTTAATACTGCCTTTTAGTCCAATGTAAAAAGATTGAAGTCTTTGTTGTCCATCAATTACAAAGTTTTGGAGTTGAGAAAGATTGTCAATTTGTCTTGATGAAATAATATCTCCATCTTTTGTAAATGGTCTATAATTGAATAATGGCTTGCTGTTTTTTTCTTCTTCAATTACCATAACACCTCCAAAACTGTCTCCTTTTAATAGTGTGTCAAAAAGTAATTCCATTTTATCCTCAGTCCAAACGAGAGGTCTTTGAATAACAGGAAGAACAAATTTTTCGTCTGCTATTTCAGTTATTATATCTGCTATTCTATAAGTTTTCCAAATCGCCATATTTTTGTTTTTTATTTAATGTTTACTGTATCGTTTAATGTTCCCGAACTATAACAGACTTTGGTTAATTAAGACCATTATTTGGATTTGCTAAATCATCCAAATACAATTAACTTCTTAAATCAATTACTAGAATCCTTTATAGTATAAGTAATAAGCGGTTTTATTTATGACTAAAAACACTCAATTCATCGTTAATTTTATTTTCATCATATTCATTTTTGAGCATTTCAAAATCCTCTTGAGAATATAACGGAAAAAAAGTCTGAACTCTAAAAATTTGTACATTTCCTTTTATGCCTTTTACTTGCTTAAATCTTTTTTGGATATATAATCTGTAATTCACACCTTTAAAGTTAAAGATTATATTGTCGGTGTTGTTTATGTCAATCAAATGTAATTGGTCAATTTCGAGCAAAATATTTCTCAAATCTATATGCAACTCTGTTGGGAAAAAGTGGTCATAATGATAAGTTTTATCTTCATTTTGCTTTATAGGTTCCGCATAATGTCTGCTCACAATATGCACCAAAGAATATATTGTAAATTCTATTATTTCATTTGAAAAAGGAATTTCAAAATCTTTACCCTCATTGTTTTCTATTACTGATTTTACGAGTAAATAAATAAACTTAGATTGTAAAATAATTTTATCTTTTCTTAATTTATAATCGTCCTTTTGTTTGCGAAAAATTCTATTTAAACCTGAATATTTTTTACTTAAAGCTTTTAAATCTCTTCTTGTTTCAAACCCTAATTCTTGAAGAATTTGATTTTTATGATTTTCAATTTCAATTTGTCTTAACCATTCGTCAGCAACTTTCATCAAATAAGCAAAATCTTTAACTTGCTCTTCTAGAGACACTTCTACTATCATGGCTTTATGTACTTTAACAAATGGTCCTTCGAGATTATTATGAAAATAAGTTAAATACAAATCTTTGAATTCATAATCTTTACATATATCAAATTCATGTATGTGTCCGTCATCCCATTGCGACAGCTTAAGACAAGTGCAGAAAAAATCTTTTTCTCTTTCAAAGAGCGTTTCACCATCAGAAGCTCTTTTTTTTAAATCTTCAAATACTCTTCGTGTTCTTATTTGCTCTTCATCCGAAGCATTTTTTAAATCTAATTCGTGGAGTGGATAATGTTTCTTCATATGCAGTATTCTGAAAATTGCTTATAACTTGTTTATATTTGGGGCTTTTTTCAACTCTTCGTTTATTAAAAACACATAGACTTGAGCCCCTGAAAATTAAAAGTGTCTATATTTAATGTTATTTTGCTAACATCTTTTCAATATCATGAATCATAATTGGAGATAAATCTAATTTATTTAAGTCGGCATTTTTTAACCACTCCATACCTTCCAATTTACTTAAAGTAGTATTAGTAATAAATTCCGTTAATGCAATTACTGTATTTCTGCTAAGTCCTAGTGAAAGAAGAGATAATTGAGTTGTTTGAGAGACACCAAATTCCAACCATAAATTCAAATCAGGAATTCTTTCAATTAAATCTGCTCTATTTATAGATTTTAAAAAATATTTCAAAATATCAATATAACAACTTGACTCTTTTGCAAATCTGAATCTTGCAAAATTTTCTACTTCTTCCATTGTGTCCCGACAAACTTTATCAATAGAAATATTTGGTTGTTTTTTTCTATAGGAATTATATGAACTACTTATTAGATATGAAAGTGGCTTTCCAGACATCCAATTAATTAGTAAAATAGCCCTTGAAGCATTCAATATAGGAGGGAATGCTGCTAACGTTTTTCCAATTCTACCAATGAGTTTAATATATTCTTCATAACTATTAACATCTTCGGGATAAACTGGTATTAAATCTTCTAATTCATTAATTTTTGTTTCGAAATAATCTAATAACTCTTGCTGAGCAATCGGTGAAATTCCAGGATTTCTGAAAATTATTTGGTTCGGAATTTCTACGGACTGTCTTATTAAATCAAATTGAGTAATCAACTCTGAGTTAAAATTGGTGTCGGCAATTAATTTTCCTTTCAGATATTTAGAATAATAGTAACTAAATGCAAATTCAAATTCTTGATTGTTTTCCGCTTCCTCTCTAGGGCTACCATCCTTAATATATTTCAATAATTCTGGTGCTTTATGCTGTTCTAAGAAATCTAGAGCCTTTTCAATTTTTTGCTTTTTTTTATCTGGTGAAGGCCTTATTCCCCACTCATTAGGCTCAATACATATAATATTACCACTGAATTCTTTACCCCATCTTCCTGCTCTTCCTGCTAAATTCCAAAAGTCATTTTCATTTAATGGCTTCCCCTTTCCTCTTGTTGGCTTTCTAATAAAAACTGCCGTTGCAGGCAAATTAACTCCTTCAAGTAAAGTTGAGGTGCAAACAAGATATTTTATTTCATTTTCTTTAAAAAGCCTCTCTATTTCTTGACGAACTAATAAAGGCATGTTACCGTAATGAAAAGCAATTTTATATTCCAGTACCTTACTTAATACATAGTCTCTATGAATTGTAGTTTTAACTAGTTTTATAAGCTCTTTTACTTCTGTACCACTAGAATCTTTAACTACTAGCTCAGTTAGTATTTTTGCAAATTTTTCAGATTCTGCGGCACCATTTGAATAAATTAAATTACCGCTATTTCCGCTAGAAATAGCAGAAGTAATTAATGCAATTTTCTTCGCTTCATTTGTTGGTCTATCTTCTAATTCTATTACACCAATTTTGATTTTATCATCTTTTAAAATCAGCTCAATCTCCCATTCCTTAGGCTTTCCCTTTACTTGAGTTACATACAGTAAATTTTGATTAACAGCTACAAATTCAGTATTAATAGTTTCTTTTGACTCGGAAATCCCAATATTTTCTAAAAGAATTTCAGGGTTTGAAGTGAATGGACTAGAGAAGAATAATCTTACATCGGATTTAAATCGATTACTTCTTCAATTTTTCTTTGTAATAGAATACCTCTATTACTATTATCAATTTTATGTGCTTCATCCACAAGTAAAAAATCAATTTTTATGTTTTCAGATTGCAAAAGATACCAATGAAGCCTTTCTTGTGTAAAAACATACAGATTTGTTTCTCCATTCTCAATTGATTGTAGAGGAACAGTTGTCAAATTTACATTTCCAATGTTATTCTTTTTTAAAAGAATTCTCAAATCATCCTCTACTTGACTAATTAATGCCCTAGTTGGAACAATATAAACAATATTAATACCCTTTCTTTTTAGTTCTTCAAGTAATAATTGATATAAAATAAAAGATTTTCCAGAAGATGTAGGTGCTGAGATGCTAATTGAATTATTAATTTTTGACGAATCAAAAACTTTTTTCTGAAATCTATTTAAAGAAATAACATTCTCGTCTATTAAAATTGAATGTTCAATTTTGATTTTGTTGGTCTGTAACTTAAAAGGAAGAGGCATATCATCTTCATAATTACTTTTAATTAAGCCCCTTTTTACTGCGAGCTTTAATGCTGGAATATTTGTTAAGTTTTCTAATATTATTACAGATGCTGTTTTTTGATTTTCATTTGGATTAGTATTTAAAAGAGTTTGTGCTATTCTCAATGCCGCCTCTAGGTGCTCACTTGAATCTGAATAACTCAAAACACTAGCTATACCTAATAAGTTATTCCAATTTATTTGTTGATTTATTACTTCAACATCTTCCTCCCATTTTAGATTTTTTATAGTATTGCAAACTGACAACGCTAAAACAGCCCTGTATTGCTTTTTAAAGCTTTCAAGATTGAAAATTTTGTGAGCTATCATTTAGCTATAGCTTTTAGGAAATGAGTTCTAAAATCCTGCACCGATGGAAACGGAATTAAGAATAGATGAATTTCAAATTTTTCCAAATTCACATGATTTTTAATTTGAGTACCCGAACTAATCAACCAATTACTTACTTCTTTTTCAAAAGTTTTAATTAGTTCTTCTGTCGTTTTTTCCAAGGGAGAAGTTGGATAATGAGAAGAATCAAATCCGACAAAGCAAACCCCTTTATATTTAAGTTTATTTGATAAATCATCATTCAAATCAAAGTATCTTACTAATATATCTTCAAGGTCGGGATTATTAATATTCTCAGAAATATTACTGGTAATTAAATGCAAATCTCTCGTTTGTGTTGAATCATGTCCATAAGTATCCAGTAAAAATGCTTTCAAACTTATAAAACAATTTCTTAAACCTGAATACATAGTTTGTTCCATTTTAGATTCTCCCCAATACAAAGAAAGGGAATCATCTAATTTATCGTATTTAACATGAATTCCGTCAGCTCCTTGATAATGTAGTTGTCCTGATGTCTTTAAGGACATTTTACTTATTAGTTGAGGTAACTCCAAAATTTCTTGTACTAAAATATACAACAACATTTCTCCAAATTCACCCGTTTTTTCTAAATCGGTGAATAGTATCTTTGCCCTTTTTCCAAGTTCTAAGATTTTTGAAGACGAACCTGTTTTAATTAATTGTTCTTTTGCTTCATCTTGCAATTTCTTTGGTATAGAATAATCAATTAATTTTGTAGTAACGAATTCTATTAAATCATTAACTCGTGGGTTACCTTGAGCATCTAATTTTACCCCATAGCAATAAGCTTTTGCTTGCGTCCCACTAATATCAAGATTAACACCTATTGTTTCAATTCGGGAAAATATTTCGCCTTCTCCTTTTATGAGTAAGTTTTTAATAGAATCTTCAATCCAACTCATAGTGTTACGTATTTCTTAATATCTGTATTTTATAATAACTGGAATTAACAATTTCAAAAACTTTATGAAATAATAAAATAATTATATTTTTAATTTATTTTCAGCACAATGTTTTTTCAAATGTATTAAATTATTCTTACAGGACTTTACGTAGTTCTACCCTTTTATTCTATCAAAATTTATTTATTGTAATAGCTAAACCCTATTTTATTAATTTCCTTCACGACCTGAACCTTATCAATATAATTATTTAATGTTACTTTTGCCGACCTTTGATATCCCAAAGATTCAATAAAACCAGTTTTAGTATGCAATTTTGTTAAAAATGTTTTTCTTAAATGCTTAATACTAAAATCATCAGGTAGCTCCGCTTTCTTTCTGAAAAAAGTAAACGAATGGCTTATTTGAGTTTTAAGAGTTTTTCTTGAAATATTAAAATCATCAGCAATCAAATATTTATCCGCACCTAAATATTTCTTATACTCCAATCTATTCAATAAGTTTTCTAACTCAATAGAAGTTGGAATCATAACTTTTTTAGGAGCCTTCGTGTTGTTCCAATTATGAGCCCTTTCAAATTTCAAATCTGTTCCAACTAAATGTTGCACATTTCCATCACTATCTAAAACAATATCGGAGAACTTCAAAACCATAGTTTCTTCTATTCTCATTCCAGTATAAGCAACCAACTCTATCGCATCTTTTGTATAAGGTCTGTACATATTCTTTCTTCGCCCATTTGGGTGTATTTCTATTGAGTTCTCGCCTGATATCACACCTAATAATTTTTTAAAATCATCATCCTTTATACTTGTTGGATTCATACTTTCATATTTCAATTTTATTTTTCCAAAATAATTTGGAATATTGAAGCCTTTATGGTTAATTAAAAAATTATTGAAATTCTTTAATGCCTTAGTATTATGATTATGAGTAGATGCCATTTTACAGGTCTCATCTAGATAATCATAGTATTTCCCAACGATAACATCATTTAAATCATAGATTTTAAACTTGTTGAGGTCGAACTTATTATCTTCTAGAAACTTACTAAATCTTATAATATACTGAACTGTCGTTGTTATATAGCCACTTGAACGAGGCCTTTGCTGATGCTTCGGGACATCAACATTTTCAAGCCAATCGGCAAACATCATGATACAATCCTTAAGTAGTTCCATTTTGACTTCAACTTTAGGAACCTTAGAAATGAACCGAATCGGATTAGACAATTCATCCTTAAACTTATACAACTCTTTAATTGCATCATCATACTCCAATGCCTTCAAATCCCTCGTTTTGCGGCTTCCATCTTGCCTAAGTATTGCTTTGTACTTCTGTCTGTCAATTGGGTGCTTACAGCCTTTATACACAGTCTGAGACACCTCAATAAGTTTGTTGCATTTCTTGCACACGATATGCAAGCCCGCAAATTTTTTGTATTTCAATATTTTCATAATTTATAATTTAGATTTAATGCGAGTGTACTTTATTCTAGTGACCCGCCAAATAATTTTGATGACAATCTGCCCTTTGGGACATAACCCGTTTTTCCAACTTTCGTTGATTGAGGAGAATCCAATATTTTGTATAATTCATTTTTATTGTAAGCATGGTAATAATTCTCCCAATTATCTCCATGCTTTAATTTTAACTCATTTATCAATGGCCTATCAAATGCTAAATCAAAATCATTTAGGAAAGCAAATTCGCCTGATGAATCTTTATGAATTTTCAAATGGTTTTTTTTGCACCATTTTCTTGCAGTTCTAATGTCTTTTCGGTTTATTAATTTGGGAATCTCCTTTAAGTACATTCTATTTATATAAAACATTTATATTATTTTAAATTAGACAATAAAAATTCTGACCCAATTACATGAGTTTAAAAAATTTCATTTTTTTCTTTGGAATTTGCTGTTTTCAGAATTGAAAATAAATTGATTTTAGATTAGAAAATGGTGCACCTGATTTTCTAAAAGTTTGCAGTCTTAACGACTATTTTTGTTTAGGCAACTACCCTAAATTTCATTTGAAACAAATTATTGTAGTCTTTTGGAGTCATATCAATTATTATGGGTTGAAATCCAGCGTTAGTTGCTATGAAGACCCTCATTACTAAACTGCCATCTTGATTTTCGTTAAATACACAATATTGCACATTGTAGGCAAAATGCTTGATATCGCTTAATACTCCATTTTTAACTAAGCCATCAATATCCAAAGTTCTATTAAAATTTGCTTTAATTGAGTTTTCATTAATAACTCTTAATTCTTCGACAGTTACGCTTTTTAATTTTTTCATTTTTGTTTTCATTTTTCTTATATTTAATTTTATTGTTTAGTTTTTTTTAATGCAGTCTTTTTTTATCAAAGTGTACCAACCACCGAAAAATAAAAACCTTAATGTATCTGGAGAGCAATAGCTTATCTCGCCATCTTCAAATAATAAAGCATTTCCTTTGCCATCGTAGTTAAATTCAATAATTTCAATCTTCTTAAAACCCAAGTAATTGTTACATTCTTCATAATCTGGGAGTTGTTTTTTTTCTAGTTTAAAAACTAATCTGTTACTTTTTTCCATATTTATATGCTGTTACCTATACCCAGCAAGGTTTTTAAATGTTATCATTAAGTTTCGGAAATTCTCTAATCAGTAAATCGTCAGGTATCTCCAATTTTTTATCTATCTGTTTGAAGAAAAACGGAACACCTTTTCCTTTACAGCTATCTCTCATTAATCTACCCCAATCCGTATCAAATGGTCTTCTATGATGTCCTGACTCCCCACCTTGTATAATCCAGTGAACCATGTCCAATAAAACTCTATCTGTTCCGTCATTTGCTTTAACCATCAAATCAACTTTTTCTAATTGTGGTTCAACTGAAAGAAACCTTAAACCATTTACCTCTGAGAGTTGAAGAATTAACTTATTTGCAGTCTCTTGGTTTACAGGTGATGTTCCAAACATTACATTTTTTGGAGGATTCTTTTTCCAACTCTCAGGAATATACTTATTGATATTCGAAGGTCTTTTGGTTAATAGTAAGAACATCAGATTAGGTGAATTCGGAACAATTTCGTTGAAGAATTTATCTCTCAATTGCCCTGTGTTCCAGATTTCATTTTCTTCTTCTGAATACGGATTTCCTTTATGGTCCACTAACGGCATTGGTTTTTCGAAAATATCCATCATTGAACCAACAAAGACTCTATGGACCTCATTCTGTTTTTCTGCCTCTTTTTGAAACTTTCCAATTTTTGACCATACGTCTTTAATCATTCTTCTAGGTTTGTCATTACCCCAGATATCATTACCAACTCTTTTAGCGAAGGTTAATGCGTAACAGTTATCACAACCAGGATGTACTTTGGTGCATCCCCACCATAGGTTTGCTGTGTGATGTGTCCATTCAATTTTGCTGTTTTCAGCCATAGATTTATTATTTTAATTGTTTATGATTACGTTCATTAAGGCATAGGAAGTCCTGTACCCAATGTTGGGTATTTCTTATTTGTTGATAAAGTTGTTTTGAAACCTCTTTTCAGAAATGAAAAGAAATATAATCTAGTTAACGACTAGTGTTTGTAACTAGATAAAAGTAAGGGATTTAGTGCTTTTTGTAGATTTCAAACACTCTTAAATGGTATAGGTTAAAAAGAATCCAAGACTTTCCTCGATTACTTCAACCACTTCATCTTCGTAATTTTCAGTTTTAATGAATTTGGTAATTTCAAACTCTTTTTTAAAAATTTTTGCTTCAGCCTCTAAGGCTTCGTATAGAATTTCTTCATCTCCATAAATATGATAATCATATTGCTCTCCTTCATCCTCAATAACCAGATAAATATCAATAGAATAACCTTTAAAATTTCTAAACTTTTTTGCATGAGCTTCAGAAGGAGAAGAAAAGCTTTCGTCATTATCAAAAGAATACATAATTTCTTGCGCTTTTTCAATTGCACCTCTTCTTTTTTGTAATAATTCCCCTTCATCAAAAACATGCTCTAAATTTTCATTTTTACGTTTCCCTTTTTTGTCCACTTGATGGATGTGTACACTTACTACATATTTGCTTGTAATAAAATTGTTTGCTGTTGTTGTCATTGAATTTTTCATAGTTTTTGATTTTTAAGTTTATGCAATAGACATTCTGTCCATATTGCAATAGATTTTTTGTTTAAATAAATTTTGGATTATTTACTTTCCAGAATGGAAAGAGAAATTAGATTATATCTTTTTTCAAAGCTTGGTAACTTTATACCGCATCTCTAAGCAATTTTCCTCCTCGCCCTTGTTGCATCTTTGAGTTATAGTTTTCCTTAAGTAATTCATCAAATTGTTTCTTTGTTAGAGTACCCATTCCAGATTGCAACAAATCGTGATTAAGATTCGATTCCATGTACAATGAAAATATTTTTTCATTTTTTCCTACGTTGGATTTGCTCACTTCTTTAAGTTTGGCATATTCGATACCATTTAATACTAGTAGTTTAGCATAAGAACCATTTAAACTTGGGATTACTACACTAATTACTTGGATATTTTTTTCTAGTGTTTTCATTGAATTTTTCATAGTTTATAATTTTTAGGGTTGAGTTAAGACAGTTCTCTTCCTGTCCATGTTTAAATAGATTTTTTTGATTAAATAAATTTTTTGATTTTTTTGCTTTCGAATTTTGAAAGACTTAGAGGAAGAATTCTAGTCTAATTCTGCTTTTCCTTTTTCTAGTATTATTGAGACAATAACACTCATAAATAAAAAATGTACCATAAAATTGTTTTTTAATTTCTTGGTACAAATGTAGATTGGGTCAAATTTGGGGTTGACCCAATTTTATTTATTTTAATATAACTGACTGTTTATCAAGATAATTATTTACTTCGTCAAAATCCTTTCCACTAATTTCTCTATAAGTTTCGTTGTGTAATTGTTTTGCATTGTCTGGACTAATACCCATGATTAAAGCTGTAATTTTATATTTTGACATTTGGGGAGCATCCGTTTTTTCGATTGTAGCATTAAATCCAAATTTCTTGTATAATTCATATCGCTGTCTTACGTTAAAATTTGGCAGATTACTAAGGCTAAGTTTTTCGAGCTTTGCAGATTCCAATTCAATGATTTTAATTTTTATTGAAGAGCCTAATGTATATGGTTCTAAACCGAAACCAAGTTGTCCTAATTCATTTTTAAGAAATGAAAGTTTTTTTGATTTTTCTAATTCAAAAAATTGTTTGTTTTCGTCTGAAAAATATTTCCTGTAATTCATGTACAAAAAATAATCTTTACTCAAGAATTGAGAATCAGTTATATTTGAATCAGAATCATTCTCGGATAACAACCGTTCATATTCATATTTTATAAAATCAATTTCGTTAGCGAATGAATTACTTTTCAAGAATTCATGCTTAATTATATTATAATGATATATGTAAACTTCACAAGAACAATCTTTCCAATAATAGTTTTCTTTTTTACTAAATTTAAAAATAAGTTTTAATGTTTCGTTTAGCTCTTCTTTTAACTTAGAACAAGATATTACATATTGAGTTTGATTCTGCATTGCTTTCTTAAACTGTTTATAATCGCTAAGGGCATCATATAAATCAAGTTCTTTTTTTATAACAGACGTTATTTTATCAATAAAAGCCATTGTTGACATTACAGTTTCGGAAAGCTCCAAAAAAATCTCATCTTGTTCTTTAACTATTATTTCATCTTCATCTAATTCTGTAGAATCGAGATAATGTTTTCCTTTTATATTTGATATTCTATCTAATTCATCCTCTGAGAAATACTTGTCGTGGTTCATTTTTTATATATTTTAGACAATTAGTAAATGCAGAAAATGTGTAGTATCTGCTTCTATACCGACTTATAAGTTTTTATCAAAATCAAGCAATTCACTCAATGTTATTTCAAGTCCTTTGCAAATTTCAAGAAGATATAAGTATGTAGGGTTAAATTCGCCTGCTTCGACTTTGTGAATAGATTGTTGGTCTTTAAATATAAGTGCACCAAGTTTAGCTTGTGACAAACCACGAGCCGTTCTTAATTGCTTAATTCGCAATCCCAAACGCTTCAATTCACTTGTGTTATCTATAGCTTCCATATGAAGCCAATTTGAGAATAATGCTTAATTTTATTAACATACTATAGTATGTTAATTGAAATATAATTATGTTTGTTGAAATTTTAAATCTAACAAGGAAAGACTTAATAAATATGAACAGTACAGATAATAAATTTAGTTTTAACACAGGAGTTAATATAACATTTCTCAATGATTCATTGAATGTAAATAGTAGTAAATATAATAGCAGTATAAGCTATGATAATTTAGACAATTATACTTATGAAAGTGTTATTCAGCCTAGAGTTACTCCTTTTGCTTTAGCTGTTAGAACTCTTGTTTTGGGGTGGGCTATTGCTTTTACAATCACAATACCAATAAAAGACGAATGGGGTGGCATATTTTGTACAGCAAGTTCATTAGACATTTTCCTAGCATGGTCATCAATAATAATATTTGCTGGTTCTTTTTTGATTTCGGGGTTAATATTTTGGGGATATGTATTTTCTGCGGCAATTCAGACACCTTTTTTATGTAAATTAATCAATAATTATTTTTCAGACCATGGAATATTGGTAACTATAGGAAATAAAAGTGGAAATAATATTGAGATTTATGCACTTGATAACGAAGTTTCAAAAATCAAAGAAGTTGAAAAGGAAATTTTAAATAGAAGAAAATCAATTACAGATGATGCATCCCAAAATACATCATATTCTGATTTAAAAAATTTAAAGCAATTGCATGAAGAAGGAATCATTACTGAGCACGAATTTGATTTGAAGAAAAAACAAATTTTAGGATTGTAAATAATGAAAAAACTAATTTTCATTCATGTTGCAGTCCCATTAATACTAGGAGGGCTAATTTATATTTCTTTTCGCAGCCTATCTTTAAGAATGTTTAGTTGGTTTGAATGGAGCAAAATAGATTTTTTTACATCCATAATCCGTACCACAATACACCCATTAAAAAGCCATTTTCCTTCTTGGTTCTACTTCTCTTTACCAGATGCACTTTGGGTTTATTCTTTTTCATCTGCGTTATTAATTTTATGGAAAGGCCACTTTAGGATAGGTAAACATTGGTTACTTTCTCCACTAATTTTAGGTTCCATTGTTGAGGTTGCACAAGGGTTAAAGTTATTCCCTGGCACGTTTGACATGTGGGATTTAATTCTTACAATCCTTGCTTTATGTTTAAGTGCAATAATAATTAACTATAAATTCAATCAAAATGACAAACAAAAACTTTCGCATTAAAACAGTTATTTCAGTTCTATTAACAGGTTTTTTTATTTTTTTAGCTTTTGCTAGTGGAGAAGATAAAAATGAAAAAAGAGAACCAAAAACCAATTTTTCTGAATGTTCAGAGGTTATTTCATATGTAAAATATAGAGGTTATCAATCTTTAGTAGAAGAATGGGGTGAAGGTCAAGTTGGACGGAGTAGTCTTGACAATGATGGAAATTTTCAAATTGACGTAAAATGGGATAAAGTTAAAGTAAATGGAAGAACAGTCGAATTTACTTTTACTCAAGGTGAATATAGTAGTCCATCGACTTTTGTGTCTGCTTACTGTGGGAATTAGCAATCATATTAAAAAGTTAAGGCTTCAATTTAATTGAAGCCTTTTTTTAATCCAATAAAATCGATTTAAATCAAATTTCTGTTTCTCATAACTTTTTTACCTTAATAATAGAAGCAGAACTTGCTCCTATGATTTTACAAACTCAAACTATCATACACATCAAATAATTCTTGTTCTTTTATACCAAGGTATCTTTTTGTTATTTGAACATTTGAGTGATTAAACAATTCAGACAATAGAACAAGACTTTTTTCGGAATAGTTGTTTAATTCCCAAATTTTCCGACCAAAGGACTTACGAAGGCTATGTGTTGATGGATTCTGTGTTTTGATAGAATATTTGGTAAATATTTCTTTTAACTTGGTATTTACCCATTGAACATTGATTTGTTTGGTTCCATATTTATTTACAAAAACAAGATTCTCAACATTAGGTTCACCCATCGCCAAGTAATTGCTTATTATTAAAGACTGCAAATCTTGATTAATTTTAATTTTTCTGAATTTACCCGTTTTCATCTCATGCAATTCAATTACATCTTTATTTAATAATTGATTCCAAGTCAAAGAAAGTATATCAGAAATTCGAAGTCCTGTGAATGCTCCTGTACCTATTAGTAATGAAAATTTGTATTCTCCGTCTCGCTGAAGTTTCAGAACCAAATTTGTTAAGTCATTCCATTGAATAAATCCTGTTGTCGTTTTTTGTCCTTTAAGTGCCATGATTTCTTGCATTAATTATTATACCACGAGTGTAAGAGGAAAATATGACACTTGCCAGCTTTTATGAATATAAATGATAGTTAATTTTATTAATATTTTGTCAGCTTTAGTTAATTAGTTGATAACTAATCTTTTATGTAATTCAGCAACCATCACTTAGAATAAAAGTGATGGTTGAAAATAGTTTTAGTCTAAAAACACAAAAGTCTTACCCGTTTAGGCAAGACTTAATTTTTTCAGATGTTATTAGAAATATTATTTTCCTTCAATCCAATCTATCACGGGAACCAACATGTCACAGTAAGCTCCTTCGAATGTTTTTACAACTTCTCGTTTTTTATTGATAAAGATTATCGTATAATCATCTACCCAACGAAGGCAAACTTTAACCCAACCTTTATGAGTTAAACCATTTACCTGAAAAGCTACTCCTCCCTGAAATTCTTTTGATTCGCTAATCGCTGCGAAATTTTGTGCTCCCCAAGCCATTAGTGCAGAACGGTCCGCATATTGAATCTGTCCTAATATTGTTTTAGCTATTTCCATTGTATTTGTTTCTGTGCTCATTTTGCTGA
>Ga0247738_10000443_pt1 | contig 15904 bp, 17 predicted proteins | sample UWRJL013104B2_FD_180936 | JGI IMG/M metagenome (GOLD analysis project Ga0247738, IMG submission 180936) | Plant litter microbial communities from Arlington Agricultural Research Station in Wisconsin, United States - UWRJ-L013-104B-2 | ecosystem: Environmental > Terrestrial > Plant litter >...
CGGCCACTACGAGAACCAGTGGTTCCTGATCGAAGGCATCGACCTCGGCCTGCGTGACCTCGGACCCGGCACCAGGCTGCAGGTGATGCGCCTGGAGTACTGGGACTTCATGACGCCCGACACCCTGAGCGACGTGTTCCCCGACGGCTTCCCCGGCTTTGCGCTGGAACACGCCGCCGTGCTGGAGACCTCCATGATGCTGCACTACCACCCCAACCTCGTGCGCATGGACCTGCTGCCCGACGACGGCCCGGCCGACTTCCCGCCCTACGAGATGTACCCGCCGCGCACCGACTGGGTGCCCGCCTCCGGCGTGCTTTCGTCCGCCAAGGGGTCCGATGCCATCAAGGGAAAACTGCTCGCCGACGAAGTGGCGCGCCGCATGGCCGAGGCCGTGCGCACCGGATTTGAAAGGCCCGTCTGATGGCCACCGCCCTCATCGTCATCGACATGCAACGCGACTTCTGCAGCCCTGGCGGTTACGCGGACACCGCAGGCATGGACGTGCAGCGCCTGCGCGAACCGATTGCGAACATCCAGCAACTGCTCGCCGCTGCACGCGCCAAGGGCGTGGTCGTGGTGCACACCCGCGAAGGCCACCTGCCCGACCTGAGCGACTGCCCGCCCGCCAAGCTCGCGCGCAGCACCGCCGCTGGCGCGGCCATCGGCAGTCAGGGCCCGCTGGGCCGGCTGCTCGTGCGTGGCGAGCAAGGCCACGATTTCGTGGACGCGCTCAAACCCGCCCCGGGCGAGTTCGTGATCGACAAACCCGGCTACGGTGCCTTTCACCAGACACGGCTCGCGCAACTGCTCGCCGCGCACAGCGTGGACCAGCTCATCCTCTGTGGCGTGACCACTGAGGTGTGTGTGCACTCCACGCTGCGCGAAGCGGTGGACCGGGGTTTCCCCTGCACCACCGTGGGCGATGCCACCGCCGCCAGCAACCCCGCGCTGCAGGCGCCCGCACTCGCCATGATCGACGTGGAGGGAGGCATCTTCGGCCGCGTGCGCAGCACCGCCGAGGTGGTGGCCGAACTCGCCGACAGCGCGCCCGTGCGCGACCGGGTCACCACCTGGGTGCAAGCTTTCACCGGTGCCTGACGCCATGAGCGCCCTCACCCTCACCATCCCCGACCGCTACCACGGCGTGTGGCAACGCACCTTGCTCGAAACTCCCGAGGGCCGCGACACCACCACCTGGGTGCATTGGTTGCAGACCGGCCTGTGGCACGGCGACCTGCGCGTGCCCGCCGACGCCGATCGCCGCACACCCGCAGGCCGCGCGCAGCAACAAGGCTTTGGCGGCACGACCGAAATCACCCGCCCCGACCCGGCCTTGCCCGAGGTCTGCACCTGGCAACGCACCATCGACTTCCAGCCCCCGCGCAGCACGCCCGACGCCGGCCACATGGTGTTCGAGACGCCCGAGCGCGTGATCGAAACCGGCATCCACGGCAGCTACCTCGAGGTGTGGGAGCGCCTGTCCGGCTCCGTCGGCCGGCGCATCGCGCTCGCCGCACTGGACGCGGCGGGTGAGCCCACAGCGCAACGCCTGCTGGTGAGCGGCCGGTACCTCATGCATCTGCGGCCACGCGCCACGCGCTGGCCCGCCGACACCGCGCCCGACGAAACCCTGGCCCAGGTGGTGCAGCGCCACGCGGCCGAGGCCCACGCGCTGCTGGATTTTGAGATCGCCTTCGGCATCTGGCGCGACGGCGCGTGGGTGGTTGAACGCGCCTCGTTGCCAGCGCTCGAAGGCCTCACCCGCGCCTGCACGCTGGACCGCACCAGCGACACGGAGGCGAACTTGAAAGGCGACGGACTGCCGCCGAAGTGGCGCGTGCTGGAGTGGCACGCACCCGACTGAGGCACTACCCACGCACCGCCAACGTGCGCCCTCCAGCGCCTGCACCGCGCTCTCGGCGGGTGGGGTGGCTTCGCCCCTGCGCACGCGCCACCACCGATTTTTCACAGGCATGCAACTTGCGCTGAAGGTGAGGCGTTCAACACCCACCTGGAGTCTCACCATGCGATCGACCATCTCCTTCAACCGCCGCCGCGTGCTCGCCGCGCTGCTGCTCCCGCTTGCCCTGTGGGCCGGCGCGGCACACGCCGCCAACCTCGATGAAATCAAGAAACGCGGCTATCTGGTCGTTGTCACCGAAGACGACTTCAAGCCCTTCGAATTCATCAAGGACGGCAAGCCCACGGGCTTCAACCACGAGATGGTCGACGCGCTGCGCAAGTACGCCCCGTTCGAGATCCGCCAGGAAATCCTGCCCTGGCCCGGCATCCTGGCCGGCGTGGCGACGGGCAAGTACGACATCGCCATCAGCGCCATCCTCATGACGAAGGAGCGCACGCAATCGCTTGATTTCACCAGCCCCATCGCCGACGCCACGCACTACTACGTCAAGCGCAAGGACGACAGCAGCATCAAGTCCATCAAGGACCTGAACGGCAAGACCGTGGGCGTGCAGACCGGCAGCGCCTTCCTGAGCCGCCTGCCCGAGCTGCAGGCCATGCTGGCCAAGGACGGCGGCAAGATCGGCAAGGTCGTGGAGTACGCGTCCTACCCCGAGGCCTACCAGGACCTCGCGCTCAAGCGCACCGACTACGTCATCAACACCGTCATCAACCTCAAGGCGCTGGTGGGCGAGAAGCCCGGCGTGTTCGAACTGGGCCAGCCCGTGTCGGGCAAGGCCTACCCCGCATGGGCCATGAAGAAGGGCAACACCGATCTGCAGAAGTTCATGAACGACTTCATCGCCGCGCAGAAAGCCAATGGCGTGATGCCCGGCCTGCAGAAGAAGTGGTTTGGTGAAGCCTTCAATCTGCCGGTGAGCTACACGCCCGAGCACTGATCGCAGCGCATGAGCCTGGCCGATGTCCTGACGATCTTCCACGGCGCGCTGACCACGCTGCTGCTGTCGGTCGCGGGCATCGCGCTGGGCCTACCCCTCGGGCTGGGCCTCGCCCTGCTGCGTTGGGGAAAGGTGCCCCTGCTCAACCCGGCGGTGGCGGTGTACGTGAGCCTGCTTCGTGCCACACCGCTGGTCACGCTGGTGCTGCTGCTGTTCTTCGCGCTGCCCAGCGCGGGCATTTCGCTGGGGCCGGTCACGGCCGGCCTGCTGGCCCTCACGCTCAACACCGCCGCGTTCAACTGCGAGGTGTGGCGCGCCGCGCTGCTGGATCTGCCCAAAGACCAGATCGAAGCCGCGCAATCGGTCGGCATGGGGCGCGTGCTGCGCTTTCGGCGCATCGTGCTGCCGCAGATCGCACGCACCGCGCTGCCCGGCCTCATCAACGAAATGTCCCTGCTGATCAAGCTCACGCCAGTGCTGGCCGTGGTCGGCGTGGTGGACATCACCCGCGCAGCCGTGCGCATCGGTGCGCAGACCTACGAACCGCTGCCGCCCTTCCTGGTGGCACTGGCCATCTACGTGCCCATTGTCTTCGCGCTGGTGAGCGCCCAGCGCTGGGTGGAGCGCCGCATGGCGCGCCGCGAGGCCGCCGCATGATGAAAGATTTCGCCACGGTGTGGTCCGAACGCGGGCTGCTGCTCTCCGGCCTGGGCAACACCGTGCTGCTCTCGCTGCTGGCGGCGCTGGCCGGCCTCGCGCTGGGCGCCCTGCTCTCCATGCTGCTCATGAGCCCGAAGCGGGCGCTGGCCGCGCCTGCCAAGGTGTTCGTGGACGCGGCGCGCTGCACCCCGTTTCTGCTGTTCGCCTACATCGTCTACTACGGCCTGCCCTCGCTCGGCCTGCAGTTCGATGCGTGGAGCGCCGGCTTGCTGGCGCTCACCATTTACCACGCGGCCTACATGGCGGAAATCCTGCGCGCCGCCTGGGTAACACAGCCGCGCGCGCCGATCGAGGCGGGCCTGGCGTTCGGCTACAGCGGCTTCGGCCTGTTCCGCCGCGTTGTGCTGCCGCCGCTGGCCCTTTCCAGCGCGCCGGTGCTGGGCAACCAGGTGATCCAGATCATCAAGGACAGCGCGTTTCTCACCATCATCACGCTGCCCGAACTCACGAACGCGGTGAACTCCATCCAGTCGCGCCACTTCATTCCCTTCGCCGCTTTCGTCACCGCCGTGCTGCTGTATTGGGCGCTGTGCCTGGTGGTGGAAGCCGGCGTCTCTGCCGTCGGGCGCCTGGCCGAGGCGCGCCGCTGAGTTTCTTTCCGGACACGCCATGCCCACGCTCATCCCCCTTCTCAGCATCGTCTCGCTCAGCAAGAGTTTCGGCAGCCTGCGCGTGCTGGAAGACATTTCCTTCAACGTGCAACGCGGCGAAACCGTGTGCCTGCTCGGCCCCTCCGGCTCGGGCAAGTCCACGCTGCTGCGTTGCATCAACTGGCTGGAGCGGCCCGATGGCGGCCGCGTGCTGCTGGACAGCCAGCCCATCGGCATCACTTCCGGCGGGCTGGTGATGAGCGACCAACAACTCGCACAGGTGCGCACCCGCATCGGCATGGTGTTCCAGCAGTTCGCGCTGTGGCCGCACCTCACGGTGCTTCAGAACGTGATGGAAGCCCCGGTGCACGTGCAGCGAAGGCCGAAAGACGAGGTGCGCGCCGAGGCCGAAGCGCTGCTGCGCCGCGTGGGCCTCCACGACAAGCGCGACGTGTTCCCCGCCCGCCTCTCCGGCGGTCAGAAGCAGCGCGTGGGCATCGCGCGCGCCCTGGCCATGAAACCCGCGCTGATGCTGTTCGACGAACCCACCAGCGCACTCGACCCCGAGCTGGTGGGCGAGGTGCTCGCCGTCATGCGCGACCTGGCGCGCGAGGGCATGACCATGGTGGTGGTGACGCATGAAATGGCCTTTGCCCGCGAAGCCGCGAACCGCGTGGTCTTCATGGACCGGGGCGTGGTGGTCGAGGCCGGCACGCCCGAGCAGTTCTTCTCGGCGCCGAGCACGGAGCGCGGCCGGCAGTTTCTGCAGCGGTATGCCGAGGGGCGGGCCGTGGCTGCGTGATCAAAGCCTCCTCAGGCAACCCACCCCATAGGGATGCAGCCGCAAAACTCCGTGGGCGGGCTGCCGGAAGGGACCGCGCCCGGATGGGCTATTCACCACTTGCAGGAAATCGGCCACCAATTACAGGAACGCACTGAGACGCAACCGGCTGTCACTTGCAGATCGAGCTCACTGAACCCATGGTCCTTGGTGTTCACTGCTATCGCGGTACACCTGTTTATCAAGGACCTCAGATGCTTCAGTCGAATCTCATTTCCCCCACGCCCAAGTGCACGCACGCCGATCAAGACGTTCCATCACCCACCATGAAGGAGCGCCTGAGCTCCCTGAAGGATGCACTGGAGAATCAGCAAGACAACAAGATCCAGCAACTGCTTCACGCCATCCGGCGCGACCCCAGCACCGCCATGGCAGGCATCGTCGGCGAGGTCTACTTTGAGGCGAACGAGTACCAGCGACTGACCGTCGACCTCTGGTCCGAGCATCTTTCCATTGATCAGCGCTTCATGTTCAACAGCAAGAAGGAAGATGCAAGGAGCATGGCCTTCTCCAGGCTGTTGACCGTTGCCCTCAAAGAGCCGCATGACCGGCTTCTCGAGGTTCTGCTCGAAGGCGCACGCGAGCTCGACCATCCCCGCTTGCTCTGGCTGGTGGGCCTGCACCACTCCGACGCATCCGAGGAACAGAAAGCCACGATAGACGCTTGGCGCACCACGCTCACCCAAGAGCAGGCGCAGGAAGCCCTGCCGCGTCGCCCCATGGAGCATCACCTCAAGGAAACGCTGACCTTCCTGAAAGGCGACGACCTGTTGAAAATGAAAGTGGTGAACAAAAGCCTGAAGCAGACGATTGACCAAGATTCCGAATATCGACGGCGGACCCTCCACAACAGAATTACCGGGTTTTCCAAGGAGCCTCGCGACTCGAACGGTTGGACGCCTTTTTCGTGGAAATCAGCGCGCTGGACGAACCCAGTCAACTGGCGGCGCTGCAAAAGGTGATCGTGGCCATCTCCAAACTGGACGATGGATTTCACTTGGAAGAGACGAAAACCTTGCTCAGGCATCTGAACTCGATCCCATCCATGGCCGCACGCTCGACGCTTTTAGACACGGTGGCTGAGCACCTCAAGTCGCTGAGTGCTGGGAAACACTATTCCGAAGAGTTCATGCGCAACGAAGAAAATGAACACGTGGTGGTGTCGAGCCTTCTGCACTGCCTCGATCTACTCGAGCCGCCCCAACTGCGCATTCGGCCACTGCTCACCATCACAAAGCTGAGTATGGGCATGGACGAGGACAGCTTGAATAGATTAAACGAATCCATTCTTGCAGTGCGAATCGCGGACATTCCATGTAAGCAACTTCATGAATGGCTCGGCGTTCTGCGGTTTTTCTCCTTCCATCTTACAGCTCGCGAAGCCATGACATTGGAGCTTGAAGGTGTGATTAACGCCTTCCGGGATGGCAATGAATTGAGTCATTCCGAGCGACTGGAGTTGTTATCGATGCTGCTGAGCATCAGCGGTTTCAGCGAAGGCAACGAGCGATTGATTCGAGAAGATCTGGTTCCTTCTCTAGTCCCCGGCCAAGCACTGGATGTCGTGGCTCGGAACGTCGCCCACTGCGTTCTCCGCGCCCAGGATGGCCGCCATCTGGCGTCCTTGGCCGACTACATTGAAGGTGCACCTGCCGAGCAACAAGCCGAGCTGTCCGTCATGGTCTTGAATCTTTTGGAGGTCGGCCTTGATCGAATGCTGAGGCCTCATAGCATGGAACCCCAGGCTCTGTCGCAGTATTTCCTGACTTCGGTTCGGCTGCTGAGTCGCCTGCCCGAAGAAGAACGCCCGCTTCGAGCGACACAGGCCATTGCCTTCTTTGAAGATGCCTTGAACGGCGATAGAGAGATCTATCAATTCATTCATGCACTGCCTCGTCAGACCAAGTTGGAAGCCGTAGAGCAAATAGAGAACGTCTTGAGCAGTCTGGAAAAATGTCCACAAGTCAACTACGCCCTCCTTCAGCTACTGGGCATCCGCGAAGCACTGAGTTGAGGGCGTTCCCCGCTACAGCCCGGGGCGGGCTTTACAACGGCGAGTACACGAGCCCAGCCGCCACGCCCCCAAACAGATCGCCCTCCACCAGCGGCACGCCGGGGAACTCGGCCTGCAGCGCGAGCTGGAAAGGCCGAAGGGCCGACGAACCACCCGTGAGGTAGATCGCATCCAGCGACGCATTGCCCAGACCGGCGCGCTGCACACACTCTCGAGCACATTGCACTGTGCGCGCGAGTTGCGCGTCCAGATGCGCCGCCATGTCGCTGGGCGCGAGCTCGGCCACCAACGCCGGCTCGACCCCGGACAGGTCCACCGTGGTCGGCGCGTCCTGCTGCGAACAGCGGATCTTGGCCTGCTCCACCTCGTGCGCGATGCGGTGCCCATCGCGTTGCTGCAGCACGCGCATCAGCCGCTGGTGCAGGCGCACATCGCTGTAGTTCACACGCAGCCCCTGCGCCTGACTGAGCGCGCGCGGCAGATACAGCCACTGGATCAGGTGCCAGGTGGAAAGATCCATGAACACGCGGTTGGGCACCTCGCGCCCCTGTGGCCCGTGGTGCCGGTAACCCAGCAGGGGCATCACACGCTCCAGGCTCAGGCGCTGGTCGAAGTCCGTGCCGCCGATGTGCACGCCTGACGTGGCCAGCACATCACCGCTGCGATCGGCCTGCACCATGCGCTGCGGGCCCAGACGCACCACGGTGAAGTCCGACGTGCCCCCACCCACGTCCACCACCAACACCAGGCTCTCGCGCGTGAGACGGCGTTCGTGGTCCAGCGCGGCGGCGATCGGCTCGAACTGGAATGACACGGCCTCAAAGCCCACGGCCAGGGCCGCCTCGTGCAGCGACTGCTGGGCCAACGCGTCGCGCGCGAGGTCGTCGTCCACGAAATGCACGGGCCGCCCCATCACCACGCGCGTGGGTTCGTGGCCCAGCGTGCGAGCCGCGCGCTCGCGCAGCTCGGCCAGGAAGATTTCCACGATCTGCTGGAAGCTCACCTGCTGGTGGTTCACCACCGTGGATTCGTTCAGCAGCGGGCTGCCCAGCAGGCTCTTGAGCGAGCGCAGCAGGCGCCCCTCGGTGCCGCTGAGGTACTGCGCCACGGCATCGCGGCCAAAGTGGGTGAGGCGGTCTTCGGCGTTGAAGAACACCGCCGTGGGCATGTTCGTGGCCTCGCCTTCCAGCGGCAGCAGCCGCGAGGTGCCACCGGGCGCGGCCCAGGAAACAGCGGAGTTGGACGTGCCGAAGTCGATGCCCAGCGTGCCGGGTGGCGAAGATGTCATGAAGAGGTGGGAGAGGGAAAAAGCAAGAAGCGCGGGGGCAAGCCACCGGCGAGGAGGCAGGATTCTGCCACTCAGATGCGCCAGAGCAGATTCAGCCTTGCCTGCGCGAGGTGGTCAAAGATCGCGCGCCGCGCCGTGTCCACGTCGCGGTTTCGCAGCGCCGCCACGATCTGGCGGTGCTCCTTCTGCAACACGGCGCGCCGCTCGGCCGTCAGCACCTTCTGCTTCAGAAAGCCCCACTCGCCGCTTTCGCGGATCTCGGCCATCAGACGGAACACGCTGATGAACAGCGCGTTCTGCGTGGCCAGCGCCAGTTGCTCGTGCAACTCGCTGTCGAGCTTTTCGAATGCCTCCAGCGTCGGCGCGGCTTCGGCGCGCGCGCAGCAATCTTCCAGCCGCTCGAAGTCGGCGGTGTTGGCGTTGTTCACGATGAGGTCCACCAGCATGGGCTCCAGCAACAGGCGGGCATCCATCAGTTCGGACGGGCTCACCGAAGGCACGGCGAGAAAGCGGCCCGTCCCCGTGGCATCGGCCTTGCCCGCCCCGCTGCTGGGCTTCTCTGCCACGTAGGTGCCACTGCCCACCTTCTGCGTGATCAGGCCCTGCTCACGCAATTCGGCCAGCACGCGCCGCAGCCCGGAACGGCTCACGCCGAAGTTGGCACACAGGTCGCGCTCGGTGGGCAAGCGGCTGCCGGGCGGCCAGCTGCCGCTCTGCAAGCCCTTGAGCAGTTCCATGCGCAGGGACTCCATGGAGTCCGTCCTGATCTGCAACGTCGCGGTGTCGGTCATGGCGCGGATTTTAGATTGGCTTCAATTGGTCACGAACCATTCCAGGCAAATTACCCGAAAAACACGGGTAATCCCTGATCTTTCAAGGCCATAACCTGGCCTAAAGTTGAACCAAAGCAGATCATGACAAACCAATTTGAACCAATTGGTTTTGACCTTTTACCCAAAAACCAGGAGACCAGCAGCATGAAGACCCAGGTTCTGGCGGCCATCCTCGCGGCCGCATCGTTGGTGGCAGCGGGCACCGCCCACGCGGAATACCCTGATCGGCCCATCAGCCTCATCGTGCCCTTCCCACCCGGCGGCACAGCGGACAACATGGCGCGCGCCATGCAGCCCGCCCTGCAGCGCGCGCTGAAGCAGACCGTGCTGGTGGTGAACAAGGCGGGCGCGGGCGGCGCCATCGGCGTGAGCCAGGTGGCCAACGCGCCGGCCGATGGCTACACCCTGCTGCTCTCGCTGCTGAGCGTGGCCAGCCTGCCCGAGCAGGCCGTGGTCAACAAGCAGAAGCCGCCCTTCACGCTCGACCAGCTCACGCCAGTGGCGCTGCTCAGCGCCGAGCCGGTGGCCATGGTGGTGCCCGAGGCCAGCCCGTACAAGAGCTTCCGGGAGCTGATCGCCGCCGCCAAGGCCAAGCCCAACGCGCTCACCTTCGGCTCAACCGGCTTCTTTGGCGAAGTTCACGTGCGCTCCGAAGCCTTTGTGGACACCGCCGGCATCGACGCCCGCCACATCCCCTACCAGGGCGGCGGGCCGCTGCTGAATGCGCTGATCGCCAACGAGGTCGACTTCGCGCTGCTCTCGCGTGCGCTCACGGCCACCCAGGTGAAGGCGGGTCGCCTGCGCTACCTGGCCACCGCCGGCGACGAACCCTGGACCGAACCCGCCGGCCTGCCGCGCATGAGAGACCAGGGCGTCAACTTCGATACCGTGGCCGGCACGGCGGTGTTCATTCCCGCCGGCACGCCCGAGGCGGTGGAGCGCAAGCTGCGCCAGGCGGTGGAGGCCGCCGCCAACGATGCCGAGTTCAAGCAGATGGTCACGCAGACTGGTGGCGCGGTGAAGTATGTGGCGGGCAACGAGTTCGCCAGCTTCTGGTCGGGCTATGTGAAATCCATCGCCGTCATCACGCGGCGCATTGCCCAGAGCGAAGCACAAGGGAAGGCCCGATGACCCGCACGAACCCGGTGTTCATCGGCACAGACGCCATCGAACAGCTGATGACTTGGGATGCGCTCATCCCCGCGCTGCGCGCGGCCTACGCGCAGCCCTATGACGAGCGCATCAGCCCGCCGCGTACCTTCGCCAAAGGGCCGGACGCCTCATTGCGCGCCCTGGCAGCGGTGCCCCCGGGCCAGCGCTTCATGGGCGCCAAGGTGTTCGGCCGGGGCCGCAACAAAGGCATGAACTACCTTATCTCGCTGGCCGAGCAGGAGACCGGTGAAATCCGCGCATTGATCGACGCGAACAAGATCACCGCCTTCCGCACCGCTGCCACGTCTGCGCTGTTTGTGGATGCGCTCGCCCCCGAGACACCGATGCGCCTGGGCGTGCTGGGCAGCGGCGCCGAAGCACGCTCGCACGTGCAGGCCATGGCCTCTCTGCGCCCGGTGGAAAGCCTGTGCGTGTACAGCCCCACGCCGGCCAACCGCGAGAAATTCGCGAGCGACTTTTCTGCTGCGCTCGGCATTCGCTGCGAAACCGCCGCCACACCGGCCGCAGCGCTGCAAGGCGCCAGCGTGGTCATTGCCGCCGCGCGATCGCACGACGAAACACCCATCCTGCACGCCGATGCGCTCCAGCCCGGCATGCTGCTCGTCTCCGTCGGCTCCACGCTGCCGGTGCAGCGAGAGATCGACGTGAGCGTGATCGAGCGCTGCGACCTGATCGTGAGCGACATGCCCGACGAGGTGGCCCATGAGTCTGGCGACATGCGCGCCGCCACCGCCGCCGGCATCGGCTTCAAACACAAGATGCATTCACTCAACGCCCTGGTGCGCGGCGAGATCGCGCACACGGGGCGTTTGCCGATGTTCAAGTCCGTCGGCTCTGCGCTGCAAGACATCGTGGCCGCCGAACTCATCTACGACCGCGCGGTGGCCGCTGGCCTGGCCGTGCCGTTGCCGATCCAGTTTTCCTACAAGCAGTAAACGCTTTCACGTTGATGCCGGTGTCTCGACACCGAGACTTCGCTCGCCCTTTTTTTCTTCCACTTCCTCATCTTCAACAAGGACATCACCATGGCACTCTACAAACGAAACGAAGCCCGCGAATGGGCCCACGAACACCTCAAGGGCGTGGCCAACGTCGTCATCCCCTCCTTCACCGCCGACCTCAAAGGCATGAACGAAAAAGGCATCCGGCACGACATCCGCCACGAGATCGCGCTCGGCTTCTCGGGCACGCTGCTGGTGTCTGAAGTGGCGATGAGCCTCGCCGAGTACGAGCAATTCTTCCAGTGGTCTCATGACGAAGCCAAAGGCAAGCTGCAGCTCATCCACCACGCCAGCTTCAACACGCTGGAAGAAAACATCGAGGCCGCGAAAATCGCCGAGCGCAATGGCGCCGCGCTCATCCTGCTCTCGTACCCGGCCAACTTCTACGCCGCCACCTCGCAAGACATCTACGACTACACCAAGGCCTTCTGCGATGCCACCAGCCTGGGCGTGATGCTGTTCCAGGTGCCGCACTGGGGCTTTGACCGCGTGCACCCGTCCGACATCGACGCCGCCCTCATCCGCCGCCTGCTCGACGACTGCCCCAACATCTGCGCGCTGAAAGCGGAAGGCGGCATGCCCAGCATCATGGGTTGGGTGGAGGCCTACCGCCTGTTCAGCAAAGAGGTGGTGGTCACCATGCCGCTGGAGCAGTTCGCGCTCGCGCTCGGCCAGCTCGTGCCCATCCAGTTCATCGGCACCAGCGACACCGAGTACTACGGCGGCATGATCCCGCGCATCTTCAAGCTGATGCAGGAACAGAAGTACGACGAAGCCACCGCGTTGTACTGGCAGATCAACCCGGCCCGCAAAGCCCGTGCTGCCGCCAATGCCTACTCAGCCCAGGCCCAGTTCCTCAACCGCATGCTGTGGAAATACGAAGGCTGGCTCAATGGCTTCAACGGCGGCCCGCTGCGCCAGCCCACCATGCGCATCAACGAAGGCACCATGAACAGTTTGCGCCAGGCTCTGGTCAAATCAGGGATCACGCCGACGGACCTGCCCAACGGCGACTTCTTCACCGGCCGCCACCCGGTGGCCACGGTGGCCTGATTCGCCATTTCCAAGGAGACGCGCATGCACCAGCTTCCCCCCTGCCCCACGCAGCTCTACATCGATGGCCAGTGGCAGCCCTCCAAGGGCGGCAAAAGCTTCGACGTGGTGGACCCCGCCACCGGCGAGGTGATTGCCCAGGTGGCCGACGGCGGCCTGGACGACGGCCAGGCCGCCACCAACGCCGCCGCCGCCGCCCTGCCCGACTGGAGCGCCACACCGCCCCGCACCCGCGCCGAAGTGCTGCGCAAGGTGCATGCGCTGATGATCGAACGACTGGAGCCCCTGGCGAAGATCATCACGCTGGAAAACGGCAAACCCCTGGCCGACAGCCGTGCCGAGGTGCGCTATGCGGCCGAGTTCTTCCGCTGGTATTCAGAAGAAGCCTGCCGCAACCTGGGCAGCGTGAGCCACGCGCCCGCCGGGGGTTACCGCATCCTCGTGCAGCACCAGCCCATCGGCGTGGTGGTGCTGGTGACACCCTGGAATTTCCCCGCCGCCATGGGCACGCGCAAGATCGCGCCGGCCCTGGCCGCCGGCTGCACCGTGCTGGTGAAACCCGCTGGCATGACGCCGCTGAGCATGCTCGCCCTGGCCGACCTGCTGGCCGAAGCCGGCGTGCCCAAGGGCGTGGTCAACATCGTGCCCACCACGAAGTCAGGCGCGCTGGTGGACATGTGGCTGCACGACCCGCGCGTGCGCCTGGTCTCGTTCACCGGCTCCACCGAGGTAGGGCAAAAGCTCATCAAAGCCGCCGCCGACCAAGTGTTGAAGACGCCCATGGAACTCGGCGGCAACGCGCCCTTCCTGGTGCTCGACGGCGCCAACGTGAAAGACGCGGTGGACGGCGCCATGATCGCCAAGATGCGCAACATGGGCGAAGCCTGCACCGCGGCCAACCGCTTCTACGCGGGCGACGGCGTTTGCGATGCTTTCACCGCCGAGTTCGTCAAACGCATGCAAGCGCTGCGCATCGGCCACGGGCTGGATGAAAACAACCAGGTCGGCAGCCTGGTGGACGAGCCCACCCGCAAGAAGGTGGACGAACTCGTGCAGGATGCCGTGCAGCGCGGCGCCAGGATTCTGTGTGGCGGCAAGAAGGTGCCCGGCCCCGGCCACTTCTACGAGCCCACGGTGCTCGGCGACGTGCCGCTGGACGCGCGCATCCTCAAGGAAGAGGTGTTCGGCCCGGTTGCGCCCATCGTGCGCGTGAAGGGCGGCGTGGAAGAGATGGTGAAACACGCCAACGACACCGAGTACGGCCTCACCGCCTACCTCTATGCCGCCGATCTGGCACAAGGCCTCAAGCTCGCCGAGCGGCTGGAGTTCGGCATGGTGGCCGTGAACCGGGGCCTGGTCTCCGACCCGGCTGCGCCGTTTGGTGGTGTGAAGCAGAGCGGCCTGGGCCGGGAGGGCGCCGCTGAAGGCATGCACGAGTACATGGAGACCAAGTACATCTCGGTGTCTTGGTGAAACCTTCCAGGCTCGATTCGACAGAGACACAGGTCACAATTGCCCGCGCCCTGTCTCTCTGTCAACTCAAACATGCAGCCGAACGCCCAAGAACTTGCCGACGCCATCTATCTCGCTGCGACACCGGTCCTTCAGATTCATCGCCTCTTCAGCCCGCGCTGGAAGCGCAACATTGCCCAGAATCCCACCGACGCACGCATCGGCCCATGGCTTCAGGCCGACTACAAGGTGATCGATGAATCCGTGTGGCGAGAGAAAGGGGCATGCCTTTACCTGGTTCGTACCAACGATGGCCATCTGCGCTATGTGGGCATCTCACGCAACGGCGTCAAACACCGATGGCGAACGTCACCGGCTTACGATGCGGAGACCATGATCAAACTGCCGCAGAAGCAGCTTTTTCACAGCCAATGCTGGCGGCACATGGAAGCCACCTTGCTGCACAACCCGAGCACGGCCATCGAGGTTCGCAGCATTCAACACCCTGTGCTATCGCGCCTGGGCCCTCCGCTGTCGGGCTTTCTGGCGCTGGAGGGAGATGGCGAAGGTATGTGTGCCGGCGTTGAACGCTGGCTTTGCAACCGCAGCAACGGAGAGTTCCTGGCCTGGAACACCGCCATGACAGGCAAACGTTAGGCCGCCGCGTCAAGCATTGGCGCTGGCGGCAACGTTACTTCTTCCCGATCCGGTCCCAATCCTTCAGCGTCTGCGCCAGGCGGTTCCTGGCATCTGCATGGCTCTTGCCGAACACGCTCGTGAGCCGCTTTTTCAGCGCCTCGTCGGCCGGTGGCGCGCCGAGCGCCTTGAGCCGGTCGATCACCAGCATCACCGTCTGGAAGTTGCCCGAGTGGATGGCCATGTAAAGGGGCGTGCGCCCTGCCACGCTGACAGGGCCGTCCGCCGCGTCCTGCACGTTCGCGCCGCGCTCCAGCATGAACTTCACCACCCCGGCCTTGCCGTGTTCGCAAGCCCAGTGCAGCGGCACCAGGCCGCCTTCCAGGCGCGCGTTGAAGTCGGCGCCGGGCTCGGTCAGCAGCTCGGGCGCGAGCGGCCAGCCGGAGGCCTTGATCATCTGCTGGGTTTTCCAATCGCTCACGGGTGCTGCTACCGGGTTGTGGTGGGGGTGAGCGAGTGTACGTACTGCGGCGTGTGCGCGCGAAAAATGCGGGGATTCATGCGCCGTTGCAGGAGAACCCCGTGGCTATACTGACCCGGTCACGCAAAAACAGCGTGATCGGGATAGGCGTCCCGTCTTCCGTTACGACGCAAGCCGTAGCGCTTTCACCGCAGTAGCAGTGCGGCTTGCTGTTCGTGTCTCCAAACGAGTTTTGGCGGCCCGGACAGGGAGCCGCGAGGCTCGCCGACGAAGTGCAAACGGAAGACGGTACGCCTACCTGTTCGGGCCGCCGCCCCCACTTCACAAGAGTGAGGGCGGCGGTGTGTGAATCACACCGCAGGGAGGCCGACATGGCCACAAAATCCAAAACTTCAACGGGTTTTCGCACGCCCGACAACCGCGCTTCTGCGTCTTCGACGCTTGCCTTTACCCCGTACTCAGCGCGAAAAGTCCGAGAGCTCACCAAGCGAGCCTCGCACCAGATCAAACAGCTGCACCTGTTGATGCCGCTGTACCAACGCACCGAGCGCATCCTGGTGCCAGCCGGCCTCAAACGCATGCGCGACACCTCCGGCATACCGCCTGCACAGAAAGATGCTGGCGCGCTGCTGCACGCGCTCAATCACGAGTTGAAGATCTCCATCAACAAGCTGACGGACACGGTGGCGGTGCTGCAGGCGCATGTGGAGGAGGCAGGGGAGGCGAACTAGTGGGTAAGTACGTTGTAAAGCCACCGCTCGGACAGTGGCAACGGCCAAAGCCAAACACCTTGGCACCACTTTTGCTAGTCCTGAACCAGAGAGGCGCTGTGCCCAGCACACGCCAGCCTTGAAGACCGCTAGGGTTCCGGGCGCCGCGCAGTTGACCACCAACTGAAGAGACAGACACGCGGCGCCGTCTGGTCCGAGAGCAGTCGGCCACGATCGTGGGCTCCACG
>Ga0247738_10000445_pt1 | contig 15851 bp, 15 predicted proteins | sample UWRJL013104B2_FD_180936 | JGI IMG/M metagenome (GOLD analysis project Ga0247738, IMG submission 180936) | Plant litter microbial communities from Arlington Agricultural Research Station in Wisconsin, United States - UWRJ-L013-104B-2 | ecosystem: Environmental > Terrestrial > Plant litter >...
CCAGCTTCAATGCGGCCGGGAGCGCTATCGCCTTCTGTGAAGCGCAATGACGGCTCCGGGCCGAGGCTGTGTGAAAACTCCGTTGAGTCACGTTTTTGGGGGGTCCTTGACCCCTTACATCGAGCGCTTCTACAACCCGGTGCGCAAACACTCAAAAGCTAGACTTCCTCAGCCCAGTCGACTTTGAGCAAGGCTTAAAGGGCTATGCAAACCGTGCGGGAAACTGGGGAAGCCCAATGACGTTCAATACACGCTGTCTTGGCCCCTGTCCTGTCGTGCACCGTTCCAATCAAAGTTAGGTCCGCATGTCCAAGGTCGTCTACTTCGCGGTCGTACACACATGGCTCTTTTTAGTGGTCATGTTTGCTATTTACCTTGGGCTGCGTCGCCTTGTCGTGCAGACTCGGGTAACGTGGTTCACAGCATGTCTGGCGTACGTGCTTGTGCTCGCTCTCCTGCCTTCAGTTTTGCTGCTGGCGGCTACACCACTGGTGAACTACCTGTTCGCCAGTGGCCTTGTGGCACCTGAGCCCGCCTGGGACGTAGGCTTGGCCATGTCGCTCTTTATCAGCACCTGGTTGTGCTACGCGGTGGGTGTTTTGACCGCAGGCCTTGCTTCATGGTCGTCCTACAAGCGCCGCCCAAATGCGCGTGCAGACCAACCCCACCATCAAGTCCATGCCCAACGTTGAGCGAACACTTTCCTTTCAGCGCAACGTCCGCTTCTGGCCGCGAGTTGCCTAAGCCGCAGAGCCCTGAAGCATGCGTTGCATCCACCTCAGCAGTGGAATGCCAAAGATGACCAGTGCGATGCAAACGGCAATGGTCTCCCCTGTGATCGCTTCCTTCATGCGGGTCAACGCGTCTGTTGGAGGACGGTACTCAAGGAAATACCCTCCGTCGAAAAACACGCCAATGAACGACGCCAGGATCTGGAGCATTCTGTGGAGCCCCAGCATTGCCAAGAGCGAGAGCAGGAGAAAGCTTCCGGGAGCATGCATCGTTTGCCACCACATCAGGGAGGCGCCTAGCGACACCAGGACGCACACCGCAAACGGCAGCGCCAAATCAATCAATAAGAGCACTCTGCTCCCCCTTGAGTTATTGCCAACGTCCGCTTCTGGCCGATGACCGTCATGCTAACTCAGGCGGAATCGGGCCCACTGCGGAAGCTCGATGGCCTCGTGAATGCCGGCGGTGCAAGGCGGATTCAACCGGTCGCTGCAACACACTAACCACCGCGCATGGCGGACGCTCATGGAGCCGAAAGCCAATATCTCGGTCGGTGCGCCAGCGGCCAGCCATCTTGTACCTCACAACCGACTGGCCTACCTTCGTAATTGCGGTTTCTCGCCTTCACGGTAGCACTCACATTGAAGACCGATCAGGTTGCTCTCGTGCAGCAATCCCCTATCTTTGCAAGTTGCTGTGCAGCCTTTGTCGAGCGATCGTTCTAACCAGTAGAAAGGCAGGAAGAAGAGCACGCCGATTAGCAAGACAACACACCATCTCCACAGCAGCTTCTTGGAGTCTGCCTTCTTCCAGGGCACGCGTTGAGCGCCGCGACGTGCAAACTGTCCTGAAATGAAGTACTCGCCACAAAGATCGCACTGCAATGCGCCGTGGTAGTTCCAAAAGTACCAAGCGCCAATACCAAGGACGGCCAGCGCAGCAAACAAAACGTGGACGAACGCAAGCCCAAACCCGGCTACAACGATCACCAGAACCGTCTTCACTAGCGGAGTCTTGTAGGACGGAAACATGAACTCGTAGAGTTCACGCCGGGGATACAGATCGGTGCGACTGAGTGCACCGCCGCAAGTTGGGTACTTGTGTCGATACAACTGCAGCTTCATTGATTTAATGCCCGTTCCTGGCCGATGACCGTCCTGCTAGAGACTGAGCCCAAAGCGGCCGGATGATCCCTCTACCAAGCGGACGCTCAGTTCTGGGTGCAGGGATAAACGTCGTGAACAATGCTGAGCCCTAGCGCTGAACACTCTGCGAGGAAATCCGGCGATAGTTCCAGCGCGTAGTTCCGCCTGGAGAATGAAATTATCTGGAGGTGGAGACGAGCACCTTGCTCACGAAGCAGGAGCAGAAACTGCTTGTGCGGTTGGAGAACCTTCGTGACGTCTGCGAGAGCATCTTCTGCAGCGTCATCCGTGGATGAATACTCGCCGCGAGCGAACGGGTCGGAATGCCAATAGCTCTCCGCGTGGTTACCACCGAGCAAGCGTCCGCTCGGGGTCTGGCGAGGCCGACCTGCTGTGTAGGTGTGGCTAGGTTCGAGCGCCAGCTTCCCTGTAATCACCGTGGGGTCGATGCTCGGATGCCAGATGCGTAGCGCTAGAGAGTACGAGTAATTCTGCACGCATGGTCCTTTCTGTAGCCATCAGTTGTGGTCGCTTGTAAGCCGAGTCAAATGCTGGCTGTCATAGCCCAACGACCGCATTTGGCCAATAGCCGACATCCTACTTGGCATCAAAACAAAGGTTGTTTTCCTATCGGATTGCGCGCTTCGTTCGGGGAATTTTCAGCATGCGGTAGTCCAGATGGCGCCAAAAAAGAAGGGCCCGATAGGGCCCTTCTTTTTTCCAGTTCCAGGCGTTAGCCGCCCTTCTTTCGCTTGGCTTCTGCAGCCGTCGCTGACGGCTTCCGCGTGGGCCGACTCGGGGCTGCCGGAGGGACCACACCTTCAGCAAGCAACGTCATGTACTTCACCGCTTCGATCTGTTTCTCGTGAGAACAACGGTCGAAGTCGTCGAGCACGGCTCGCTGCATCGGTTCCAGGTCCACTCTCCTGGAAGCCCGCTTGCCTGTCAGGACGTAGTACACGTCCATGCCCTGCTCAACGAGACGGACCAGTTGCTCCGCGTCCGGATTGCGTTGTCCGCGCTCATAGTTGCCGATCGAACGCTCCGATACCCCGATCGCCAGGGCGAGCTCTGCTTGGCTCAGCTGCAGCCGATGCCGCTCTTCAAATAAACGTCTACCGAAAGTATTCACTTTTCCGATGGATCTGCTACTATGGAACAAACGTTCCGGAGAGCGTTCTTTTTTGTGTATTTTTCCGTTACTCAATGCTAGCCCACGGAAGGAGCCTCCTCGTCCATGACCCAATCCGCCGCCTCTTCGCCTCGCAAGCGCGTCCCCAATGGCGTCAACAGCTCGCGCCCCATCGCGCTGCGGCTCACCCCCACCGAGCTTGAACATGTGAAGGAAAGGGCTGAGCGCGAACAGCGCTCCATGGCCAGCGTGTGCCGCCTCGCGGTGCTGCGCGAGTTGGGACTGAATCAAAAGGAAATCGCATGAGACTCGGCCAGACGCCACCCACCGACGACGACCATGTGCACTACCTGCGGCGCCCTGTGCCCGTGCAGCGGATGCACTTCGCCATTGAGCACAGCGCTGCGGCAGTCTGAATGTGACGGCACGGTGCACCGCCCGCCCAGGCACGGGAGCTGGCTGCCCGCTTGCTCAAAGCCGCTGCCAATTGCAGCAGGCTCGACCACAGGGCTTACACCGCCTACGGGGACTGAGTGACCCGAGGGCCGCCTCAGCTACGATGGCCTCCCTCGGTTGCACAAAGGCGGCCATTCAAGAATAACGCTGTGCACATGACCCAATCCTCCATTTCCGCACGCCGCCAGATCATCACCGTGGTGATGTTGGTGCTCGCGCTCATTGGTGGCCTGGTGCGCTGGTTCGCTCCACAACCTTCGCTGGCGCGCGATCTGGGTTCGGTGCTGATGGTGCTGTGGCTGCCCATCGTGGGCAACATCATCGCGTGGCTGATCCAGCGCGCGAAGACGCCGAAACACCTGCCGCAAGGCTTCGCGGCCGGCACCGTGTTCGAGCCCAATGCGCGAATCGAGCTCACCTTGCTGGCAGCCGATACGCCCGTGCTCAGCCGCCCGATCCGCGCGGGCTACTTCGATGGTTCGTTGGTGGTGGGCTCCGAAGGATTCACCACGCGCCTGGCGGTGCCGTCTGGCGGGGAGCCGGTGCCGGAGGTGCCCTGCACGCTGGAGGTGCAGTTCCTGCGCCCCGAGCTGGCACTGGCCCAGCTCACGGCTGGCACGAAGTTCGCGCTGCTCTCGGGCCGCACTTTGTTGGGCACGGGGTATGTGCTGCCAATGGCAGGCGAGGCGCGCGCCTAGCTTTTCCCGCCTGGCCGACTTGTCCCTGGTTTTTGTGCATAAGGTTGTGGATGGGGCCGGGGCAACCGTGCCGCAGCGAGTTCCTGCGGGGCCCGGCGCTGTGTTGCCCACGAAATAGGCAGCCCGGGCTTGGCGGCAGCCGGGGCGCACCTGGCTTGGCACCAATATCACCTGAATTCGGATATTTATGTGGAATTTTCCACTTAAATATTCATTTTTGGATTTTTATATGGTTTGCGTGTGTGAACAAACAGTCAATCTCACAAATATCTGTTACCGAATATTTACAAGAAGTTTCTGCTTTAAATATCCTAAAATGACCAATTATGGTTCAGGAAAAAACCACCGATGAATTGTTGGTCCAGCTGGGTGAGCAGCTGCGCGCGCAGCGCCTGCGGCAGAACCTCACGCTGGAGGAAGTGGCCGGGAAAACGGGGCTTTCCATCAACGCGGTGCGCCGGCTTGAAAGCGGTGAGGGTTCCAGCCTGAGTTCATTTGTGGCGGTGTTGAAAGCGCTGAACAGGGCCGCCTGGCTCGACACGCTGCAGCCTTCCGTCACGATCAACCCGCTGGACATGATCCACAAGCGCGCCCCGCGCCAGCGGGCGTTCAAGCCGCGCAAGCCTCGGGGGGAATGACGATGGCAACGCCCCCCAGGAAGGCGCCCAGGCGCGCGGCTTATCAGGCGGTGAATGCGGTCGAGGTGTCGGCGTGGGGCCAGCGGGTGGGTGCGGTGGCGCGAGAGCCCACGCGGAATTACTACGCGTTCCAGTACGACCCGGCCTGGGTGCGCAGAGGCATCGAGCTGGCGCCGCTCACGATGCCTTTGGCCCAGGCCGACGAGCCTTTTTTGTTCACGGATCTGCCCCTGGCCACGTTCAAGCGTCTGCCTGCGCTGCTGGCCGACGCCCTGCCCGATGACTTCGGCAACGCGCTGATCGACGCGTGGATGGCCGAGCGAGGCATCCTCAAGGAGGCCGTCACCCCGCTGGACCGGCTGGCCTACATGGGCAAACGCGGCATGGGTGCGCTCACTTTCGGCCCGGTGCGCGGGCCCACGCTGACCCGATCCACAGCCATCGAAATGGGCCAGCTGGTGGATGCCGCCCGCATGGCGGTGAACGGTGATTTCGATGGCGACGACCACGCCCGCACCGCACTCAAGCAGATCATTCAGGTGGGCACATCCGCCGGCGGCGCCCGAGCCAAGGCAACCATTGCCTGGAACCCGCAGACCCAAGAGGTCCGCACGGGGCAGTTCGACGTTCCGGCCGGGTTTGAGGCCTGGCTGCTCAAGTTCGACGGCATGGGCAACGACAGCCACCTCGGCCCCTCGAAGAGTTACGGGCGCATCGAGTACGCCTACCACCAGATGGCGAAGGTGGCGGGGGTGGAGATGTCGGCCTGCAGGCTGCTGCACGAGAACGGCCGAGCCCATTTCATGACGCGGCGGTTCGACCGCGAGGGCAACGAGCGCCACCACATGCAGACGCTCTGCGCGATGTCGCACCTGGACTACAAGCAGGTGGGCACGCACAGCTACAACCAGCTTTTCCAGGCAGCGTTGTCGCTGGGGCTTGGCCGCGAGGCCATGGCGCAGGTGCTGCGCCGCATGCTGTTCAATGTGCTGGGCGTCAACAACGATGACCACACGAAGAATTTTTCCTTCCTGCTGCGCCAAGGCGGGCGATGGGAATTGGCGCCGGCCTATGACATCACGCACGCTTACCGCGAAGGCAGTGAATGGGTGGCACGGCATCAGATGTCGATCAACGGCAAGTTCGAGCACATCACGCGCGCCGATGCGCGGGTGGTGGCCGAGCGCTTCGACCTGCTGGCCGAACTGCCTGGCGCGATCGAGCAGGTGAGCAGTGCCGTGGCTGGCTGGCGCGATGTCGCTCGTCAAGCAGAGATCGACGGTGCCGAGATCGACCGCATTCACGCCGATATGGTGGAGCGCGCGAGAATCTTCAAAAGCTGAGCCGCTTGCCTGCCCTGCTACGCTCCCCCCATACAGCGCATTCACATTCAAGTCATTGATGAAAAAGGACCTTCCCCTTCCACCCGTGCCCGCCGCAGACCTGTCGCAGCACACGCCGATGATGCAGCAGTACCTCGGCCTCAAGGCCGGGCACCCGAACACCCTGCTGTTCTATCGCATGGGCGATTTTTACGAGCTGTTTTTTGGTGATGCAGAGAAGGCCGCGCGCCTGCTCGACATCACGCTCACGCAGCGCGGCCAGTCGGCCGGCCAGCCGGTGATCATGGCGGGTGTGCCCTTCCACTCGGTGGACACCTACCTCGCGCGCCTGATCAAGCTGGGCGAGTCGGTCGCCATCTGCGAGCAGGTGGGCGACGTGGCCACTTCCAAGGGCCCGGTGGAGCGCAAGGTGGTGCGGGTGGTCACGCCCGGCACGCTGACCGACAGCGAGCTGCTGTCGGACAAGTCGGAGGCGCTGCTGATGGCGGTGCATCCGGGCGCGCGCACGGGTTGCGGGCTGGCGTGGATGTCGGTCACGCAGGGCATCGTGTTCCTCGCTCAATGTGCGAGCGACGAGCTGGCCGATTGGGTGGCGCGCGTTTCGCCGGGCGAGGTGCTCTACAGCGCCGACGCCACGCCGGCATTTGAAAAATCCGTGCAGGCGCTGGCCAGCCAGAGCAGTGGCAACGGCGGGCGGCTGGTGGCGGTGTTGCGCCCGGCCTGGGCGTTTGACGCCGCGCTGGGCCAGCGCAAGCTGCTGGAGCAGTTGCAAGCCGCGAGCCTGGCCGCGTGGGACGCGCAGGACATGCCCGACGCGCACGCCGCCGCCGCCGCGCTGCTGAACTACGCCGAACACACACAAGGCCGCGCGCTCACCCACGTGAGCAGTCTGCAGGTGGCACGCAGTGGCGAGCGCATTGACCTGCCACTCAACACCCGGCGCAACCTCGAACTGACGCAAACCCTGCGCGGTGAAACGAGCCCCACGCTGTTTTCGCTGCTGGATGTGTGCTGCACCGGCATGGGCAGCCGTGCCCTGCGCAGCTGGCTGCTGGAGCCCCGGCGCGACCGCGCCGAGGCGCGCGCTCGGCTGGCTGCCATCGATACGCTGCGCAGCGGTCTGTGGCAGTCGCTGCGCCAATCGCTCAAGGGTGCGAGCGACGTGGAGCGCATCACCGCGCGCACGGCACTGCGCCAGGTGAAACCGCGCGAGCTGGTGGGTCTGGGCCAGACGCTGGAACGCGCCCGCCTGCTTGCGGCCGAACTGGGTCCTCAGCACACCGGCGGCTTGCTTCACGCCATTGCCGCCCACCTCACGCCACCGCAGGGCTGCGCCGAGCTGCTGCGCGACGCCCTGCACCCCGAGCCGGCCGCGCTGGTGCGCGACGGCGGTGTGATCGCCGACGGTTTTGATGCCGAGCTTGACGAGCTGCGCGGCATCCAGAACCACAGCGATGCCTTCCTGATCGAGCTGGAGCAGCGCGAACGCGCGCGCACCGGCATTGCCAACCTGCGCGTGCAGTTCAACAAGGTGCACGGCTTCTACATCGAGGTCACGCAGGGCCAGGCGTCCAAGGTGCCGGACGACTACCGCCGCCGCCAGACGCTGAAGAATGCCGAGCGGTTCATCACGCCCGAGCTGAAGGCTTTTGAAGACAAGGCGCTGTCGGCGCAGGACCGCGCGCTGGCGCGCGAGAAGTGGCTGTACGACCACCTGCTGGACGAGCTGCAGGCTTACGTGGCGCCGCTCACGCAGCTGGCGCGCGCCATGGCGGCGCTGGACGCGCTGTGCGCGCTGACCGAGCGCGCGCTCACGCTGAACTGGTCCGCGCCGCAGTTTGTGCCCGAACCCTGTATCGACATTCGCGGTGGCCGCCACCCGGTGGTGGAGGCGCGCCTGAACGAGACCTCGGGCGGCAGCTTCATCGCAAACGACACGGTGCTGGGCCCCAGACAGCGCATGCAGGTGATCACCGGCCCCAACATGGGCGGCAAGAGCACCTACATGCGGCAGGTGGCGGTGATCGTGCTGCTGGCCAGCATGGGCAGCCACGTGCCGGCCAGCTCGTGCCGCCTGGGCCCGATCGATGCGATCCACACCCGCATTGGCGCAGCCGACGACCTGGCCAACGCGCAGTCCACCTTCATGGTCGAGATGACCGAGGCCGCGCAGATTCTGAATGCCGCCACGCCCGAGAGCCTGGTGCTGATGGACGAGATCGGCAGGGGAACGTCCACCTTCGACGGTCTGGCGCTGGCCGGCGGCATAGCCACGCATTTGCACGACAAGTCGCGTGCCTACACGCTGTTTGCCACGCATTATTTCGAGCTCACCGAGTTTCCGGCCAGCCACCACGCGGCGGTGAATGTGCACGTGAGCGCGGTGGAGGCCGGCGGCAAGGGCGGTGGAGGCATCGTGTTCCTGCACCAGATCGAGCCCGGCCCGGCCAGCCGCAGCTACGGCATTCAGGTGGCGCGCCTGGCCGGCGTGCCGGCGGGCGTGGTGCAGCATGCGCGCCACGCCCTGGCCGCGCTGGAGGCCCAGAGCGAAGAAAGCCGCAGCCAGGTGGACCTGTTTGCCCCTCCACCTGCCACACTGGAGCCTGAAGCGCACCCGCTGCAGGTGGCCATGGCGCAGATCGACCCCGACACCCTGAGCCCGCGCGAAGCGCTGGAACAGCTTTATTCCCTCAAGAAACTCGCCTCTTCCTCATCATGACTTACTGCGTCGCCGTCAAACTCAACGCGGGCATGGTCTTCCTCTCCGACTCGCGGACCAACGCGGGCCTGGATCAGATCAGCACCTTCCGCAAGATGATCGTTTATGAAAAGCCGGGCGACCGCTTCATGTGCCTGCTGTCGGCCGGCAACCTGAGCATTTCGCAGTCGGTGCGCGAGATCCTGCAGGTGGAGCAGCTCACCGACCCGGACGGGGGTGAGCCCATCACCATCTGGAATGCCAAGAGCATGTTCGACGCCGCGCGTGTGCTGGGTTCGGCGGTGCGCCACGTGTACGAACGCGACGGCGACGCACTGCAGCGCGCAGGCGTGGATTTCAACGCCTCCATGATCTTCGGCGGCCAGGTGCGCGGCGAGGGCATGCGCCTGTTCCAGGTGTATTCGGCCGGCAACTTCATCGAAGCCACGTCGGAAACGCCGTTCTTCCAGATTGGCGAGTCGAAGTACGGCAAGCCGGTGCTGGACCGCGTGATCGCGCCCGAGACGCCGCTGGACGAGGCGGCCAAGTGCGTGCTGGTGTCGATGGACTCCACGCTCAAGTCCAACCTGTCGGTGGGCCTGCCGCTGGATCTGGCGGTGTACGAAGTGAACATGCTGCAGTCCGACAAGATCACCTGCATCGACAACGAAAACCCCTACTTCCGCATGCTGCATAAGACCTGGGGCCAGAAGCTGCGCGAGGTGTTCGACGAGATCGAGGACCCGACCTGGGACGACGCGCACACCGACGTGCCGCTGTTGAGCGACAACCCGCGCAATCCGCCGCTCAAGAAGATCACCAACGCCCGGGAAAAGCTGATCTGAGGCATGTCGCTGATCATTTTTTCCCACGCCAACAGTTTTCCCGCCAGCACCTACGGGGTGCTCTTCAAGTCGCTGCGCGCGCGTGGCCACGTGGTGCGCGCGGTGGACCGCTTTGGCCACGAGCCGCGCTACCCGGTGACCAGCAACTGGCCCCATCTGGTGCAGCAGCTGGCGGACTTTGCCGCCCCCGAGATCGAGCGCCACGGCCAGGGCGCCTGGCTGGTGGGCCATTCCCTGGGCGGTTTCCTCAGCCTGATGTGCGCCGCGCGGCATCCCAAACTGGGTGGCCATGCCGTGCGTGGCGTGGTGCTCATTGACTCACCCGTGCTCGGTGGCTGGCGCGCACGCACGCTGGAGCTGATCAAACGCACGCAGCTGGTGGGCTCGGTCTCGCCCGGCAAGGTGAGCCGCCGCCGGCGCCATTCCTGGCCCGACGCGCAGACCGCTCATGCCCACTTCAGCAGCAAGAAGGCGTTTGCCCAGTGGGACCCGAACGTGCTGCGCGACTACATCCACCACGGCACGCGCGACGAAGCCGACGCGCAGGGCAAGCCGCACCGCGTGCTGGCCTTCAACCGCGAGGTGGAGACCGCGATCTACAACACCCTGCCCCACAACCTGGACCGCCTGCTGCGCCGCCACCCGCTGCAATGCCCGGTGGGCTTCATCGGCGGCACCGACTCGCAAGAGATGAAGCAGGTGGGCATGGCGATGACGCTGCGCCTGGTGGGCAAGGCTCACCCCGATCGGCTGCGCATTCTTGAAGGCAGCCACCTGTTCCCGATGGAGAAGCCGCTGGAGACGGCCGCCGCCATCGACGACATGCTGGGCGCCCTCGCCCCCACCGGCCGGCCTCCGGGACGCCACGCCTGACGCGCTCCGGTGTAAGCTGGGCCACTCCTCCGACCACGCGCCCATGACGATACCGACGTCCTCAACGAGTCCGCTACAGCAAGGCTGGCAGCGCGTGGTGAACTGGCAACCCGAAGATCACAGTGTGTGGCTGCGTTGCACGGTGGCCGTGCTGCTCACCTTCGCGGCCGTCTGGTTGCGCATGACGCTGGCGCCAGCCGAATCTGGCGGGCGCTTCATCACCCTATCGCTCGCAACCGCGCTGGCCGCGCTGTACGGCGGCTTACTGCCCGGCCTGATCAGCGCGGTGCTGGGCACGGTGTTGATCAACTTCCTGATGATCAAGCCGTACTGGAGCCTGGCGATCGACCACCCGGCCGAGTCCTTCTGGCTCAACCTATGGCATCTGCTCGCGCAGACCGTGGTGGTGGGCGCGATCACCCTGATGCAGCGCCGCAACCGGCACTTTCAAGAGGCCACCGTGCAGCTCCAGCAAAGCAAGCAGCAACTGGAGGACACGTTCGAGCAGAGCGCCACCGGTATGGCGCACAACGATCTCCAGGGCAACTGGATTCGCCTGAACCAGACCTATTGCGACATCGTGGGCTACACGAAGGCCGAGATGCTCACCAAGCATTTCCGCGACTTCACACACCCCGACGACCTGGAGCTGGACATGCGCCAGCTCAAGCGCACGCTGGCCGGCGAGATCTCCCACTACAGTTTCGAGAAGCGCTACATCCACCGGTTGGGCCACATCGTGTGGGCCCACATCACCATCTCGCTGGTGCGCAAGGCATCGGGCGAGCCGGACTACCTGATCGCGGTGGTGCAGGACATCAGCGCACGCAAGGCCACCGAAGAGGCATTGCACACCAGCGAGCACCTGCTGCGCCAGGCGCATGGGCTGGCGGGCCTGGCCAGTTGGCGCGCCGACCTCACCACGGGGCGCTTCGTCACACTGGCCGGTTCACACAGGATTCTGGGCCTGCCCTCGGCGGATTTCAGTGCCAAGGACATGATCGCGCTGACGCACCCCGACGACTTTCCGAGAGCGTTCGAGCTGTGGAAGCGGGCCGTGCAAGGCAAGGCCGAGTACCACATCGAGTACCGGCTGCTGTTCGGCGGGGAAGAGCATTGGTTCCTTGTGCAGGCCGAGTTCGAGCGCAACGCACAGGGCCGCGCGGTGAGTGCGCTCGGCGTGATCCAGGACGTGACCAAGCGCAAGCGCGCCGAGCTGGAGATTCAGCAGCTCAACGCCTCGCTGGAACAGCGCATCCACCGCCGCACCGAGGCCCTGAAGGCCGCCTACGACGAACTGGAGAGTTACTCGTACGCGGTGGCACACGACCTGCGTTCGCCGCTGCGCATCATCAACGGTTTCGCGCAGGCCTTGCACGAAGACAACCCCGGCATGGGCAGTGAAAGTCAATCGCACTTGCAGCGCATCACGGCCGCGAGCAAGAAGATGGGCGAACTGATTGACGGCTTGCTCACGCTCTCGCAGTTCGCGCGCGGCGAGCTGCAGCGCCAACCCGTGCACCTCAGCGCCATTGCCTCCCGGTTGCTGGAGGAATTCGCCGGCGCCGAACCACATCGCCGGGTGCGTTGGCAGATCGAGCCCGGGCTTCATGTGATGGCCGACCCTGCCCTGGTGGAGGCTTTGATGCAGAACCTGCTGCACAACGCCTGGAAGTACACCGCCAACACACCGGAGGCGATCATCCGCGTGGAAGGGAAGTACCTGCACGGCCAGCAACGCTTCAGCGTGATCGACAACGGCGCGGGCTTCGACATGGCGCGCGCCGCCAAGCTGTTCCAGCCCTTCCAGCGGCTGCACATGCCGCACGAGTTCAGCGGCCTGGGCATCGGCCTTGCCACTTCGCTGCGCATCGTGCAGCGCCACGGCGGGGAATTGCAGGCCACGGCCGAACCCGGCCACGGCGCCACCTTCAGCTTCACGCTGAGCGCCAAGCCCCTGGCGGGCTGAGCCGCAGCCAGCCTGCATTTCGCGCCACGCTGGCGGCGTTTCGCCCCGGGCTTTCACGATCCGGTCGCAAACCCGTGGCGCCGCAGACGTGCCCCCGGCACAGTGCGCTCCATCCCCTCCGATGGAGCCCGCCATGCAACTCACTCCTCTCATCGCCGTTCACATGACCGCCGCCATTGCCGCCGTGGTGCTGGGCCCGGTGGCACTCTGGGCGCGGCGCGGACACGCCGCGCGCCAGGCCCACAGCCAGCGCCCGCGACTGCACCGCGCCATGGGCTATGCCTGGGTCACGCTGATGCTGGTCACCGCGATCTCGGCCATCTTCATCCGCGACTTCAAGCTGCCCAACATCGCGGGCTACACGCCCATCCACCTGCTGGTGCCCATCGTGTTCGGCAGCCTGTTCCTGGCGTTTCGCGCCCTGCTGCGCGGCAACGTGAACACCCATCGCCGCGTGATGGTGTGGCTGTACGTGAGCGCCTGCCTGGTGGCCGGCGCCTTCACCCTGCTGCCCAACCGCTACCTGGGCGGTCTGATCTGGCAGCAGTGGCTCGGTCTGGCCTGAACCTCTTCCTTGTCTTCCTCCTCACCCTTGAACTGGAGCACACCATGAATCCCTCGAACCCCAAGCACAACGATCTTGACCGCCTGGCGCGCCGCCGCGCCGGCGCCCGCATGGGTTGGTACGTGCACGCGCTGGTTTTCCTCTCGGTCAACAGCGTGCTCGCCATGCTCTCCTTCTCCAGCGGCCGCCATTGGGCGATCTACCCCGCGCTGGGCTGGGGCCTGGGTCTGTTGATCCACGGCCTGGTCGTGTGGCTCGTGCTGGGCGGAGGCGGCCTGCAGCAGCGCCTGGTGGCACAGGAGCGCGAACGCCTCATGCGGGAACACGGCCGGTGAACCCCATGGCGACGACGGGCATGCGGGATACTGCGGCCATGCCGCCGTTCAAATTCAAGCCCGACGTCACCGCCCGCCGCGCCCTCGTGGTCGTGGTGGTCAACACCGTGATCGCGCTGATCATCACCGCGGTCAACGGCGACGCCTTGGCGGTCAACCTGGTGTACTCGCAATGCATCGGCCTGGGCATCTGGATGATGATCGACGGCGGTCGCCACGTGCTCCACCCCAGCGGCTGGCCCGGCGCGTGGCGCATGGCCCTGCTGGTGGTGGTCGCGGTGCTCACTTCCTACGTGGGCGGCAGCGTGGTCGCGAACCTGCTGCTGGGCCGCCCGCTGCTCGGGAGCCTGAGCAATGTGCCGCGCGCCACGCTGGGCTTCGTGCTGATGTCGCTGGCCGCCGGCGGTTTCGGCGCCTACTACTTCACCAGCCGAGCCATGCTGGCCAATGCCCGCCTCGCGCAGGAAGAGGCCCAGCGCCAGGCCAGCGAAGCGCGCCTGAAGTTGCTCGAATCGCAGCTGGAGCCGCACATGCTGTTCAACACGCTGGCCAACCTGCGCGTGCTCATCGGCACCGATCCGGTGCGCGCCACGGCCATGCTAGACCGGCTCAACGATTTCCTGCGCGCCACCCTCACCGCCTCGCGCACCGAGGCCAGCGCCGGCCGCCACACGCTGGCCGACGAATTTGCCCGGCTGCGCGATTACCTGGAGTTGATGGCGGTGCGCATGGGCCCGCGCCTGCGGTACACGCTGGACCTGCCCGAGCAGCTTGCCCGCCAGCCGGTGCCGCCGCTGCTGCTGCAGCCGCTGGTGGAGAACTGCATCCGCCACGGGCTGGAGCCCAGTCTGCAGGGCGGCGACATTCGCGTTGCCGCGCGCCACCAAGACGGCAAGCTGGTGCTGGAGGTGAGCGACACCGGCGTGGGCTGCGAGCCGACGCCCACGCCCGGCTTCGGCCTTTCGCAGGTGCGCGAGCGGCTGGAGACGGCCTACCCAGGCCATGCGGGCATGAACTGGCACGGCCAGCCCGGCGGCGGCACGCGCGCCTTGCTCACGTTGCCCTGGACGACATCCCCATGAAAGCCACCGCCCTCATTGCCGAAGACGAACCCCTGCTGGCCCAGGCCCTGCAGGCCGAGCTCATGCGAGCCTGGCCCGATCTGCAGATCGTGGCGAGCGTGGGTGATGGCGACGCGGCCGTGGCGCAGGCGCTGCGCCTGCAACCGGATGTGCTGTTTCTCGACATCCGCATGCCCGGCCAGACCGGCCTGCAGGCCGCCGCCGAGCTGGCGGACGAATGGCCCGAAGGCGCTCCGTTTCCCGCGCTGGTGTTCGTCACCGCGTACGACGCCTACGCGGTCGAGGCCTTCGAGGCGCAGGCGGTGGACTACGTGCTCAAGCCGGTGCAGCCCGAGCGCCTGGCGCGCACCGTGCAACGCGTGCAGCAGTTGCTGGCGCAACGCCAGCCCACCGTCGATGCGTTCGACGACGCCACCCTGGCGCGCCTGCGCGCGCTGCTCGTCGCAGGCCACGCCCCTTCGCCCGCTGCTGCACCCACCCGCCTGCAGGTGATTCCGGCGAGCGTGGGCCAGGGCATCCGCATGGTGCCCATCGGCGAGGTGCTGGTGTTCGAGGCGGCCGACAAATACGTGCGGGTGTTGACCGAGGGCAGCGAGGTGCTCATTCGAACGCCGCTCAAGGAGCTGTTGCCGCAGCTGGAGCCGACGGACTTCTGGCAGGTGCATCGGGGCACCGTGGTGCGCGCCAGCGCGATCGACAGCGTGCAGCGAGACGAGGCCGGCAAGCTCAGCCTGCGCCTTCGAGGCCGCCCCGAAAACTGGCCCGTGAGCCGGCTCTACGCAGGGCAGTTCAAGGCCATGTGAGGCCCGGGGGCGTTCAGAAACTGCCCGTGAACTGGTAGCGCGACGCCGGGTGCCACATGGCCGCGACAGAGGCCACCTGCCCTTGCGACTGCGTCTGCCGGCGCAGCACCAGACAGGGATCGGCCGGCGCCATGTGCAGCATCTCGGCCACCTCGGGCGGCGGTGCACTGGCCTCGATGACGAAGTGCACGCCCTGCAGCGGGGCCACGCGCATCAGGTAGGCGTTGGGGGTCTGGCTGGCAAAGTCTTGCGCCATGTAGTCGGGTGCCACCCGGGGGTTGACCCAGCGGTCTTCGACCTGGATCGGCTCGCCGTTCTCGAAGTGCACCACCACCGAGTGGAACAGCGGCTGATCGGCCTTCAGCCCGAATCGGCGCGCCAGCGCATCGCTGGCCTTGGCCCGCTCAAGCTTGTGCAGCTCGCTGCGGTGAACGTGGCCGCGCGCGGTGATCTCGTCGGCGATGTTGCGTATCGAGACCAGCGTGGCCTGGTATTTCTGCTGCGCCACGTAGGTGCCCGAGCCTTGCACCCGCTCAA
>Ga0247738_10000446_pt1 | contig 15808 bp, 15 predicted proteins | sample UWRJL013104B2_FD_180936 | JGI IMG/M metagenome (GOLD analysis project Ga0247738, IMG submission 180936) | Plant litter microbial communities from Arlington Agricultural Research Station in Wisconsin, United States - UWRJ-L013-104B-2 | ecosystem: Environmental > Terrestrial > Plant litter >...
AATTGCAGTAAGTAAAATAAGGAAAATTCCATTTCCGATATTACTCTCTGTAAATTGCCAAATGCCAGCAACTACAAGAAGTCCGGCCAAAATAAGTTTAATATTTTTGTGAAACATAATAGATGTATATTTGTGATTGCAAATATAGTAAAATGAATTAAAAATATTTTTATTAAAGTACTTGCGGGAAAAAAAAGTCTTTGTATATTTGCACTCGGTTTTAGAATAACGATATTCTAAAACAGAAAAGAGATATTAGATACCATTTTAAAGATACAAAGCAATGAGCAAAAGAACGTTTCAACCATCGAAAAGAAAAAGAAGAAATAAGCACGGATTTATGGACAGAATGGCTTCTGCGAATGGAAGAAAAGTTCTAGCGCGTAGAAGAGCAAAAGGAAGACATAAATTAACTGTTTCTAGCGAACCTAGACACAAAAAATAATGTTTCTATAAACATAAATAAGGCGTTACTTTTTTAGTATCGCCTTTTTTTATACCTTGTCAGTAAAAAAACTTGCAACATTCTAGTTTTTAATGTACTACAGATCATTTTTGAAATACCATATATAACTACACAATACAAATAAAATGCCTAAAGACACATCAATAAAATCAGTTTTAATAATAGGGTCAGGACCTATTGTTATTGGTCAAGCTTGCGAATTTGATTATGCCGGATCTCAATCTGCACGTTCTATTCGCGAAGAAGGAATTGAAGTTATCTTGATAAACTCAAATCCAGCGACAATTATGACCGATCCAACTATGGCCGATCATGTTTATCTAAAACCATTAACAACAAAATCGATTATTGAAATTCTGAAGGAACACCCACAAATTGATGCTGTTTTGCCTACAATGGGAGGACAAACGGCTTTGAATTTATGTTTGGAAGCTGAAGAAAAAGGAATCTGGCAGGATTTCGGCGTAAGATTAATTGGAGTTGACGTAAACGCAATTAATATTACCGAAGACAGAGAGCAGTTTAAACAGCTTTTAGAAAGAATTAATGTACCAACTGCACCTGCAAAAACAGCTACTTCATACTTAGAAGGAAAAGAAATTGCTCAGGAGTTTGGTTTCCCTCTTGTAATTCGTCCTTCGTTTACACTTGGAGGAACAGGAGCAGCGGTTGTTTATAAAAAAGAAGATTTTGATGAACTTTTAACTCGCGGACTTGAAGCTTCACCAATTCACGAAGTTTTGATTGACAAAGCTTTGATGGGATGGAAAGAATATGAGTTAGAACTTTTAAGAGATAAAAATGATAATGTTGTAATCATTTGTTCGATCGAAAATATGGACCCGATGGGAATTCATACAGGAGATTCGATTACAGTTGCACCGGCAATGACATTATCCGATACAACATTTCAAAAATTACGTGACTATGCAATTTTAATGATGCGTAGTATCGGAAACTTTGCGGGAGGTTGTAACGTACAATTCGCAGTTTCGCCAGATGAAAAAGAAGATATCGTAGCGATTGAGATTAACCCTCGTGTATCTCGTTCATCTGCTTTAGCATCAAAAGCAACAGGTTATCCAATTGCTAAAATTGCTTCTAAACTAGCTTTAGGATATAATTTAGATGAATTGCAAAACCAAATTACAAAATCTACTTCGGCTCTTTTTGAACCAACTTTGGATTATGTAATTGTAAAAATACCACGTTGGAATTTTGATAAATTTGAAGGTGCTGACAGAACTCTTGGACTTCAGATGAAATCTGTAGGTGAAGTAATGGGAATTGGACGTTCGTTCCAGGAAGCGTTACACAAAGCTACTCAATCTTTAGAAATTAAAAGAAATGGGTTAGGAGCTGACGGAAAAGGATATAAAAACTACGAACAAATTATCGAGAAACTAACTTTTGCAAGTTGGGATCGTGTTTTTGTAATTTATGATGCAATCGCAATGGGAATTCCGTTGAGCCGTATTCATGAAATCACAAAAATCGATATGTGGTTCTTAAAACAATACGAAGAGCTTTATACTTTAGAGAAAGAGATTTCGAACTATAAAATTTCTAATCTTCCAAAAGAGTTATTGCTTGAAGCAAAACAAAAAGGTTTTGCCGACAGACAAATCGCACATATGATGAATTGTCTTGAAAGTGAAGTCCACACTTTAAGAATGGATCAAAACATTAACCGTGTGTTTAAACTGGTTGATACTTGTGCGGCGGAATTTAAAGCGTTGACACCTTATTACTACTCAACTTTTGAAGCTGAAATCGAAAAAGCAAACGGTGAGCGTTATGTAGATAACGAAAGCATTGTAACAGATAAAAAGAAAATCATCGTTCTTGGTTCAGGACCAAACAGAATTGGACAAGGAATTGAGTTTGATTATTCTTGTGTGCACGGAGTTTTGGCTGCAAAAGAATGTGGTTACGAAACCATCATGATCAACTGTAATCCTGAAACGGTTTCTACAGATTTTGATACGGCTGATAAATTATACTTCGAGCCTGTTTTCTGGGAACACATTTATGACATTATTCAGCATGAAAAACCAGAAGGTGTAATTGTGCAGTTAGGTGGACAAACAGCTTTGAAACTGGCAGAAAAATTATCTAAATACGGAGTAAAAATCATCGGAACTAGTTTTGATGCACTTGATTTGGCGGAAGACAGAGGACGTTTCTCAGATTTATTGAGAGAATTACATATTCCTTTCCCACAATTCGGAATCGCTGAAACAGCTGACGAAGCTTCTGCGCTGGCAGATACTTTAGATTTTCCATTATTGATTCGTCCTTCTTATGTATTAGGAGGTCAGGGAATGAAAATTGTAATCAACAAAAAAGAATTAGAAGAACACGTTATCAATTTATTGAAAACGATTCCAGGAAATAAATTGCTTTTAGATCACTATTTAGCGGGAGCAATCGAAGCTGAAGCTGATGCCATTTGTGATGCTGACGGAAATGTTTACATCATCGGAATTATGGAGCATATTGAACCTTGCGGAGTTCACTCTGGAGATAGTAATGCTACTTTGCCTCCTTTTAACTTAGGAGAATTCGTAATGCAGCAAATAAAAGATCATACGGTGAAAATTGCAAGAGCGCTGAAAACAGTTGGTTTGATCAATATTCAGTTTGCGATAAAAGATGATACAGTTTATATTATCGAAGCAAATCCTAGAGCATCGAGAACGGTACCGTTTATTGCAAAAGCTTACGGAGAGCCTTATGTAAACTACGCTACAAAAGTAATGTTAGGACACAATAAAGTAACTGACTTCAACTTTAATCCGCAATTGAAAGGTTATGCGATTAAACAGCCGGTTTTCTCTTTCAGTAAATTCCATAATGTAAACAAAGCATTAGGGCCAGAAATGAAATCAACAGGAGAAAGTATCTTGTTTATTGATGACTTAAAAGACGATCAATTCTACGAATTGTACTCTAGAAGAAAAATGTATTTGAGTAAATAATAATCTCAAATTATGATATAAAAAAAGCTCCATAAATTTTATGGAGCTTTTCTGTTTTATAAATCTATAGTTTCTTATTTTGGAACATCATACTTATAATTAAAGGTACCTTCAGTTACTTTTGTTGTAACAGGATTAGAAGTACTTATTGGTTTTGAATAATCTTCTACACAATTAAATGCAAATGTTCCTTTTACTGTTTTGGAATTTAAATCAATTGATGTTACTGATAAAGTGCCTTCAATTGGATATTGAATATTTGCTTTACTATTAAAAGACATCTCAATTTCTGTTTTTGATGCATCATTGGTTGCTAATGTAATAGGATAAGTACCAATTTTAAGATCACTTCTTTTAATTAAAAGTCTAATTTCATCCATTCCAAAAGTACCGCCATTACGGCCTTGAAGCTGAATATATTCTGTCTCGGGATAATAAGTAAACAATGGTTTTGTAGCAGCATTTGAATTGAATGGATTATTCATTTCCCACAATTTCCCATCAACTTTTGCAGTCATTGCAAATTTTGAAGTTGGTACAGTTGGGTTGTCAGGAGTTTCATCGCTGTTATTATCGCTTGAACAGCTGTTTAAAACAAGAATAAAAAATAGTAGTAGAGTTTTTAAAGTAATTTTCATCATTTATTTTTAGTTTAATTAAGGGATAAATGTAGATGAATTTTTGTTGATACTAAATTTTCTAACACAATATTTAGTAATAAAAAAGCTCCATAAATTTTATGGAGCTCTTCTGTTTTAACTTGGAAGTTGTTTTTATTTGAATTATAATTTCAAAAGATTATTCATTAGAAAATGACATATTATCTCTTGTGTTTTTTTGTACTGAAATAGCGCCAAACAACGCTAATAAAAATGCAAATGCATAGAAACCTTTTTCACTTGGTAGAATTGTTGCATTCCACAGTCCAATTACCAATAATACAATTGACAAAAGAGTTCCGAACCAGCAGATTCCATAATACATATCTGTCACCGGAAGTTTTTCAAGTCTGTCTCTTACACTTTTTTGTAGTGAAACTACAGCAAACAGACCAAACATTAGAACTGTAAAATAGTATCCTTTTTCGTTTAAAAGCATTTCGGCTCTGGCTAGACCAACAATGTATCCAATCATTCCGGCTCCAAGTGCAACCCAAGATGCTGCAATAAAGGCATTCGATGTTTTTTGTACCATATTTAATATTTTTGGTTAAGTAACAAATATAGTTAAATTCACTTCAGTTTAAAATAAAACAGCATTGAATATTATTAAGTTTAATCTTTCAAATATTATAAGAAAAAAGCTCCAATTGTGAAGCTTTTTTGTGTTTAAAGTAAGTAAAGGATGTATTATTTAACCAATTGCTGCAAAGGTTTTAATTGCTCCATATCTATATTTGATTCCTTCAAAACAGACATTAACGTCATAATATTATTTGGATTCATGTTTTTTCCTAACACACGAACTACTGCAAAACCGTTTTCTTTTCTATTGGCAAAAACTACAAATTCTTCTATGTTTTCGTCAGTACCAACATAGCTTATTGAAGCACCATCTTTACCTGAACCAAAAGACATTAATTTTTGATATTTTGGATTCGTCAAAATAGCTTTAACTTTAGTTCTTTCGGCTTCAAATTGCGCCTGGTTTTTATCATTTGCTTTGAATGCCAGAATATTCATTTTGTCAAAAGACTTTAAAGCTTCTGTTTGTTCGGTTGATAATTTTGCTTTTTCTAAGTTTAGAATACTTGGCGAAACATCAAGGGCAATAAAATCTTTGTTCTCTGTGTTTTCTACAAAATACTTTTGTAATGAAGGTTCAGAATTGCAACTTATTAAAGTTACTAATGCTAAAATGGCTGAGGTAAAAACGCTTAGTTTCATGATTATTTTTTGTTTTTAGACGCTTTTTTCAAGTCAGAACCTCCAGGAAGCTGCATTTTATCTGTAAGTACAGAGATTTCATTGATGTCAAAATTACCGGTTAATGATAATAAAACGGTTTCTTCGTTTTTGGCACCGTCAATAAACATCAGCAATTCTTTAACCTGAGTGTCGCTGGCACCTGATTTTACTAATATTTTAACATTTCTTCCGCTGTCATTTACTCGCATTAGTTCTTCTAAACCTGCAGTTTTTACATATTTATCTGCAGAAGCTTTCATGTCGGCTTCAATTTTAGGGTTTTTGGTTGTAAATACTTTTAAATAGTCTAGTTTTTTGATCAGGCTAATATATTGTTGCATTTCTTTGTCTGAAGCATCAACTTTTACCTTACTCATTAAATCAAACATTTTTTTGTTTACAATTACAGAGGTTACATCGTCCTGACCATCATATTTATCAAATGCACTTTGTGCATAAAAAGTAGTAGTAACGAATGCGAAAACTAGTGTTATAATTAAATTTCTCATTTTGATTGATTTTTTTATTGTTTAAAAATTTTGTTTTTTGATTGTTCATATTCTTTAATGTACTGTACACTTTCGATACCTACATTAACATTATTTGATAATAAGGCCAAAGCTTTTTGCGTTGCGGCAAGAGCCTCTTCCGGATCATCATAGGTTCCTAATTCTGATTGCGCTACAACAGGGGCTGTGTTTTTTTCGCTTACATAAAAATAGGTTCCAATTGACAGTAAAATAACAACTGAAGCTGCAATTGATATCCACGCCACATTTCGTTTTTTAGTTTTTAGTGGAATATTTTGCGTTGATTTTTGTTGTTTTACCTGAGAGAAATAACCAAACATTGGTTTGTATTGCTCTAAATGCTGCGCAACATTCGGTGAAGAAAAATATTCTTTTAATTGGTTTTCCTCGGCAATAGTAGTTTCTCCCTGAAAGTATTTTTCTAATATATCTTCTATTTTATTTAATTCCATAACGGTGTGTATTAAGCATTGATTCTCTAATTTTTTTTCTCGCTCTCGAAAGTGCTACTCGTATAGCCGTTTCATTCATGTCGACAATTTTCGCAATTTCATCAAATTCATATTGTTCAACATCGCGTAACTGAATTAATATTTGCTGCTGTTCCGGCAACTGACTCATTATTTTTTCTACCCATTCTAAACTGTCAATATCTTCTAATTGTTTGTCTAATTGAGGTTCTCTGTCTGTAAAATTATTGTGTACAATTTTAAGGTTTCCGGCTCTTTTAGATTTTAATTGATCCAGGCAATAATTTTTGGTCATTGTCATTGCTAAGGCTTCAATATTATTATAGGCATCGAGATTATCTTTTTTGTTCCATAATTTCACCATTACTTCCTGAGTTGCATCTTCAGCTTCCTCGGTGCTGGTAAGTAATCTTTTTGCCAGACGAAAAACTTTGTCTTTAAAAGGATTAATTAATTCTATAAACACAATTTGGTTCATCTGTGGTTACTTTTTTGGTTTTTGGTTAGAAAGGACTAAATATTTAATCTTTTACAGTAAATTTTTGTCAGTCCTTATTTTTTATAAACAAACCTTTTATAGAGTGTTTATATAGTCAAGACGAGACACAATTATTTTTGTTACAGCCAAATTGTTATTTTTTTTCAATAAAAAAACAACAAACTTATAAATGTTAAAACTAAAGATAGTATTTTTACGTTAATAGAATATCGAAACATATTTTTATGAAAACAATATTAAGAAGTGTCCTGCTAATTTTTTTATTAGCTTTTTCTTTGCAATCCTGTGAAGATGAGGATGATGTTGCCGCACCCGCTGATTTGCAGGTAAACGATTTTGTCTGGAGAGGATTAAATCAGGTTTATCTGTGGCAGGCTGATGTACCTAATTTAGCTGATGATCGTTTTGCAAATAAAGATGCCTTTAATTCATTTTTAGCAGGCTATTCAAAACCAGAGGAATTATTCGAAGATTTATTAAATAAGCCGGTAAGCAAATATCCAATTAATGCCATTGACCGTTTTAGCTGGATTGTTGATGATTATACTGTTTTAGAACAGGAACTTAACGGTATCAGTAAAAACAATGGAGTTGATTTCAGGCTTACCAGAGTTTCGGAAGGATCTAATGATTTAGTAGGTTATGTGCGTTATATTATTGCTAATTCTGATGCTTCAACAAAAGATGTTAAAAGAGGTTATTTTTTTACTGCTGTAAACGGAACAAAACTTACGGCTTCAAACTACGAAGCTCTATTACTAAATAGTGACAGCTATACTTTAAATTTTGCTGACTATAATGGATCGGCATTTGTTTTAAACGGAAAATCAGTTAGTCTGACAAAAACAACTTTAGAAGAAAACCCGATTTTAATTAATAAGGTAATAAATTCAAACGAACACAAAATTGGCTATTTAATGTATAATGGCTTTTATGCTGACTATGACGCCAGATTAAATGAAGCTTTTGGAGAATTAAAAGCACAAGGTGTTACTGACTTAGTTTTAGATTTAAGATATAATGGTGGAGGATCTGTTCGAACTGCAACACGTTTGGCGAGTTTAATCACAGGTCAGTTTGATGGTAAGATTTTCTCAAAAAGACAATACAATATTAAATTAATGGCCAGTATGAGTACGGCTGAGTTAGAAACCTTAAACGACAGATTTGTAAATAATATTGATGGAACTGCATTAAACAGTTTAAACCTTTCAAAAGTTTATATTTTAACTACTGATAATACGGCATCTGCAAGTGAATTGGTTATAAATGGATTAAAACCTTATATTAATGTTGTTCAGATTGGTGAAACAACAATTGGTAAAAATGTTGGTTCATTTACAGTTTATGATTCAGAGACTTTAACTAAAACTAAAGTAAATCCAAATCATAAATATGCCATGCAGCCATTGGTTTTAAAAATTGCCAATTCAGAAGATTTTGGAGATTATACAAGCGGTTTAACGCCTACTTATTTACAACAGGAATTCGTAACTAGTTACGGTGTTTTAGGAGAAACAAACGAACCTTTCCTGGCTACAGCGATATCTAAAATTACCGGTGCAACAGCAAAACGAATTCAGGATGATAAAAAGTTAGTTTTGCCTTATTTTAGTGATTCCAAAAAAATAAACGGAGTAAGAAATGAAATGTATTTGGAAACTGCTCCTAAAGAATTTCTAAAAGCATTAAGATAAGAGATTAAAATACGATGATAAATAAAAAAGGCTTTCAGAAATGAAAGCCTTTTTTTTCCAAAAAAAATAAAAAAAATAAAGTAAATTGATTGTTCTGAAAATATTCTTCCAGCTATTTTATTAGTTATTGAAATAAAAACCGTTTGGTAATATCCCAACGCCAAGTTCACTAGTAAGTGTTCCTGTTAAAGAATAGATATACGCATTTCCAGGATCTTGATAATTTCCTGCATCGGCGATGTAGATATTATCATTTTTCACAGCAAAACCATATAGAGTACTAACTTTTGCAGCTTTAAATATCTCAGCAGTTGGTAATGTGGTAGAAGTTGTCGACGTTGTATAAATATTACTGTCTACAGTATAATATATTTTACTGTTATTAATATCCATAAAACCAGGATGTGTTAAATCTGGGAAAGTAAGTGTTGATGCAATAGTATTGTTACTCAGGTTAACTTTTACAATTTTACCTGCAGTTTCCGGCGCGGCATAAAAAGGTCTTCCATTGCATAAAACATATAAAGTTCCATTGTCTTTTACCAATGCACTAGGAACATCTCCAACTTCAAGGTTTGTTACAACTGTATTTGTAGTAGAATTAATCACTGTTAATGAATTTCCTTGGCCATAACCACCTTTGTGTGCTACATACAGTTTTCCGTCATTTTCAATAATTTTTTCAGGACCTTCAACAACAGAAATTAATGAAGAACTTATAGTATTTGTAGCAAGATCAAGTACTGCTACATAGTCATCTGTAGTAACCAGCGGATCTCCCCAGTTTGTGATATATCCTTTTCCGTTTGCAAAAGCAATAAATCTCGGATTGTTTAGATTTGTAGTTATTGTGGTAATGCTTTTAAAAGTATATCTGTTAACAACCTCGATTTTGTTTGATGCGTTTACCACTATATAAGCCAAATCACCATTAAAAACAATACATATAGGAGTATCTCCGGTTACTTTTCCCGGGTTTGCTAATGCAAACACATCGTTTTCGATTTGTAAATCATCAGATAAATATGAAATAGCACCGTTTGGAGTTTGAAAATTACCTTCGTTAACAATAAATAATCCGCCATCATAATCACCGCGTGCCTCTTGAGTATTGTCGTCATCATTGCTACATGACACAAAAAATGCTGAGCTTATTAGGACAGTTAAAAATAGTTTATTAAATCTCTTCATGGTATTTAAAAATTAAGGTTTATGTATATAGAATAATTTCTTCCGGGCATTTGTCTGCTTGTAACAGGCTGGTAATTTTCGTTCCAAAAATTTAGTACTTGAAATCCAAGTTTATAACTCTTCTTTTTGCCAAAATCATAGTCAATTCCAACATTCCCAACGTTATAATCCTTAACCTTAGTTGCTGGATTATTAAAAGGTGTTGTATAGGCATCTCCGTTATATAAATACTGAAAATAAGAAGAGAATTTTTTCCAATTGTAGGAGACAGATCCTGTCAATTTATGGTAAGGAACGTATATCAGTTGCTTGTAAATTAATTCACCTGCAATCAATTGTTCGCTTTCTGAAACTGTATAGGCGTACGTTCCATTAATTGTAAAACTATTGTTTGCTATTTTTGGTTTCCATTCTAAAATTACTTCAGCACCGTAAGCCCTTACTTTGTCTGTATTTTCAGGAGACCACATATCTCCGCCGCCTTGTGAAGGAACCCAACGCAATAAATTTTTAATAGAATTGTAATAAGCAGTTACTGATACTGAAAAATCTTTAGTAAAAAATTCATTGCCAATTTCAGCCTGATAAGAAGTTTCAGGTTTTAAATCAGGATTGCCGCTTCCTTCCCAAAACAAATCATTATAAGTAGGCATTCTGAAGTTTTTTGAAGCATTTATTTTTACGCGGTAAAAGTCAGTGAACTGATAACGTGTTCCAAACGAAAAAAGAAATGGATTTCCGTAATTGTCTGTTACTTCCTGACGAATACTCGCATTATAATCCCATTTTTCACTTAATGAATGACTTAGTAATATACTCGCAGAGCCTATTTCTCTTTTTACGTTGTCGATACTCGATCCATATCCTTTATTGCGATTATAATCTACAATCGAGTTTAGTTTAATCTTATCATTTACATCAAACGCCAAATCATATTTTATAATTGAAGTTTCAACTTTTCCGTAAGTAAATAATTCTGAAGTAATACTCGGATAGTATTTATAGGATTCTCCTATATGTGCAACTTTTAATTTTGATGTAAAACGATTAAAAAGACTTTCCCATTCTAATAAATTGCGGGTATTAAAATCACCATATTTGGTTTTGGAACCATTAGGAGAAGTCAAAGAAAAATGACGTTCAGAATCGTAAAACTGGCTATAAGCCTTTAATATGTTTTTCGAATCAATTTTATAACCAAAAGTGGTATTCATACTAGTATTATAGTATTCACCATTTGTGTTTCGCTGATCTGTATTGCCCGGATATTTAAAATCATTATCAGAACTGTTTCTGGAAATACTTATCTGAAGACTATATTTATCTGATGCAACTATAGTACGGTAATTGGCGCTCAAAGTATTATAACTTCCTACACTAAAAAATACCTGATTTGAGAATTCGTTTTTAAATCGTAAATCATTATTAAGGTGAATGCTTCCGCCAATGGCACTGCTTCCGTATAAAACGCTTCCACCGCCGGCTTTTACAGTTATAGAATTGAAATCTCTTGTTCCGATAGTATTAAAATCTGCCTGACCTAAAAACTGAGAATTTATATTTATACCGTTCCAGATAACAGCAGTTTGCGCTCCTGTTGTTCCTCTAAAAGAGGGGGCCGAAGTCATTCCCAAACCGTTTTCTTTAAAATAAATAACCGTATTGTAGTTTAAAAGTGAAGTTAAAGAAGGCTGATTTTTATTGATAACAGAATCATTTAAAACCTGAACCGATTGTGAGCTGGAGTATTTTTTTAGATTGACATCAGAAACAATAACTTCCTTAAGTTTTGTAATAGAGTCATTTTGCGCCGAAATAAATTGGCACAACAACAGAAAACAAAATGCAAAGCGTTTTTTTAAAGTCATAATTTCTACACTCTTTTTCCCGAGAGTTCGATATTTGTTATAAAGGCAGGTCTCCTGGCTTGCGTCTTATTGTTTACCTTCCCACCCGCTGTTGCGAGCAGTGGTTTGTAGTTAACAATAAGCATTCATTATAGAACTTAGCTTACAGTTGCGGGAACAGCTCAAGATTTATACTTGATTCCCTTTTAATGTGTTTGAATTAAACACAACCTTAATTTGGCGCAAAGATAAAGGTAAAATCATCGAATTTTCAAATTTGTTTCACTTTTTATATCAAATTCTAAACAAAACGACCTTTAAAGTACTATTTTTATTACTTGTCCGAAATCAACTTTATTGGTAAAAGCATCTTTTAGAGGTGAAAAAGTATGATGGCACAAAATACTTCTAATCACACCTGCATGCGAAATAATAACTATTGGCTGTTTTATTTCTTCTGAAATATGATCTGATAAAAACTGACCAACTCTTTTATGTAATTCAACAAAAGATTCTCCGTTTAAAGCCGGAATATTAACAAAATCCTCCATCCACGGATTCAGCTGTTCGGGTAGAATATCATTCCAGTTTTTCATTTCCCAATCGCCAAAATTCATTTCCATCAATCGTTTGTCTTCCTGATAAGAAATAGTTTTTATTCTTTTTTGAATGTGTTTTGCTAAAATGGAGCATCTTCTTAAGGGACTTGAAAATATAATGGCTTCCTCAGGTAATTGCGAAATGATGTTTTCGAAAACCAAATCAAAAGGTTCAGCAATAGCCACATCTGATTGTCCGTAACAAACTCCTTTTTCACAAATAGTTTCAGTATGGCGAACTAGATAAACTTCCATAGAAAAAGAATGCTTAAATAGTAAATAACTTCACAAACCTGTTGCGTTGCGCCAAGACAATCTCCCGTATATCCATCAATCCATTTTTGGAAATAACGAGCCAAAAAATAACGGGTTAGAAAAACAGGAATTATCGCAAACAAAATTTTATACTGAAAAAAAGCAAGTGTCAACAAAGGAATTAATCCGAAGAAGAAAGCGCCAAAAACTTCTTTCCAACTATGATTATTTGCGATTGGTTTACTTTTGCTCGAAGCATCATCACGAGAATATTCATGCGTAAAAATGATCGAAATTGCAGCCAGTCGACTCAAAGCGTGCGCCGAAATAAACAAAAGGAAAATTAGAAAATGAGAATTAGCCGTAGTAAAAAGCAAAATACCTTCTGAAAGCAATTTGAATTTTAATAAAAAAAGCAAAACCAAACCAATTGCTCCATAAGCGCCAATAGCACTGTCTTTCATGATGATCAGGATTTTTTCTTTTGTCCATCCTCCACCAAAACCATCACAAACATCTGCAAAACCATCTTCGTGAAAAGCTCCCGTCGTTAAAACAGAAGCAATAATTGCAAAAATAACGGCAATTTCTGTTGATAGAAAAAAAGAAAAAAGATAGAAAGTTAAAAATGAAATGCTTCCTACAATCCATCCGATAAAAGGAAAGTAACGAGTAGCTTTATTTAAATATTCAGGATTATGATCGATGTTTTTGGGACAGGGAATTCGGGTGTAAAACATTAAACAGGTAAAGAAGATATGTAGTTCTTTTTTCATTTAAGAGATTTGTTGTTAATTTTAAGAAAATATATTTTAGGTAATCTTGTCATTTCGACGAAGGAGAAATCACACTAGAAACTCACATACAGTGCATCACTTTCTGGATGAGATTTCTCCTTCGTCGAAAAGACAAACGAAAGACTAGATTATTTCCTACTAACTCCCGCAGTCTCAAAACTAGCCATTTCATTCAAAAAAACTTCGGCTGATTTTAAAATAGGAAAAGCAATCGCGCAGCCTGTTCCTTCGCCCAGGCGCAAATCTAGATTTAAAATAGGTTTTGCATGTAAATAATCAAGTAATTTTTGATGTGCTTTTTCGGCAGAGCAATGGCAGAAAACAGCATTTTTATGAATATTAGGATTTATTTTCGAAGCAATTAAAAAAGCCACGCTGCAAATAAAACCATCAACCAGAATCAGCATTTTATTTTCAAAAGCGGCTAACATTCCACTTGCCATTTGTATGATTTCGAAACCGCCAAAATAAGCCAATTGCTGCATTAATTCGGCTTGACCGGAATAATTATCAATTGCTTTTTGAAGTATATTTTGTTTTTGAAGTAATTTTTCAGCCTCAACTCCGGTTCCTTTTCCCACACATTCTTCAATAGAAAAACCAGTTAAAAGACTCATTAAAACCGAAGCTGTTGAGGTATTGCCAATACCCATTTCGCCAAAACCAATGCAATTTGAGTTTGTTTTTGCAATATCATCAACAATAGATTTTCCTTTTTCAAAACACAATTGCAATTCTGTTTCACTCATTGCCGATGCATGCAGAAACGATTGTGTACCTTTTGCAATTTTAGCGTTGATTAAATTAGCATTTGTTGGAAAATCGTAGTTTACGCCAGCATCTACAATAGATAACTGAATATTATTTTGATTGCAAAAAACATTGATTGCAGCACCGCCTTCAAGAAAATTACCAACCATTTGTCGGGTCACATCTTGCGGATAGGCGCTTACACCATGATTTGCGATTCCGTGATCTGCAGCAAAAACCACAATGTTTGGGTTTGTAATTTTAGGATTTAAGGTTTCAAAAACCGTTGCCAGTTGAAAAGCCAAAGTTTCTAAAGTTCCCAAAGAACCGATAGGTTTGGTTTTAGAATCTATTTTTTCCTGTAGAAGTTTAGCAAAGTCATTTTTGATGTCAGAAATTTTTGTTTTTAATTGAAAATCTAAAACAGGACTTTCGACCACATTTTTGATTTCTTTACAATCCGGAGCTTCCGATTTCTGCTTCCATTGCAACTGTTGCAGCATCGGCTGGTTATTGTAATTTGTTGCCGGTTTTCCAATGCAGAAATAACCCAAAGGTTCAATATTTTCTGGTAAATCAAGGATTTTTTTAAACTGATAATAGTTCAGGATCGAAACCCAGCCCATTCCATAACCTTGTTCTGTAAGCGAAAGCCAAATATTTTGTGCAGCACAAACCGAACTAAATTTTACTGCCTCATTACTACCAACAGTTCCAATGGTAAACTGATTTAAAACAGATCTGTCATACGCAATAATAAGTCCGATTGGTGCTTCTTCAATCGCTTCGAGTTTTAGCGATCTGTAATGTTCTTTTTGTTCCGGATTATCGGTGAGTTCCTCGGCTTTTTTATTATAATCTAAAAATAGTTCTTTAATAGCACTTTTTACTTCTGCCGATTTAATGACAAAATATCTCGTGGCATCCGTCAATCCAACCGAAGGCGCCCAATGTCCGGCCTGCAAAGCTTTTTCGATTACTTCGTCAGGAACTTCATCGGTTGTGAAATGTCGGGTATCGCGGCGGGATTTTAATATATCATCTAAATGGCTCATAAATTTCAATTTCAATTACAAAACTCAATATCAAAATTCAATGTCAATATTGAAAGTTATGTAAAGTTAAGATAGCTTTTTGGAATTTATAATTATTTATTAAAATTTGATATTGTAATTGCCATTGAATTTTGCCATTGAGTTTTGACATTACAACCCCTTAATCCTGACCGGAATTCCGGAAACCATCAAAATAACTTCATCTGCTTTTGATGCCAAAAACTGATTCATCCAGCCTTGCAGTTCTGTAAATTTTCTCCCAATGTGAGTTTCTGCATGAACACCCATTCCAATTTCATTGGTTACAATAATAAATACTGTATTTTCCTGACTGACAATCGAAATGAATTCTTTTTTAGCTTCTTCAAGACTTAAATTTACATCATAATTAGTGTCGACAAAAAAGTTCGTCAGCCAAAGCGTAACGCAATCAATCAGCGCCACTTTTCCTGAAAAATCAATTTCACTAATATATTTCTCTTTTTCAATATTGGTCCAGCGTTCGTCGCGCTCCTGTTGATGGCGATCGATTCTATTTTGAAAATCAACATCCCATTTTCTGGCTGTTGCTACATAAATTGGAGATTCTGAAAGCTGCAAAGCCAGATTTTGCGCGTAAGTGCTTTTTCCTGATCGTTCGCCGCCGGTAATTAAGTAAATCATTCTTTGAAATTATGAGTTGTAAGTTTAGAGTTATGAATTATTGTAGCGTTCCCCAAGGGTCGGGCTATACGCTTTATCTTTTATTTTTTTAAAGAAAAAAA
>Ga0247738_10000447_pt1 | contig 15770 bp, 16 predicted proteins | sample UWRJL013104B2_FD_180936 | JGI IMG/M metagenome (GOLD analysis project Ga0247738, IMG submission 180936) | Plant litter microbial communities from Arlington Agricultural Research Station in Wisconsin, United States - UWRJ-L013-104B-2 | ecosystem: Environmental > Terrestrial > Plant litter >...
CAGCGGTCGGGGCTTTCTTTGAAATTCCATTGTTCAGCAGTCATTCCTGCACTTTCTTTCTGTAACTCTTCCCTTGATCTGTAGAGATTGTCCAGCAGGAATTTTCTATCCTGTTCTGTCCAAACGGGTTTTTGAGCAAAAGAGCCCAGGGTCATCATCATTAGCAGGAAGGCATAAAGCAGTTTCTTTTTCATAGCTTGAGATTTTATGTTTGCAGGCGGCAATTTACTGAAAATATAAGTCCGTACCCTCCCGCATAATGCAGGAGGAATCCGGCAGAAGACCTGCCGGATTCCGGGTATGTTTTAATGCTTTTATTCTTTTGTCATCGGAAATTCCTTCTTAGAAAAACTACCGTTCCGGTTGCCTTCGATACTTGCCAGCAATTTGCCGGGAGATAGAAGGGTGTAGGTAATCCTTTGCGGATAATCATGGGTAGGGTTTTCCGAAATAAAACCGGTGGCAGTAAGGGAAATGATCTTAAAAGGAATCGCTTTCCCGTCGTTTTGCCCTGAAACAGTAGAAATATAAAACATTTCTTTATTCCGGCTTACCAGTTCGATGGTCTCCTGGGGCATTTTACTGCCGTCATTGGTCGTGAAAAATGCCTTCTGGGTTATAGTGCTGTCGTTGACATATTTCCATTCTTCGCTTATGGTTCCGTTTTTGACTTTCATGGCCCAGGTGCCTTCCAGCCATTTCAGGTCCGGGATGCCCAGGGGTTTTGTCTGTGCTTTTGTCACGAAAAAAGAAGCGGCCAAAGCCAGGGTCAGCAGCAATCTTGTTTTATTTTTCATTTTGCTTTAATGAATAGAGTGTAAAGCTAATTTATTTCCTTCAGTATCCAAAAATAGGGCAAAATATCCCATTTCAGGGCTGATCTGAGTTTTCGGAACGATGATTTTTCCGTTCAGGCCTTCTACTTTGTCCAGCATTTCCTGCAGGTTGTCGCCTCCGTTGAGATAGACCGTCAGGCCTTCGGCTGAGGGTACATAGCCTTCGCCCTGAACAATGGCCCCGGAAACATTTTCACCGTCAGAGGGCAGGAAGCCCATCCGGGTACCGAACATTTCGGTTTCGCTGATTTCAGCGTTGAGTAATGTGCTGTAAAATGAAGTGGCTCTTTCAAAATCAAGAGCGGGGATCTCAAACCAGTTGACTAAATTTTGCATAAGTAATCGTTTTTAATGTTTATCTGATGCAAAATTCAGGAACTAAGACGCCGCAAAATTGTAAAATTGCGACCAGTTTTTTCAGCTGTTGAAATATTTGGCCATTTCCATGTCTTCGGCAAAGTATTGTTTGGGATTAAAACCGGTAAATTCTCTGAAATCCTTAATGAAATGGGCCTGGTCATAAAATCCGCCTTCGTAGGCCAGGGCGGTGAGGCTGTTAAACTGGCGTTTTTCAAGAAGGTTCAGTACATTCTGAAAACGGATGATCCGCGAAAGATGTTTGGGACTAAGGCCTACCGCTTCAATAAATTTCCTTTCCAGCTGGCGTCTCCCGATCGAAAGGTCATTCGCCAGGTCGTCTATCGAAATCATCCCGTTTGATTTAAAAATAGAGTCAACACAATGGTCGGTGAACAGATGACGGGCTTTAAAGTTCCGGAGTTTTTTCAGGAGAAATGACTCGATAAGTTCAATCCTCAGTGCGTTGGTCCGGGCATTGAGGATGCGGTCTTCCAATACATCTCCCTCTTTCCCCCAGAGTTCGCTGACGGTCGGCGTCTGATCTGTCAGTTCGTCGATGCGGTAGGGGAGAAAAGGCCGGAGGCCGTTGGGCATAAAGCGTACGCTGAAAATCCCGGCGGAACCTGTGGGTTCTATTTCAATAAACCGTTTGACCTGCCCGTGTACAAAACTTCTCGGCTGAATGATGATCTCGTCGTTCCGGTGGTATTTCTGAAACAAGTCACCGAAATGAAAAAGCAGTTCGATACAGCCGTCTGCAAATACACGCTGACGGGCAGGAGGCTCCTCTGTTTTGGAAACCTCCAGACTCCAGTAGCATTTGATGTATTTACCCAGAGGCAGGCAGGGGCTGTAAACCTGGTAATCCATGTATCATCTTTATAGTCAGATAAAAATAGTTGTTTTTGGATGAAGGAAAAAGAAGTGGGGTGTGAATTTGATGAACCAAGGCTGGATAATGCTGCAACGAAGGTTTTGCGTACAACGGAACTCAATAATGCATCACCAACCCGGCTCCTATACCCATGTCACTGTCATAATGAACAGAAGCTGAAATGTATTTGGTAAGAACATACCGGGCACCGGCGGCATATTCAAAATCAGAGTTGTACATACCCCAGAGCCGTAAACGGCTGGTGACCGGAATGTCGTCTCGGCTGACCTGCAGCCTCATGTTTCCGGTATGGTCGGCCCTTAAGTCGGCTACGATAAACCAGGGTAAGGTGTATTGAAGACCCAGGCAGATCACCCCGCGGTGGTCTTTGGAATTGGTTTGTCCGAAAATATTCTTTTCTGTACCTTCGGATTTTCTGTAACGGTAATCCCACCCTGCATAGGCCACCAGGAACTGATTTCTGCCTATGTATCGCCCCAGGTGACTTTCTGATTCATAACCTTTTTGTTTGTTGATGCCCAGCCGCCATTCGGTCTGCAGCATCCAGCGGGTATTGGCGAGGGTCAGTTCACCATCACTCCCGTTTGATTCAAGCCCGAGTTCACCACCCAGGTAGAAGCGTTTGTCGTCACGATAGACTTTTTTAAGAGCCTTGACGGGATCAGGAATCTGTGGGTTAGGAGGCGAGTTTTCATAGGTAAATATTTTGCCCATACCACTCATCATGTGGTAAAGGATGTGACAGTGGAAATACCAGTCGCCGTATTCTTCAGCGGCGTTGAACTCGATGGTATCCGTTTCCATGGGCATGATATCCAGCACATTTTTCAGCGGGGAATATTCGCCTTGACTGTTGACTACCCTGAAAAAATGACCGTGAAGGTGCATAGGGTGCCGCATCATGGAGTTATTGACCAGGATAATCCGGATGTTTTCTCCTTTTCTGATCAGTATTCTGTCACTTTCTGAAATGGTCTTATTGTCGACCGTCCAGACATAGCGGTTCATGTTGCCCGTCAGCTCAAAACGCATGGTTCTGAAGGGCACATCCGGCAAGGTGGTTTTTTCCGGCGACTTAAGCATGGCATAATTAAGGGTTACGATCCCTGCAGAATCTGCTGCCCCATGCATAACTTGTTCGCCGGGCTCAGCGGCTCCGGTTATTTCAGGATACATCACAGCGTTCATGTCCATTTGCTGAAGGCTCATGTTCATGCCCATGTCGTTCATTTTGCCGCCCAGGGTCATCATGCCGTTCATCATTTTCATGCCTTCAAAGTATTTAAGACGGGGCATGGGTTCCGGAGCTTTTCCATCGGATTTTCCCAGCCACAACAAAGCCCTGCCGGTACGGTCTTCTGAAGTCGCCATAAAGACGGAGGAAGCCTGTACAGTTACAACCACATCATATGTTTCCGAAACACCTACGATCAGCCTGTCCACTTCAACAGGTTCCACATCCACGCCGTCAGAGGCCACAACAGTGATTTTTGATCCGGGATAAGTAAGCCAGAAATAGGTGGAGGCACTGCCGTTGATGACCCTCAGTCTGACCTTTTCGCCCGCTTTGAACTGACTTAACTTTTGGTCACTTTGCCCATTGACAAGAAAACGCTCATAATACACATCGCTGACGTCCATGGCATGCATCCGCTTCCATTCGTTGGTCATTTTGGTTTTGAAATAGCCTTCTTTGAGGGCTTGTCCGTAATTCTGTGTAGCTCCTTTTTTGATGGCATACCAGTCGGTGGCGTAGTGCAGCGACCTTTCTATCTGATGCGGATTTTCATCACTCCAGTCGCTCAGGAGGACGGTATGTTCCTTGTATTGAGATTTTTCTCTTTTGTGAATGATGAAAGCCCCGTACATGCCCGATTGCTCTTGCAGCATGGTGTGCGAGTGATACCAGTATGTGCCGCTTTGCCTGATCGGGAATTTATAAATGTGGGTTGAGTGGCTTTTGATGGGAGCTGTCGTGAGGTAAGGTACACCATCCTGCTCGTTGGGCAGCAAAAGCCCATGCCAGTGGATGGAAGTTTCATGGTGCATCTTGTTGTGCACATAAATGAGGGCCGTGTCCCCTTCCGTAAAATGCAGTTCAGGAGCAGGGATCTGCCCGTTGATCGCAATCGCCATTTTGCTTTTCCCGGTGTAGGAGACTGTGGTGTCTTTCACATACAAATCATACCGGATGGTCTTTTGAGCGAATAATTGAAATGAACTGAAAACCAAAGCAAAAAGAGCAACGCTGTATTTCATATCGTCGAAAGATTTAAAAAGGAAGAGAGCCGTTCAGGTTACTTAAGCACTTCTTTGACACTGCCGCAGGTCAGCATCGACTTGCCGTAATAAGGATTTTTGACGGCTGATTCTGAACTGAGCCAGTAGCTCTTTTTCATCGGACAAAACTGGTAGTAAATAGCTTCTCCGGATGCAATGCTCTTTGCCACCGGGTACATATTTTCTGAAAGCGTGGAGAAAGCTTTTCTTTGTTTTTCAATGTCTTTTGAAGCACTGATCGCTTCGGCGTCTTTCAATATTTTGGTGGCATAACCCGCCCATACTTTTTGCTGTGCCGCGGTTAAGTCCTGGGTTTTGACTGCCTTTATTTTGGCCACGAATGTTTCAGCGGAGGCTTTGGCCACCATGTCCTTGACCAGGTCATTTTTCAGTGCCAGGTAAGCCTGGTAGGTTTCTTTCAAAGGGTCCTGTGCTTCAGCGGCTGATGCTGTGAACAGCAGGGAGGAAAAAAGGAATAAAGACAAAAACAACTTTTTCATAATCTTGTGAGTTTAATTTGATGATACAAAAGTCGGAATTAAAATCAAGAGCGTCATTATATCTTTTTCGGGATGATTTATATCTTTTTCCTGGTTAAGGCTTTATAAATCAAGAGAATTGCTTAAGATCCGGAAGGCTGGATAAAATCCCAAAGGTTGCCGTAAAGGTCTTCAAAAACACCTACCATGCCGTAGGGTTCTGTGACAGGGCCTCTGACAAATTTAATGCCTTTGGCGGTCATTTGTGTGTAATCACGCATAAAATCATCGGTATAGAGAAAGAGAAATACCCGGCCTCCTGTCTGGTTCCCGACGCGGCTTTCCTGCAGTTCGCCCACAGCTTTGGCCAGCAATAAAGAGCAGCCTCCATTGCCTTTGGGAGCGACTACCACCCATCTTTTGGTTTCACTCATTACGGTGTCTTCTATGAGTTCGAAGCCGAGTTTTTGGGTGTAAAAGTTGATGGCTTCGTCATAATCGTTCACTACGAGAGCTATCTGGGCTATTTTTTGTTGCATTATGTTGTTGTTTTGAAAAACAAAAATAGGAAGAAGTCTGCGTAGTTTGAAATTATTAAGCCGTAGTGAGAGAAGCCGGACAGGAAATGTGTGACCCGTTCAGGGTCGGAATCACCCGGCGATATATGATTGCTATAAACATGTGAATCCGTTGGATTCATTACCGGACTTTCCTTCGTTTTTTTGGTGACGGATCAGATATTTGCAGAAAATGATACCGGACGGTGCGTCTGAAGATGCCGGACAGCTTTGCTTTATAATAGCCCTGAAGGGGTTAAATGTTTATAGAAATAATCAGCCGTCGAAATATTACGGCCCTGATGGGGTCGCACGTGTTTTATCAGGAATATTAAACATAAGGAGCTGCCTATGGAAATTACCTGTTCAGATCTTACTCAAAATCTTCCTGTCCACATAAAAAGTCCCGAAAGGAATCAGGCAGGAAATCAGGACTTTCCAGGTTACTTCAGAAAACTTCCATTGCTGAGAAATACTCACACTGATGGCATTGATCACAAATAACAGGAACAATACACCATGTATGGGTCCGATGGCTTTTACAAGGCCGGGGTTTTGGCCCATGTATTTGACCGGAACAGCGATAAAAACCAGGATAATGAGTGAAAGGCCTTCCAGCAGACCAAGAAGTCTTAATCGGCCGACAGAGGTATTTAAATATTTTTTCATGGTCAGAAGGGTCTGATATAAGGACGGTTAGCTAGGGGAGAAAATGGCCAGGGGATGGAAATGAAAATGATCAGCAGGGCAACCACAAACCAGGTAAACATGGTTTTGAATTTTTCGGCGTCTGTTGCTTTTCTTTTGGAAACGGCTGATCCGAAGGTGATGACCATGATGGCTGCAAACATCAGGATCATGTGCACCGAACCGAAAAACCAGGAATCTCCCTGGCTGAACGACTGCTTCATATGGCCAAGGAAATACCTGATCACCGGGCTGGCAAAATACAAAGTAAAGCCGATCATCAGCTGGATATGCGAAATGGTGGCTGTCCAATGACGGATGGCATTATCGGCTTTCGTAAAGACCGCTCCGGTGGCATAGCCTCTGTATGCTCTGAAAATAGCATAAACAAGACTCACTAACACCAGCCAGCGGAATATGGAATGAAAGAATAGTAAATTTGTATACATGAGATACGGTTTTTGATGCCGCAAAGTTCGCTGAAAGATGACAGAACTGCTAGGACAGTACAGGCAGATTTCAGGATTTTTCAATCATTTTTAGCGTTTAGCTTTTCAGCTGTTGTGGGTTTGGTTGTTTGGGTGATTCCTGTATTCAACAGGAAGGTTTCAGATGGTGACGCCATTAACCCCCTGAATTTAAGCCTGTTTGTTTCCTGTAATGGAAAATAATCCTTAATTTAGCAAAAAGACGATGCTACATTCTAAACACGATTGAAAATGATTTCAGCCAGACCTACCGTTCAACCAACTGCCGTTTTTGCGGGTACAGCGACTTCGTTGCGATATATTTCCTGCCTGCTTGTTTTGTTGCTCTTACTTTCATGTGGTAAAGAATCTGTCAGCGAACCTGAGCCCGTTGATCCTTTATTACAGGTCAAAATGGAAGATCTGGTCGGAAAATGGAAAGCAAAAGATTCGGAAGAATCCATTGAATTTGCCAAAAAGGAAGGAGGTAACGGATATTACGGCGTTTATGTGTACTATTCGGACTGGTACAAAGGGTATGACACAGTGCGGGGCTCTGCCTATTTTCATCCGGTAGGCAGCATTCAAACCCCCGACAGGGTGGGAGTGAACAAAACGCCTGAAATAAAGACACAATTTACCTATTTCTATATACATGTCGAATTCGTGATTGATGCTTCAGGCAACAAATTTATCCGGTCGAAAGGACTGAACCCTGTTTTTTATTACAAGGAAGAATAATTAGTCTACTTTTTTGAAAACCAGGGTTTCTTTATCCGGATTGGACAGCACCAGCCTGTTGTTGGCTATGTAATAGGTGGTGGATGCTGCAAGGGCCTGCAAAAACTCACTTTCCTTATTGCCTGGCTGGCACATCATCAGCGTGGTGGCCGCTTTTTCAAACCTCAGTATCTTCTTTTCATAAAACAGCTGACCCCTCATCCGGTTGCAGCCGGCATAGCCCATAAAAGTATTTTCAGCGACGTTGATTTCCATGTTAGGCAATTCTTTTTGAAAATCAGTGGGGCTCACGACCTTGCCCGACATTTTCTCAAGTACCCAGATATCATGCAGGCGGTAATCTGTTACGTATTGACCACAGCCCGAAAGGGTTTTGAAATCCTTATCGTTTTTACCTTTTACCTGGACAGTAACCTTATACGGGAATTTTGCTCCTGACATTTCATTGATACACTCTTGCTGGGCAATCTGGACATTAAGTTGTCCCAGGTAAGAAGTGCTTCTGTACAGTTTCACGTTGGCATCCATGGCCAGTATCGGGTCTGAATGATGGAATGTGAGTTTTTCGGTGCCTTCGGATAAGGAAGTGAACTCGATGCTTTCATCAGATATTTTCAGTCCCCAGAAGGGCTCCACGCCTGTGGCTTTGAAATAGGCAGTCGTGTCGGTGGTTTTTTCTGCCTGTGCTTTTTCTCCTGAATTCATTGTGCCTGTTTTTTTGAGTGGCTGGCAGGCCGTTAAGGCTGCCAGTACGGCCACTTTTAATGTTGATTTCATGTTTGGATCAATCTGTTTTTTTGAATTTTAAAAGCTCTACGTCTCCCTTGTACAGACTCAGGAAGTTGCCGTTCAGTTGGAAACTGTCTGCCTTTTGCAGCATAGACAGAAACTGGCTTTCTCCCTGACCTTCACAAAAACGCATGGTCATCGCTTTTGGTGCCTCAATTTTGATGTTTGTTCCCGAAATCGTAAAAACCGTCGAAAATGGATTGCAACTGGTGTGGCCGTTGACATTCATGTTCTGGAAAGAAATATTGGGTTTTTGCTGCGGATAGAGACCTTCGAAAGCAATCCTGAGCCCGGTGATATAAGTCAGTTCCCATTTGCCCTGAGGCAGGGCCGCGGTCTGTTGATGAAACGAGGGCTCGAGCTTGTCCAGCAGGAATAAATAAGGCTTATGCAAATGATTAATAAATACCTCTTTGGGGTCTTGCGGAAAGGCCTTGAAATAGTCCTCATCAGGTCTCAAAACAATGCTGTTGCCTGTTCTGACATAGTTATTGCTTTTGGCATAAGCGGGCATTTCAAGATCAGGGACTACTTTTTTTACCATTTTGGCGGCCATGTTGCCCAGGTATTTTTCAAAGCTTTTCTGAGCTTTTTTGGTAGGTTTGTCCATCTTTCTGTAGACATGCTTCAAGGCGATGTTGACCGGGAATTTCTGTTTGCCCATGATGGTTTTGGCATGTACAAACGGATTGATCCTGTTAAAATCATCCAGTGTCTGGACAGAAAACGGCGTTTCAGGTACCCAGTCGACGGCGTTGATCACATTATAGGCCCATCCGTTCTGGGTAAGTGCTTCATATTCATAAGCAAACTGGAGGTTGCCGGGTTTTGGTCCGGCACTGCAATAGGTTTTAAAACGGATATCTGCGGGCAGTTTGCCCAGTTTTTGTAGCTGATACAAATAAGCGGTAAGCAGGAAAGCAATGCCGCCGCCCTGGCTGTGGCCTACCACAATGACGTTTTTTGTGCCTGATTTATACAGAGAATCTATTCTGGGCACTATCTCAACCGCCTGCACGGCCATACCATAGAGCCAGCCCACGTGTACGGCAGCAGTTGGGTTTTCTGCCAGCTGATATTCAAACGGAGGGTCTCCTTTTTTGAGTTGTAAACTGCCTTTGGCCGGCACCATGGCCGCATAAAAGTTTTCCAGCCAGCTGACTGTCTTTTGGGTGGTACCCCGCAAACTGACCGCAGCAGTACCTTTATCGTTGGTCCAGAGGTCCCAGGAGTTGTCAAGGCCGATATCGGCAGACTGGTAAAGCATCCTGAAATGCTGGGGTTTGGGGAAGTCTTTTTCGTAATTGGGGCCTTTGACAGACCTGATGGAAATCATCATCATTTCCCTGTATTCTTCTTTGTCGAAGCCGGGTTTGAGGTCCTGGGCCCGGGAAATAAGCGTAATTGAAAGTAACAGAAGTGTAAGTGTTTTTTTCATGGTTGTCTGATGGTAAGTTTTTTTACAGCAATAAACGGAATAATTGAAATTAATGTTTAGAATTGATCCTTTTTATCCATTTCAGAGCCTCGTACCAGATCACAAACAGGAATCCTGAGCCCGCACTTACCAGTGCCTGAACCCAGGTAATGTTTGAAAAATCAAAGAATCTGGCCAGGGGCGTGATCAGCACCAGACAGCATGAAAGCAGAACGGTGATTAAAATGATCAGTGGGATAAGGTTATTTTTGTAAGTAAGGCTGGTGAGGACGGAATAATAAAATGAACGGTTGACAAGCGTCAGAAACACATTGGCTGAGATCAGGGTCATGAAAACCATGGTCCTGGTGGTATCTTCACTGTACGACTGACTTACCGCGTAACGGTAAACCAGTAAAGTGCCGGCGGTAATCATCAGTCCCTGTACGATGCTGTTGAGTAATTCCCTGACATTGAGAAAAGTGTCCGTAAAAGGCCTGGGTTTATTCATCATGGTGTTTTTCTCCATCGGCTCATTTTCATAAATAATAGAGCAGGTTGGTCCCATGATGAGTTCAAGGAAAATGATATGTACCGGAGAAAAAATGTTAGGATATACCCACCCCAGGGCCAGGGGAATAAAGACGGTGAGAATAATGGGAATGTGAATGGAAATGATGTACTGAATGGCCTTTTTCAGGTTGTTGTAAATTTTTCTGCCCATGGCAACGGCGTCCACCATTCCCGATAAATCATCATCAGCCAGGATCAGTGAGGCGGCCTGTTTGGCTATTTCAGTGCCTTTTTTACCCATGGCGATGCCGATATGGGCCGCTTTCAGGGCCGGTCCGTCATTGACGCCGTCACCGGTCATGGCCACGATCTGGTTCCGGGCTTTCAAAGCGTTGATGATCTTCAGTTTGGCTTCCGGAAACATACGGGTAAAAAGGTGAAAATCCATCACTTTATCTTTTAAAGTCTCATCCGGCAGCTTCATGAGTTCCTCCCCGGTAATGCTGTTCCCATATCCTTTGAACCCGATCTGGCGGGCGATGGCTGTAGTGGTGGCGGCATTGTCGCCGGTAATGATCTTGACATCAATCCCTGCGGAGTAAAAAGCATTTAAGACAGAGGTAATATTCTTCTTTGGCGGATCATAAAAAGCCACGAGCCCCTTAAAGTCGAACCGGAATTCCTGTTGTGTTTCCGGGAAATTAATGCCCTCAAAACGAGTTTCAGCTACGCCAAGTAACCTCAAACCTTCTTCTGCCAGCGTGACGATCGCCTGCCGGATTTGCCGTTTCTGTTCTTCGTCCAGGTTGCATACCTTGATAATCGCTTCAGGAGCTCCCTTGGCTGCAATTATCCTGTTCCCGGTTTTGTTTTCGAAGACATGGGTCATCATCGGCGGCTTTCCTCCGAGCGGGTATTCATGAACCAGGCTATAATCAGGTCTTTCGTCGGTTGTAACAGAAGATGAATAAGCCTGATGCAATGCTGTTTCCATAGGGTCAAACGGATGTGGTTCACTGCTCCACATCGCCATCCTGACAAGGTCTTTTTCATCATTGTCAAACGCTTTTCCGATGTCAGATATCCGGTTGTTTTTCAGGGTGAAGAGCCGGGCAAGCGACATTTTGTTTTCGGTGATGGTGCCGGTTTTGTCCGTGCATATCACCGTGGCACTCCCCAGGGTCTCAACGGTTTTCATTTGTTTTACGACGATGCCCATTTTCATTAACCGCCAGGCTCCGAGAGCCATAAAAGTAGTAAAAGCAACAGGTATTTCTTCTGGTAAAATGCTCATGGCCAGGGTCAGGGCCTTCAACAGACTGTCGACAACTTTCTGATTTTGCCAGTAGTTAATCAGCCAGACGATGATAAAAACAACCAGTCCTGTGATCACCATTTTTTTTACAAAATTGTTGATCTGAAGTTCAAGAGGAGTTTTTTCTTCTTTGATTTCCTCCAGGCTTTTACCGATTTTTCCCAGTCGTGTATCTTTCCCGATGGCAGTAACTGTAGCCACTGCAAGCCCGCTGACCACCGTTGTGCCGTGATACACCGAAGGGTCTTCTTTATCTGCAGTCTTATCAACGGACATGGACTCTCCTGTGAGAATTGATTCGTTCACAGAAAAGTCGTTGGAATGCACGATGATTCCGTCAGCAGGAATTAAAGAACCCTCCTCGATCACCATACTGTCTCCGCTTACGATGTCTTCACTCAGGATTTCAACGATTACACCATCACGGATTACTTTGCTTAGCGGCTGGCTGAATGTTTTCAGTTTATCTAGGGCACTGCGACTGCGGGAGTCCTGGTAAAGAGAAATAACAGATACGAGTACAATGGCTGAGGCCATGAAAAGCCCGTCTCCTGTTTCACCGCTGATGAAGTAGATGGAGGAAGTAATAAGCAGTAAAATAACCATGGGTTCTTTCACCAGGCTTTTAACGGCTTCCCATACAGGGTATTCTTTTTTGTAGTCAGACCGGTTGAAGCCGTATTTTCTGGCAGATTCCGCCACCTCTTCAGCGTCGAGTCCCCGGATATTAAAGTGATTTTCAGGCATAACCCTTGGTTTAAGGGGGATCTAAATAAGTTCAGTTAAAGATACAAATTCATTCCTGATTATGATTTCTTTCGTACATAAATGTGCTTGATGTTGTTCTTGCCGCTTTCCCGTTCATCTATTTCAAAAGTATGAATGCTCCTGAGGAGGGGCAGCATCTTGGGGAAGCCAAAGTTACGGGGGTCAAAATCAGGTTTTTTCTTCAGCATCAGGTTGCCTAGTTCACCGAGGAAAGTCCAGCCGTTTTCATCGGCCAGGTCAGCTATACTGTCTGAAAAAAGTTTGATCACCGCCGGGTCGATCTTGCTGAGCGGTTCTTTACGTTTGGTTTTCGAAGATTCATTTTTCTCGCCTTTGACCGGAGCCGGGTGGTCGGGTTTAAGGATTTCGAGGTAGATAAACTTATCACAGGCCGTGATAAAAGGCTGTAAGGTTTTCTTTTCGCCGATGCCGATGACTTTCATGCCGGCCTCGCGGAGGCGGGTGGCCAGCCGGGTAAAATCACTGTCGCTCGACACGATGCAGAAACCACCGACTTTCCCGGTATAGAGAATGTCCATGGCATCAATGATGAGGGCACTGTCACTGGCGTTTTTGCCGGTCGAGTAACTGTATTGCTGTATCGGGGTGATGGCGTTTTCGAGCAGGACTTTCTTCCAGCCCGCTACAGTAGGCTTGGTCCAGTCGGCGTAAATGCGTTTAAAAGTCGGGGTGCCGTATTTGGCTATTTCTTCAAACATTTCCTTCACGTTGGCGTAAGGAACATTGTCTGCGTCTATCAGGACGGCCAGTTTCAGGTCATTGGGTGTTTCCATGGTGTTGAATTTATCCATACGAAGGTAATTGTTTATCAGTTGTTTAAATGGATTTGGAAGAAAAAAATTAAAACCCGGTCCCCAGTTTATTTTTTGTCCAGCCAGTTTTTCCAGTCCGAGGCCACCTTGTCCCAGTTAAAAATGTCGTAGTCGGGTTTTCCGTCCGGTTTTAGCGGGAAGAAGTTATGTTCGCAGCCTATGTAGGCGTTGAATGTGAAATTTGCCTTTTTATGCCTGATCATTTCCACCCTCAGGTAATCATTGAAAGGGGCACAATAGTCTTTTGTGCCGAAAGAAACCAGCACCGGTATGCTCAGGTTTTCAAACAGGGGGTATAGTGGGGCAGAGAAGTCAAAAGTGGCTTTGTTGGTATCTCCGTTTGAGTCGTCCATATTGTCCGGGTCATTGACCACACTTTCCCAGTAGTTGAATTCATCTTCTGTACTGGACGACGAATCCGTTTCTACAGACCTTGAACGGCCTGTCATCGAAAGGATACGTCCGGCGGGGCAGCCCCCGGCGTAGATCAGGTGGCTCACTTTTTTTGAAGCAGCGGCCATCCTTACGGCAACGGTACTTCCTTCAGAGTGGCCTGCCACGACCAGTTTTTCGGGGCTTACAAAGGGCTGTTGCTGTAAAAAACTTACGATCTCCAGGTTTCTTCCGACATAATATCCGGGCAGATTTCTTTCGCCGTAGCTTTTGGGTGTTTTGCCTGTTTCAGGGTCAACGTAATTAAAGCCACGGACCAGTTTTCCGGCTTCAACGACGACAGGAATGAAAGGTTTGCTGACGATAACGATATGGAAATCTTTGGACAGGGCATCCGTATTGAAAGGAAATACAGAATAAAGCTTGTCTCCGTCCGGTTTGATCAGCGGGACCGGCAGGCTGCCCTGGCAGAAAAAGAACAAAGGTTTTTTCTCCGATTCTTTACCCTTTTCAGATAATACCAGGATATCGACCGGGTCATTGTTATACAGCGTCCGGAAATGCCTGAAACCGAAATCTCCGGGTTGCTTTTGCTGGCCGGAGGCCACAACTATTTTCAAGAATAAGATCAGAACAAGGCATTGCTTCATAAACAGGCGGGATTCAGGGTTTTGTTTTGAATTTGACGGCGTAATCAGTAAGCGGATATCCGTCTGCCGACTTAAAGCTTCTGCCGGTGATCACAAACTCATACTCATGGCCAGGTTTCAGGCTGGTTTTGAGGGTGAAAGCTTGCTGGTCATCCGAAAAGCCCGTTACGCCGGTTAACGGAAAAAACTCCCTGCCCCGTTCTCCCATATCGATGGAATAGCCCTTGGTGTTCATGGATTTTGAGAAAACTATTTTGAGTTCTTTAAGAGAAGCGTCCACCAGCGTGTCGCCGTTGGCAAAGGCTTCGAGCCTTACTACAACCGGTTGTTTTGCCGTATATTCCGACTGCAGGGTTGTTTTGTCAAAACCCTCCGGATAATAGCCGGATTCTTTCAAAAACGATTCGACCTGGGTGACATCAGAATAATTAAGTTCTATGATTTGCCTGATGGCCTTTTTCTTATCGGCGGCTTTCCGGTAGAATGATTTACAGATGGCATAACCCATGAAATATCCCAGGTCAGCCATCTGATCTGCATTGGAGCCGTTGTAAAGCCAGTTGTTAAAGGAGGTGGTAAACATCTCTTCTTTGAACTTCACCTTCAGCTCTTTTTCATGTTCATAACCGTATTTGATATAGTTATTCTGCATATCCCGCCCGATCACCAGCTCAGTGATGAAGTCACAGGCTCCTTCTTTGATGGCCTGGGATAGCAAATCGCTGCTTTCGCCGTTTTGCTGGGTGTGCACATACTCGTGGATATTGAGCGGGATGATGTTGTCGGATGATTGCTCTTTAAAAACGCCGGCCAGCCATTTGTTCGGGAACTCAGAAACATCCGTATTCACATTTCCTGTGGCGATTTCAGAGCCTATCAGCACCAGGTTATTGACCGTAGTCCCGCCGGAATTCAACCCGCCGACGGTAAAATACATCCTGGCCTCCCTGAGTTCGGGATATAGCTTTTTGAATTTTCTGATGCTCTTTTCTATCTCCCCGGCTTTGGAGTTGATGCTGAGGGTGTTGGGGCGAATGCTGGCCCAGAATTTCGGATATTTGTTGATGAGTTCAACCCAGCGTTTTGCGGAATAATCGCGGGCCCCCATGAAGGCTTTAAGCCCTTCCGTGCCTTTGTCGATGTACAAAGACTGGATAAATTGTTTTTGTCTGACCGTGTCGGAGGTGGTCCTGACGCTGTCAAAGGCGGTCCAGAAATTGTCGATGTCCCGGGTGAAAACCGTTTTGTTCTGACTGTATGCCGCAGAACAAAAAGATAAAAAAATAAACAATGTCAGTCGGTTCATAAAAAGTAACAGGTTTTTCAGAAGTTTACTGCTTTTGTATCACGGGATAGATGTAAAAATAAACGTTTGTGGTTGCATGAAGGCCATGAAGCCAAGGATTTTAAACTTAAATATTGTTAAACGGTCATTTCATCTGGAAGGAATACCCAGGTCTCGCAGGACAGATTTGGTGATTTCCTTCCGGCACGATCCGAAATCAGGGCGGTTGAATTTCCTGTCCTGGGAGAGCCTTGTCGCAAAAAAGTATTTCCCCTGCGGGTTTTCGATCCAGCCTACCCACCAGCCTGTGTTGATGTTATCTGCCCGGGTCCATCCGGTTTTTGATCTCAGCAGGTACTGGTCGCCGGTTTCGGTAACCATAACTTTTTTCAGGATACCAAGGCTGCGTTCAGAGAAGGGGACTTTCCCCTGATCTACCTTTTGAAGGAATTCCACCTGGTTAAATGCCGAAATGCCGAATGAACCGAAATTCCAGAAATCATCG
>Ga0247738_10000448_pt1 | contig 15759 bp, 14 predicted proteins | sample UWRJL013104B2_FD_180936 | JGI IMG/M metagenome (GOLD analysis project Ga0247738, IMG submission 180936) | Plant litter microbial communities from Arlington Agricultural Research Station in Wisconsin, United States - UWRJ-L013-104B-2 | ecosystem: Environmental > Terrestrial > Plant litter >...
CGGAAGAGGTGAAGCAGATCACAGGCCTGACAGTCGCCGCGCTGTCGCAGTTGCGTTATCGCGGCATCGGGCCGCGCTTCTACAAGCCGACGCCGCGGACAGTGCTCTACAAGCGATCGGAGGTGATCGCCTGGATCGAGGCGAGCGCACAGACTCAGGCCGCGTCCGTCTGATGAGCTGCTTGATCGAGCGCCAACGACCACGTCACTCGGGGCGTCCCGCCGCACATCCCGCATCGGGATGGGGCACGAGACGGGTAATGCCCCGTTTTTCCCTGTCCCACCGCCGCTCCCCGGCGGGGCCGGCTTCCCAACCTCCCGCACCCAACAAGTTGTCCACGGGAGGTTGGGAAGTAAAGAAGTTGCGGTGGGACAGGGAAAAACGGAACGAAGAAAAGAAGGAAACCAAAAGACGAGGAGGAGGCCGATGACGCAGCTGACGAGTCGGGATGAAGCGATGCTCGACTGGATGAACGTGGTCAGGCTGGCGGACGTCGATGCGATTCGGTGGGCACTGTCGGCGCACCAGGACGGTCACGACGGCCCGGTGAGCGTGCGCCGGGCGAACTACTGGATCGCGCGGATGGCGGAGCTTGGGTACCTCGGCCGAGTGCGGCCGATGTACCGCGACCGACAGATCGTCTGGCCGACCTATCGATCCTCCGGCCGCTCGGCGCCATCACTGTTCCGGCAAACGATGCGTCACGAGCTTGCCGTCGCGAGTGTCTCGGGACGGTTCGTGGCCGCAGGCTACCAGTGGCAACGCGATCGGCAACCCGTTTCCCGGCGAGACCATCAAGCTGACGGAGTTGCGACCTTGGCAGGTCGGAGGGAGCTGATTGAGGTGGAGCTAACCGTCAAGAAGGTCGCTCGGTATGAACTGATCTTTGCAAATCACTCCGATCGCGTACGCGAGCACGAGGTGACGAAGGTACTGTACTTCTCCACGCCAGAGGTCAATGCAATTGTTCTTCGAGAGGCCAAGCGCCTGATATTTCGCACGCAGCTAGACCAATTCTTGTTCACGCCGTGCATGGACGCCCAGGGGCGGTTCGTCTCTGTATCAAGTGAGGTTGATGGATTAGCTGATCGATAGCGCGGCGAAATATGAGTCCGAGGTCCGCTGATACGCGAGTAGTTCCGGTTGCGAGTCCCTCATATACGCGCGGCCGATCTCGACCGCAGCCGCAGCGGGCACGGCCGCGATGACGTGGAAGCGGCGAGCACCAGGAAAATCTTGTTCAGCGCGCGCGACAAGCTCCCTCCACGCGATGCCGAATGCGCGGAGGTCCGCCTCCGACTTGATGGACTCGGGGCCTTGCGGAGTGCTGATCAATGAGACGAGAGGCAAGTTCGCGACCTCAGCCGGCAAGAGGGACTGGTCTACGGATGCACTGACGCTGACAACGACCAAGATGTCCTCTGCGCCGGGGTCCGGCGCTGCAGACGATGCCTCAAACTGGATCGCCGGGGCGGGATCGGGAATCCACATCCAGCGAGAATCGTTGTCACGTCGGGACGCTCCCATGACCCGAACATCCGACTTGTCGTCGAGCGCATAGCCGAGTCTGATCAAAACAGGGATGGGCCCGATCGCAAAGACGGCGAGAGTTCCTGCCCCGGCTGATGCTCCTCGCTCCATCACCCGGGCCACCCCTTCGTCGATTGCGGAGGCAGCGCGTTCCCAAACCCAATCCTGCGACTCTGGGTCCGAGAGCGTGATGTCGACGCGCGCGTCGCGGGCGTCCTCGGTCCCCGGCCGAAGGTGCATAGAACGAAGAGCTTCCGATACCTGTCGATCAGTAGCACCCGGCATAGTCCCACGAATCTGTGCTGCAAGACGAAGCACGAGCGTCGGGGCGAGGTTCGAGAAGTCGGTTGCGCTACGAACCCTTGCTTCCCATTGGTCCTTTAGCTGGGTCAGGCGATCCTCGCTGTAATACTCCCACATGCCGCGAGAGTCCACCTTTCGGTGACACTCGTGGCAGAGGAGCATCAGGTTCGATGCCTCGGCGCGCGCTGTTGCAGTCAGGTCGGAAGCTCCACGAGGTGAACTGGCGCCGTCGGTGGCCCCGGTGATATGAGCTAGCTCACCAACGAGGGTCGTGTGGAAATAGCCGGTGTCTCCCACGAGATATCTTGCACAGAGCCCACAACGTCCAGCGGATTTCGCCCAGACCTCGATCCTCGTGGGCTCAGAAGGCGTCGTCCGGGCTATCGCACTGTCGCGCGCGGCCTCATCCAAATCGTCAGGCATGTGCGCCCCCTGTCAGTAGCGGTAGATAACCTGAGCTTCGGTCGGGTCACCTAGTCTCCGGCTTCCCGAGTAGGCAGGTCAATGATGAAGCTAGTGAAGCACTTCGATGCCTTTCTCAAGCATCGCGTAAACCTCGGGGACTCGCGGATCGATCAACTAGATGGGCGCGTGAAGGCGGTGTCCAGTTTTCTCTCGTCGGGTGATGACGCAATTGCCGAGAATTTCGTTGACCTGATCCCGCAAGGCTCATACGCGCAGCGAACCATCATCAATCCGGTTGCGGCCAATGACGAGTTCGACGCCGACGTCCTCCTTGAGATGAAGGAGGTCGAAGGCTGGGATGCCGAAGACTACGTGCAGGAGCTCTACACGGTCTTCCGATCCAGTTCGACTTACCGCGGCATGGTGAGTCGAAAGAGCCGGTGTGTGCTCGTTGACTATGCGAACGACTTCCACATGGATGTTGTGCCATATCTAAACCGCCACTCGGAGTGGTTCATTACCAACCGCAACACAGATCAGTACGAGCGAACGAACCCGGAGGGGTTCAACTCGTGGCTGGACGGTCAGAGTCGAATCGCGTCAGGGCGGCTGATCAAGGTCATTCGCATGGCCAAGTATCTCCGCGATCTCAAAAGCACCTTCAGCGTGAAGTCGGTTATCTTCACAATTCTGCTTGGCGAGCGTGTAAGTGACGCAGCCCTATGGGCTGATCCAGACCACTATAAGGACTTGCCGACCGCTCTAGTCAACCTGTTCGAGGATCTGGACTCCTTCTTGCACGACCATCCGTTGATGCCGAGCATCGACGATCCGAGCTGTGAAGGCGAGAATTTCAACCATCGCTGGAACCAAGACGAGTACGCGAATTTTCGGCACTGGATCAATGTCTATTCCGGCTGGATCCGAGACGCTTACGACGAAGAGGATCGTGACGAGAGCTATCGCAAGTGGAGGAAGGTCTTCGGCGACGACTTCGGAACCTACGGCGAGATCACGAAGGCCTCAGAGGCTCATCTCGCGCTGAGTAGCGTGCGAAATACCGACGAAACCATTCAAGGGCGTTGGGGAATTCCGATCCAGCTCAATCCCGCGTACAAGGTCAAGCTGCTTGGCCGCATACGGCGTAAGCCCGGGTGGCGCCACTACGATCTGCCCTCGCGGGGGAACATCGCGAGCAAATACGTCACGATCGATTTCAGGCTCGACTACGTGAACGTGCCGGAACCGTTCGAGGTGTATTGGAAGGTGCGAAACAACGGCGACGAAGCCTTCACGGCCGACCAGATGCGGGGCCAAGTCGAACGCGACTCTGGATCGCGCTCCCTTTCAGAGTCCACCAAATATCGAGGTTCGCACTACGTCGAAGTGTTCATAGTGAAGAGCGGGGTTTGCGTGGCATTCGATCATCAGCCCGTCATTGTGCGCTCATGACCCGAGGATCGAGCGACCGCTGCGGGCGCCCCAACTAACCCCAGTACGGGTTCCCGCTCACCCCAGGTGACGTTGACTCATAGAATGTGCTCACTTCAACGAGGATGGAAAACGAATGGCACGCAGGCGTGGGTTCTTTGCCGAGATTCAGCATCAGAATCAGGTGGCGGCAAGGCAGGCAGACCAACGCCAGCGTGCAGCGGCGGCGGCGCAGCGTCGGGCGCTGGCCGCTCAGCGCGCGGAGCAGCTGCTCATAGCCGCCTCGATCAAGGCGTCCGAAGCCGATCGTAAGCGTATGGAGCGGGAGGTGGCCGCGGCGCACGTCGCGTCGATGCGGGCCCAGGTTGACGAACAAAACGCTGAGCTTGCGGCCATCTATGAGGATCTCGATACGTTGCTTCAGTCGACGCTCGCTGTGGACGACTTTGTAGACCTTTCTGCATTGAAGCGAGTCGTTGAGCACCCAGCGTTCGAGCATCCCGACCTTGAGTCTCCGGCGCCCCGTCCGATCGCGATCGTTCCATCTCCAGAACCCTCTGTTCAGCCTCCGGCCAGACCCACCGGGCTGTTCGGGCGGAAAAAGAAGGCGGAAGAGGCCCAAGCTCAGGCCGAGTCGGAGTTCCGGACCGCTCATGCGCGATGGAGGAGCGAGATGGACTCCCTTCCCGATCGAACGGCGAAGCTCGAGGCGGATTATCAAGCACTCGAGGCGGGTCGTATCGCCCAGCTCGAGAAGGAGCGTGACCGCTACGCTCGCGAGTCGGCGGAAAGGGATTCCGAGGTTGCCGAGCACAACGCGTCGGTCGACAAATTCATCGCTGACCTTGGCTATGGCGCAGAAGCTGCTGTGCAGGAATATGTGGCAATCGTTCTTGCGAACTCGCTGTACCCAGAACATTTCGAGGTGGAGCACGAGGCGGAGTTCGAACCCAGTACCGCCGAGCTAAAGGTCCGCGCAATCGTGCCGGGGCCGGACAAGGTACCAGCGGTGAAGTCTTTCAAGTACACGAAGGCGACTGACGAGATCTCATCCGTTGCTTCGACGCAGAAGGATGTCAAGGGACGGTACGCGAACGCCGTGAATCAGGTCGCTCTCCGCACGCTTCACGAGGTGTTTGAGGCGGATCGTCGCGGCATAGTGCAGTCCATCTCTCTGGAGGTGGGGACGGAGACTATTAGTCCGGCCACGGGCAAGGCTGTCTACATTCCCTTTGTCCTGGTAGGCGTGTCTCGGGAATCGTTCATTTCTATCGACCTTGCAAATGTGGTTCCGGCAGCGACTTTGGATCACCTCGGAGCATCTGTTTCGAAGAGCCCCTTTGACCTCGTTGCGGCGACCACTACGGGTATTCGACGCTCGTGACGGTCAAGTTCAACCCACCCCCCGGCTGGCCACAGCCTCCGTCCGAGTGGCGTCCGCCCGCCGGGTGGACCCCAGATCCGTCCTGGCCCGAGGCACCCGCTGGTTGGCAACTCTGGCTTGATGACGAGCTTGTCGAGACCGTGCCGCCCGGGCAGGTCGAGATGTCTGCTCCGATTCTCGACGCTCCAATGGGGGGTGGCGATCGGGATAGGCGGTTGACGTTCCTAGAGGCCGAGAACGCGTCGCTTCGGTCTCGGCTTGAGACATCAGCACCCCAAGAACAGGTCGATTTAGACGATCAGCGTGTGCTTCAGGATGTCGGAATCTACCGCTACCACCATCCGTTGGAGTCAGCTGCACTGTATTTGAATGACCTCGCTGCGATCGAGGCATCGATCGTCGAAACAGTGAAGTCGGGCCGGGCCATCGTGAAGTCCAACATGTTCACCTTTGATGGTTCACTGGCCAAAGGTCGCAAGATGGCGGACGACCTGGGCAAGCTCATGCTTCGCGCATATAACAGCGAAGCCGATAACAGCATCCGCACGCTGAAGCTCGGCAACGTCGTCACGGCAAAGCGCCGCATCGAGGCCTCACGCACGGCCATAGCGCGTCTCGGCGGAATGATGGAGATGAAGATTAGCGATGAATTCCACGAACTCCGCATACGCGAAGTGGAGCTCACCGCTGATTGGCTCATGAAGAAGCAGGAAGAGCGTGAGCTTGAACGAGAGCAGCGCGCTGAGCTTCGCGAGCAGCGTCGAGTTGAACAAGAGCTCGCAGCCGAACGAGAGCGACTCAACAAGGAGCGCACGCATCTCGTCAACGCGCTAGGCGCCATCCACGCGATGGGACAAGCGGACGCAGATCTCGAGGAGAAGCTCGCCGCGATCGACGAAGCCATCGTTCAGAACGACTATCGCATTGCCAACATTCGAGCCGGCTACGTTTACGTGATCTCCAACCGCGGAGCCTTCGGCGAGAACGTTGTGAAGATTGGGCTAACTCGACGCCTGGATCCGATCGATCGAGTGAACGAACTGGGCGGCGCTTCGGTGCCGTTCCGTTTCGACGTCCACACGTTGTTCTTTTCGGAGGATGCGGTGACGCTTGAGAACGAGCTGCACAAACACTTTGCGCAACGAGCGCTAAACCGTGCGAACGCGAGGAAGGAGTTCTTCTTCGCAACACCTGCCGAAGTGCGCGAGGTGCTCATGGAAAAGGTAGGCAACCTCTTGGAGTTCAAAGAGGAGGCTGACGCTACTGAATATCTCCAGTCAGTAGGTCTTTGGCCGGCGGCTCAAACTGCCAGTAACTCTCGATCGGCGACCTAGTGGCGAATTTTCAGCGCGAAGCTCCGACGCATGGGACGTTGGCCGTCGAAGTCGACCCGGACGGTGCTCATGTGAGGCTGATCTATCGCGCTTCGCCCGAATCTGTGAGAGCCGCAGGCCTTGGCGATGACGAACATGGCAAGCGCGAGATCGCCGTACTGGACGTTGCTAGCTCGACTCTGACGATTTATCCGATTAACACGCTCTACGGCAACGAAAGGTTCTTAGAGCCGAAGTATGAGCAGATTGTGTCCATCGTCTCTCGGGTCGACTTAGATGTCGCAGAGGATGACGACGAGGTCCTAGATGTCGACCTCGAGAGACTCTTCGGATCGCTGCCGCGAGGCTTGCTTCGGGACTATCGATACGGATTGGGGCTGCCCAAAGAGTACAAGACGATTTTGCACGTGATCGAAGAAAACACCGATTGCATCAATCTCGTTCTGACCGAAGGCGAAAGCCGAGGCGTCGACGGTGACACTTTCATACTATCGACCGACGACTTCGAAGAGCTTCGAGCTGAACTTGATCGCATCTCGAACCGTGCAAGCACAGCAAGCAAAAGGGTCAAGAAGGCTCACACCCACAACGAACTCGCCGATCTGATGGGCGTGGGACGGCTCGAGGTTTCTCGGGGCAGGAATGCCGTAACTCGACTGATCACCGATGCGGCGAGTGGAATCGTCACACTCGCGCCCGACGAACAACAAGCCTTGGTTGATGCCGCGGTGATCCAATCTGTCAAGGCCGCTGAGTCTCGCCCGGAGACCCTGGTGAAACTTCGTGGCGATATCGAGCTTGTGAGCTTGGAGATTCTTATCTCGAAGTTCGAGGCGGCACTGACCACTGCGCATAGAGAGGCCTACTGGCAAAAGTTCTTCGCGGATAATCCGTTTGCACTAAACCTCGTTTTTGGGTTCAGCGTCATTCAGATCCAGGGCCAGGCTTCCGTCGGGGGTCGCAAACTTTCCGGCACGGGGGAGAAGATAACGGACTTCCTCGTGAAGCATTCGATCACCAACAACGTCGGCATATTCGAGATCAAGACTCCGCAGAGCGCGCTGCTAAAGGCGGAGCCGTACCGCTTCGGTATCTATCCAGCTAGTGCTGAACTTTCCGGCTCAATAAGTCAGGTCTTGGATCAGCGCTACCAACTTCAGAAGTCGCTGGTGGCCAAGAAGGACGCGATGCGCGACTCGACGTTGGAACAGTATGCAATTGGGTGCTGTCTAATCATCGGCCGACTGCCGTCTGGAGACGACGAACTAAAGTCCTTTGAATTGCTTCGAGCCGAACTCAAGGGCGTCGTTGTTGTGACGTACGACGAGTTGCTCGGAAAGCTTCAGCAATTGGCAGCTTTCCTCCGCCCCGGCGATGACGAAGCGACGGATCAGCAAGCGCAGGAACTCGAGACCACGCCAGACGGACCAGTTGAGCAGCAGTGAGACAAGCGCCGCAAATGCAACAAACGATTCTGCGCAAATACTCTGGTATCCGAGCCAACGAGCGGTGGCGTGACGCCGTGTACGGAGGTCCAAGTCTCTGAGCACGCTTACTCATCACGGCAGACGACCGAAATACCACGGGCACTCCTCGACTGCCGTTAGGAGAATCCGCACATTCGACTTCGAGTCCTGAATAAGACTGGGGTCTGAGGTTGAATGGACTTATGAACGAGGGCAGGTCGTTCCATGGGTAGCGTCACTCCATACGACACAACCACGGGTCGTCGATACCGAGTCCGCTACCGCCTGCCTGACAACTCGCAGACCGACAAACGCGGGTTCAAAACCAAGCGTGAGGCCGACCTCTTCCTCGCGAACGTCGAGGTGTCGAAGTCTCGCGGTGAGTTCGTCTCCGCGAACCAGTCGCGTATCACGGTCGCGGAGTGGGCGGAGCAATGGCTCGCCACCCAGGTCCAGCTCAAACCGTCCACGCGTAACGGCTACGAGTCGATCGTGCGATCGACGATCATCCCGAAGTGGGGCACGACGCCCCTAGCCGGCCTCACTCACGCGGGGATCCAGAAGTGGCTCGCTGGGGAGTCGAGCCGTGTCGCCCCGTCGACCACGCGGAGCTACCACCGCGTGCTCAGCATCATGCTCAAGTACGCCGTTCGTGACGGGCGTCTAACGCGAAACCCGGCCGACGGCGTGAAGCTCCCGCGCGTGGTCTCGCGCAAGCACGGCTACCTCACGCACCCGCAGGTGCACCAGTTCGCAGAACTCTGCGGGCCCGACGGCGACGTCATCATGTTCCTCTCCTATACAGGCCTTCGATGGGGCGAGATGGCTGCACTACGGGTGATGGATCTCGACATGCTCCGACGGCGGGTGAACGTCGACCAAGCCGTGACCGAGGTGAGCTACAAGCTCGTCTACGGAACGCCGAAGAACCACAGCCGTCGCAGCGTTCCGTTCCCGTCCTTCCTGAGTGAGATGCTCGCAGCGCGCTGCGAAGGGAAGAAACCGAGCGACTTCGTCTTCACGTCGCCCGAGGGTGGCCCCATCCGTAACAAGAACTGGCGCGCCCGTCGGTTCGAGCCAGCGATGGCGAAGATGCTCGAGCTGTACCCGGACCTCGTTCGGCTCGTCCCGCACGACCTCAGGCACACCGCGGCCAGCCTCGCGATCTCGGCGGGTGCCAACGTGAAGGCCGTCCAGAAGATGCTCGGCCACGCCTCCGCGGCTATGACACTCGACGTGTACGCGGACCTATTCGACGATGACCTGGATGCCGTTGGAGAGGCCCTCAGTGCCGCGGGCGCTCCAGAGGTTGTGGGCAAAATGTGGGCACGGAGCGAAATCGCGCCCCAAACGGTGATCCCCATGAAGAAGAAAAGCTGATCTGACCAGCCAAGAATATGGTGGGCCCGGTGGGGCTCGAACCCACGACCCGCGGATTAAAAGTCCGATGCTCTGCCAACTGAGCTACAGGCCCTACGGATCAAGCGTAGCGTTGACGGCGATGGCCGACGACTTCCACAAGCCCACCCAGTACTCCGGCGACAAGTTCGATGAGTATGAGGGTGGCGAAGACCCCGCACAGATCCTGAGGGTGGCGCATGACACGGCCCACGCCCTCGTCGACCGAGCGCGCGAGACCGACGACCCGGCCGTCATCGAGCGGCTCGTCGCGTACACCGACGCCCACGGCATCGACGCGCTCGCCGAACTGTGGGCGCGGTCCAGCCCCCGCAGCTTGCCGGGCGCTCTGTGGCGCATCTACCTCATCCGCGTGCTCATCCGGCAGGATCCGGCCGGCACGAGCCTGCTGTTCCAGCGCGGGCTCGACGTGCTCACCACGATCGACGCGCTCGTCGCGGGGGCGCCGATGCCCACCGGTCCAGACGAGATCACCGAACTGGCGGACCAGATCCTGCGCGGCCTGTTCCGCGGCGACTTCGCGATCGCTCTCGAGCGCGGGGCATCCTTCTGCCGCATTCTGGCGGCAGGATGCACGAACCTGGCCGATGACGAAGAGCCCATCAACCCCGACCGCGCCACTGATCTGACCACCCGCGCCGACCGCCTCGCGCTCACGGCCGACGAGTTCACGTCCTGTGCACGGCTCTACCGCTCGGGCAACCTGGAGTAAAATAGTCAGTGCCGGGCCGTGGTAACCCCGGGCTCCACTAATAGCCGCTTCGAGCGGCCTTGCGCCGAGAGGCGTTCCGCGGCCCGGCACTACAACGCCTGAAGCACAGACCAATCGTTCTGCGCAAGTGCTCCGGATAACTCCTGAGCAATAGCTCTAGAGCGAGGTGAAGCTGTCATGCTGGGAACCGTGTCCCACGAGAACGACCTTCAGCCCGATGAGCGCACGCCGGCTGTAGTGCAGCAAGACCTGCTCGAACGCGTCGCTCAGGGCGATCAGCGCGCCTTCTCCGATCTGTACGACCTGCTCTCCCCGAGAGTCTTCGGCCTCATCAAACGACTGCTGCGTGATCACGCCCAGTCGGAGGAGGTCACGCAAGAAGTTTTCCTCGAAATCTGGCAAACCGCTACGAGGTTCGATCCGAATAAGGGTGGAGCAACGACGTGGATCCTCACCATGGCCCACCGTCGCGCTGTGGATCGTGTGCGGTCGTCTCAGTCGTCGCGTGACCGCGACACGAAGATCGGCATCCGCGACCACAAGGTCGACTACGACCACGTCTCAGAAACTATTGAAGTCCGACTCGAGCACGAAAGGGTGGAGAAGGCGATGACGCGACTGACCGAATTGCAGCGACAGGCCGTCTCCCTCGCGTACTACGGCGGATACAGCCACAGCGAGGTGGCCGAGATGCTCTCCGTGCCCATCGGCACGGTGAAAACACGACTGCGCGACGGCATGATCCGTCTGCGCGACGAGTTGGGGGTGACCTCATGACTTCACGGAAGCATGACGAGAGCCTGTCAGGGGCGTACGCCCTGCACGCGCTCCCCGAAGACCAGGCGAAAGCGTTCGAGGCCCAGCTGGAGGCCTCGGAGGAGGCCCGCAACGAGGTCACCGGTCTCGCCGACACCGCGGTGCTCCTCGGCCTCGCCGTCGACCCCGTGACCCCGCCGCCCGCCCTCAAGGCGAGCATCATGGCGCAGCTCGCCACAACGCCCCAGCTTCCGCGCGAAACCGTTGAAGCAGTGCCGACGGATGCCCGCTTCACGGGCACCGCGGAGGCGAAAGCCAAGGCGCGCTGGTTCGCGAAGCCCATCAACGCCATCGTGGGGGTCGCGGCTGCCGTCGCCCTCATCATCGGTGGTGGGATCGCCGTCAACGCGATCAGCACCAACGTCACCCAGCAGGCGGCCGCCGACCAGCTCGCCGCGATCTACGCCGCCGACGACTCCCAGAGCGTCAAGGGCACCGTCGCCGGTGGCGGCGAGGCGACCTTGGTCTGGTCCGGCGCGCTGCAGACTTCCGCCCTGATCGTGGAGGAGATGAACCCCCTCCCGTCGGACAAGGTCTACGAGCTCTGGTACATCGACGAGAACGGCGCCCGACCGGCCGGAACCTTCACGGTCGGATCCGACGGCAAGACCTGGCAGGTGCTCGAGGGCACCATGGGCGCAGGCGACACCGTGGGCGTCACCGTTGAGCCGAGCGGTGGCTCGACCACCCCCACCACCGACCCCGTGCTGGTGATCGCCAGCGCGTAACCCTGTACGACCGAGGGCCCCGGGAAGCATCCTGGGGCCCTCGTTGCAGTTCGGCGGCTTCGACGGTACGAATGAACCATGACCCTCGACAACTGGTCCGAGTTCCTCGTAGCGGGCGCGGGCGCCACAGCGGCGCTGGCCGGCCTGATCATCGTGGCGATGTCCGTGAATGTCGACCTCATCATCACGATCCCCGGCATGACCTCACGCGCGGCGGCCGCGATCGCCCTGCTCGTCATCGGCACGATCGCGCTCCTGGCCGGGCTCATCCCGCAGAGCCTCGTGGCCTACGGTCTCGAGGTGCTCGTGCTGGGAACAGCGGCGGCGGTGTTCGCCGCCGACTCGATGGTCAAGGTGCTGCGCGCTCGGGGCGGGGCGACCCTGGGCGAGGCGATCGCCAAGACGGCGGTGGGGATCATCCCCGCCGGGGCGTTCCTCGTCGGGGGAGCGGTGCTCGTCGCCGGAAACCCGGAGGGCGCGATTGGCGTGGCCGTCGGCACCCTCACCGCGATCGCCGTCTCGGTCGTGAACGCCTGGGTCGTGCTCGTGGAGATCAAGCGCTGAGCTGCCCCGGGCTTAACCCGATCTCAAGGAGATCGGCGGCCGATGGGCTCAGCATGCGCCGATGTCCAGCTGTTCGGGCGCGGATCTCCTTGAGATCGGTTAAGGCGGCCCACGTAGAACGACGAACGCCCCCGGCGCGAGCCGAGGGCGTTCGGGGCAGTGCTAGCGGATCAACCGAACTTGCCGGAGACGTAGTCCTCGGTGGCCTGAACGCTGGGCTTCGAGAACATCGTCACGGTGTCGTTGTACTCGATGAGCTTGCCGGGCTTGCCGGTGCCGGCGATGTTGAAGAACGCCGTCTTGTCGGAGACGCGCGACGCCTGCTGCATGTTGTGGGTCACGATGACGATCGTGTAGTCGAGCTTGAGCTCCTCGATGAGGTCTTCGATGGCGAGCGTCGAGATCGGGTCGAGCGCGGAGCACGGCTCGTCCATGAGGATGACCTCGGGGGAGACGGCGATCGCGCGGGCGATGCACAGGCGCTGCTGCTGTCCGCCGGAGAGGCCGGAGCCGGGCAGCGCGAGGCGGTCTTTGACCTCGTTCCAGAGGTTGGCGCCCTGCAGCGACTTCTCGACGAGCTCGTCACCCTCGGTCTTGCTCATGCGGCGGTTGTTGAGCTTGACGCCCGCGAGCACGTTGTCGCGGATCGACATCGTGGGGAACGGGTTGGGGCGCTGGAACACCATGCCGACCTGGCGGCGCACGAGCACGGGGTCGACACCGGGGCCGTAGAGGTTGTTGCCGTCGATGAGCACCTCGCCCTCGACGTGCGCGCCGGGGATGACCTCGTGCATCCGGTTGAGGGTGCGGAGGAACGTCGACTTGCCACAGCCAGACGGGCCGATGAACGCCGTGACCGTGCGGGGCTCGATCGTGAGCGTGACGTCTTCGACGGCCTTGAACTTGCCGTAGTAGACGTTGAGGTCGTTGACTTCGATGCGCTTAGACATAGTTCCTTCAGGTTTTTTCGGGTGCGGCTATCGGCCGAGCTTGGGGGAGAAGATGCGAGCCACGAGCCGAGCGATGAGGTTCAGCAGCATGACGATGAGGATGAGGGTGAGCGCTCCGGCCCACGCCCGGTCGAGGTACGGCTGCACGTCGCTGCCGGGGTTCGCGTACTGGGTGTAGACGAAGACGGGCAGCGACATCATCCGGTCGGCGGTGAGGTCGTAGTTCATGCTCGCCGTGAAGCCGGAGATGATCAGCAGCGGCGCGGTCTCGCCGATCACGCGCGCGATGGCGAGCGTGATGCCGGTCGTGATGCCCGCGATGGAGGTGGGGATGACGATCTTGAGGATCGTGAGCCACTTCGGCACGCCCAGGGCGTAGGAGGCCTCGCGCAGCTCGTTCGGCACGAGCTTGAGCATCTCCTCGCTCGAGCGCACGACCACGGGGATCATCAGCAGCGACAGGGCGACCGAGCCGCCGAGGCCGAAGCGGATGCCCGGGTCGTCGAGCACGAGCGCGAAGAACGCGAACGCGAACAGGCCGGCGACGATCGACGGGATGCCCGTCATGACGTCCACGAAGAACGTGATCGCGCGGGCCAGCGCGCCTTTGCCGTACTCGACGAGGTAGATCGCCGTGAGGAGTCCGACCGGAACGGAGATGAGGGTCGCGGCGCCCGTGATGAGCAGCGTTCCCGTGATGGCGTGCAGCGCGCCACCGCCCTCGCCCACGACGTTGCGCATCGAGCTCGAGAAGAACTGGATGTCGAAGCGCGGCAGGCCGTTGGAGATCACGGTGAAGAGCAGGGAGATGAGGGGCAGCAGGGCGATGATGAACGCCGTGGCCACGAGGGAGGTGACGAGGCGGTCTTTCGCCTGGCGGATGCCCTCGACGAGGTAGGCCAGCACGAAGAGCGCGACGTCGAACAGGATGGTGCCGAGGAAGATCACGATGGCGATGTTGAACTCGCCGCCGTTGCTCGCGGTCAGGAACCCGAAGAGGGCGCCGACGAGCAGCCAGCTGCCCCCGAGGATGGCCCACGGCGCCCACTTGGGGAGGCGGCCGGTGGTCAGTGAGTTCACGATGCCGTTGCTCGTCGTCGCGGTGGCGCTCATCAGTTGGCTCCGGAGAAGGCCTTGCGGCGGTTGATGACCACCCGGGCGATCGAGTTGATCACGAGGGTGATGGCGAACAGGATGAGGCCGGTCGCGATGAGGGCGTTGACGCCGACACCGTGCGCTTCGGGGAAGTTGAGGGCGATGTTTCCGGCGATGGTCGACGGGTTCTGCGAGCTCGTGAGCACGAAGGAGATGACTGCGGCGGGCGAGAGCACCATGGCCACGACCATCGTCTCGCCGAGGGCACGGCCGAGGCCGAGCATCGCGGCGGAGATCATGCCGGGGCGGCCGAACGGGATGACCGCGACCTGGATCATCTCCCAGCGGGTGGCGCCGAGCGCGAGCGCGGCCTCCTCGTGCAGGCGCGGGGTCTGCAGGAAGACCTCGCGGGTGACGGCGGTGATGATCGGGATGATCATGACGGCCAGCACGATGGCCACGGTGAGGATGGTGCGGCCCGTGCCGGAGACATCCCCCGCGAACAGCGGGAACCAGCGGAAGTTGTCGACGAGCCAGCCGTAGAGCGGCGTGACGGCCGGGGCGAGCACCTTGATGCCCCACAGCCCGAACACGACCGACGGCACGGCGGCCAGCAGGTCGATGATGTAGCCGAGGCCCTGCGCGACGCGGCGCGGGGCGTAGTGCGAGATGAAGAGCGCGATGCCGATCGAGACCGGCAGGGCCATCAGCAGGGCGAGGAACGCGGCCCAGACCGTGCCGAAGGCGAGCGGGGCGACGTAGGCCCAGAAGCTGGAGGGGGAGCCCTTGAGCTCTGCGGGGTCCGCGAGGAAGGCGGGGATGCTCTGGGCGATGAGGAAGACGGCCACCGCCGCGAGGGCGGCGAGGATGATGCTTCCGGCGATGACTGTCGCGCCGGAGAAGATCCGGTCTGCGGGTCGGAGAGTAGCTCTCGGCGACGGGGTTGCTGTCGTCATTCCTGTCTTCCTGCGAGACCGTGCTGGGTGGGGGTGTGGAGCAAGTCTGTCGGGCTGCGACCCTGCGTGCAACGCACGCGAGCCGCAGCCCGACAGGTACTACTGGGTGACTACTTGATCGCCTCGAGAGCGGTCGCAACCTTCGCCGAGAGCTCGGACGAGAGGGGGGCGGCACCGGCGGAAGCGGCGGCCTCGGCCTGGCCGTCCTCGCTGGTCACGTACTGGATGTACGCCTTGACCGCGGGAGCAACATCCGCGTCGACGAACTCGGTGCAGGTGATGAGGTAGCTCACGAGCACGAGCGGGTAGTGGCTCGGGTCGGTGGTGAGGCGGTCGAGCTTGATCGCCAGGTCGGTGTCAGACGCGGTGTCACCGGCGGGCGACTCGCTGACGACAGCGGCGGCACCCTCAGCGGTGTACGCGACGAACTCGTCGCCGACCTTGATCTTCGCGACACCGAGGTCGCCGGCCTTCGAGGCGTCGGCGTAGCCGATGGTGTTGGTGCCGTTGGTGACCGCGTCAACAACGCCCGAGGTGCCCTGAGCGGCTTCGCCGGTCGTGTAGGGGAACGGGTCAGCGGCGGGGGCGTCCCAGATCTCCGGGGCAACCTTGTTCAGGTAGTCCGTGAAGTTCTTGGTGGTGCCCGAGTCGTCCGAGCGGTGCACG
>Ga0247738_10000449_pt1 | contig 15751 bp, 13 predicted proteins | sample UWRJL013104B2_FD_180936 | JGI IMG/M metagenome (GOLD analysis project Ga0247738, IMG submission 180936) | Plant litter microbial communities from Arlington Agricultural Research Station in Wisconsin, United States - UWRJ-L013-104B-2 | ecosystem: Environmental > Terrestrial > Plant litter >...
TGCCCTGTTGTTGATCGACTTCATCAACCCGCTCGCTTTTCCTGAAGCCGGCGAACTGGCCGGGCCCGCGCTGCGGGCCGCGAGGGCGGCAGGCCAATTGGCCCGAGTGGCGCGCGCGCAGCGCATTCCCGTGATCTATGCCAACGACAACTTCGGCCGCTGGCGCTCTGACTTCCCCACCCTGGTGGACCGCCTCGCGCAGGGCCAGGGCGCCAGTGCGTCCATGGCGCGGCTGCTGCGCCCTCATCGCGGCGACCTCACCGTGTTGAAGCCGATGCACTCGGCGTTCTTCGGCACGCCGCTGGACATCATCCTCGACAAGATGGGCGCGCGCTCCCTGGTGATGGCCGGGCTGGCGACCGACATCTGCATCCAGCTCACAGCGGCCGACGCCTTTCTGCGCGGCCTCAAGGTGCACGCGCCGCAAGACTGCACAGCAGCCGAGACGGAAGAAAAAAAGGCAGCTGCGCTGGCCTACATGCGCGACATCCTCAAGTGCGACACGCGCCCATGGCGGACCGCGCGCTGGCTTCGCTAGGAGATTTCGGGCACATGCCTTGCCCTGGGAGTTGGCGTTCGGTCCCACGTGATCGCCGCAATCCCTTCAACACATGCAGGAGAACGTCCATGGCATCGAACAACCAGGGCCAACAAGGCCAGCAAGGTCAGCAGAACCAGAACCAGCAGGAGCAGGGCCAACAGGGCCAGAACCAGCAAGGTCAGAACCCGGGCCAGCGCCCAGGGCAGCAAGGCCAGCAAGGCGACAAGAACAACCCGGCAGGGCAGCGCGAGCAGAGCAACCCGGGTGGCTCCGACCAACAGGGCCGCAAGGAAGTCAATCCTTCACAGCAGCAGGACGGCTCCCGTCCCGGTGCCCGTGAGCAGGACGACAACGCCCGCCGTCCAGGCGACAGCAACGCCTCATAACGGCCGATACCGTGCACCCACCCTGTCCCACCTTGGGCGGGGTGGGTGCACGCATCTCTCCATCAAAGAACGTTTCCCCCCACACCGACATCAGGAGCACCCCATGGCCACCACCCGCACCGAAGCAGACGCATGCACGCTGCTCGACACCGACCACAAGGCGGTCAAAAAACTGTTCAAGGCCTACGACGAGCTGGCCAGTTCGAAGGCGCGCGGCGCCGCGCAGAAGAAGCTGGAACTGGCCCACCAGATCTGCCAGGAACTCACGGTGCACGCCACCATCGAGGAAGAAATCTTCTACCCCGCGTTGCGTGGAGCCCTCAAGGAAACCGACATCCTGGCCGAGGCCGAGGTGGAGCACGCGGGTGCCAAGGACCTGATCGCCCAGATCGAAGCGATGGAGCAGGCTGACGAGATGTTCGATGCGAAGGTGAAGGTGCTGGGCGAGTACATCGACCACCACGTGAAGGAGGAGCGCAACGAAATCTTTCCCAAGGCACGGGCCGCGCGCGGCCTGGATCTGGTGGCGATGCGCGACGAGTTGATAGCGCGCAAGGAGGCGCTCATGGGCGCTGAAGTCGCCTGACCGTCCTACCTCTCAACCTTTCTCGAAAGCCCACTGTGCCTAAATCAAAATCCCCCGACTCTGGCCGCGCCAACTCCGAGGCGAACAGCGCTCCCCGGGCTGCTGCCCGCAACACCGACAGTGGGCCTTCCCAAGTCCAATCGGCGAATGATCCCGCCGTGCTCAAGGCGGTCCACACCGGCCAACTGGCCGAGGGCATGCCTTTCAATGCCAACAAGGCGGGCGAGCACGGTTTCGACAACGGGCTGGCCGTGCAGCCCGGCATCACGGTGGAGGCGCCCTCCCGCCTGCCAACCGGTAGCACCCTGTCGGAAGCGAACCATTCCGACAAGACCGGCAGTGTCGCGGCCGAAGGGATCAACTGGGCCATCGAGTCGCTGGACCGCGTGCGCGTGGACTCGTCGGGCCAGGTGCTCACAACCAACCAGGGCGTGCCCATCGCGGACAACCAGAACTCGCTGAAGTACGGCGTGCGCGGCCCGGCGCTGTTGGAAGATTTCATCCTGCGCGAAAAGATCACGCACTTCGATCACGAGCGCATTCCCGAGCGCATCGTGCACGCGCGCGGTTCGGGCGCGCATGGCTTCTTCGAGTGCTACGACGCACTGACCGACATCACCAAGGCCGCGCCCTTTCAGGAAGCCGGCAAGGTCACGCCGGTGTTCGTGCGCTTCTCCACCGTGCAGGGCGAGCGGGGGTCGAAGGACACCGCGCGCGACGTGCGCGGCTTCGCCGTGAAGTTCTACACCGACGAAGGCAACTGGGACCTGGTGGGCAACAACATGCCGGTCTTCTTCATCCAGGACGCGATGAAGTTCCCGGACCTGGTGCACGCCGTGAAACCCGAGCCGCACCACCAGATGCCGCAAGCCGCCAGCGCGCACGACACTTTCTGGGACTTCGTGTCCCTCATGCCCGAGTCGACCCACATGCTGATGTGGGCCATGTCCGACCGGGGCATTCCGCGCAGCTACGCCACCATGCAGGGCTTTGGCGTGCACACCTTCCGCATGGTCAATGCCGAAGGCGATTCGGTGTTCGTGAAGTTCCACTGGAACCCCGTCTACGGTACGCACTCGCTGGTCTGGGACGAGGCCGTCAAGATTTCCGGCGCCGACCCGGATTACCACCGTCGCGACCTGTGGGAACGCATCGAGGCGGGCGCTTTCCCCGAGTGGGAGCTGGGCCTGCAGATCTTCACCGAGGAGCAGGCCGATGGGTTCAGCTTCGACGTGCTCGACCCGACCAAGATCGTGCCCGAGGAACTGGTGCCGGTGCGCCCGGTGGGCCGCATGGTGCTCAACCGCAACCCGGACAACTTCTTCGCCGAAACCGAGCAGGTGGCGTTCTGCGCGGCGCACATCGTGCCCGGCCTGGATTTCTCGAACGACCCCTTGCTCGCCGGTCGCATCCACTCGTATGTGGACACACAGATCAGCCGCCTGGGCGGGCCCAACTTCCACGAGATCCCGATCAACTCACCGCTGGCGCCGGTGCACAACAACCAGCGCGACGGCATGCACCGCCAGGCGATCCACCGTGGACGCGTGAACTACGAACCGAATTCGCTGGCCGGCGGCTGTCCCTTCCAGGCCGGCGCCGCGCAAGGCTTCGTGTCCGTGCCGGCCCGCATCCAGGCCAAGGAAGAGCAAGGCAAGGTGCGGGCCAAACCCGAGAAGTTCGCCGATCACTACACGCAGGCGACGCTGTTCTTCGAGAGCCAGAGTCCGGTCGAGCAGGCGCACATCGCGGCGGCCTTCCGTTTCGAACTCTCCAAGGTGACGGTGCCCGCGATCCGCGAGCGCATGGTGGCCTCGCTGCGCAACGCCTCCGAGGCGCTGGCGGCGCAGGTGGCCGAAGGCCTGGGCATGGCGGAATTGCCGGCGCCCATGCCGCGCGCGCTGGACAACCCGCCCAAGCCCGAGGTCAGCCGCTCGCCCCCGCTCTCGCTGCTGGCACGGCCAGGAGACGGTTCGATCAAGGGCCGCAAGGTGGCCCTGCTGGTGGCCGATGGGGTGAACGGCCAGAGCGTGATCGATGTGCATGCGATGCTGTTTGCCCAGGGTGCGGTGCCGCGTTTCGTGGCGCCGCGCATCGGCCCGGTGAAAACCGCGGACGGCGTCGCAATCGATGCCGATGCCTCGCTCGAGAACGAGCCCGGTTTCCTGTTCGATGCGCTGGTGCTGCCCGACGGCGACGAGGGCGTTCGCACGCTCTCGCTCGATGGCCACACCATGGAGTTCATCAAGGACCAGTACCGCCACTGCAAGGCCATCCTGGTACTGCCCGCATCGGCCACGTTGCTGGAGGCGGCGGGTGCGTCCGCCACGCTGCCCTCGGGCGATGCCGATCCGGGCGTGGTGTCGGGCGGGGACGTGGAGACGTTCATCGCGGCCATGGCAAAGCACCGCCATCCCGAGCGCGAGACCGACCCACCCAGGGTGTGATCGGGATGACGAAGAACCCCATCAGGCTGCCGTTTTGCACCCAACCCGATGTGCGCCTGTTCGGTTCCGTGGATCAGGCCATGCTGTCCGAATTCCTGCGCCAGCAGATGGATGCCGGCACGGACAAGCCCCTGGTGGTGGAGTTGAGCACCGACGGTGGCGATGCCGACGTCGGCCGGCGCATCGCGGAGGAACTGCGCTTGTGGCAGGGGGAGGGCCGCGAGGTCTTCTTCCTGGGCAAGACCTATGTCTTTTCCGCCGGCATCACCATCATGGCGGCCATCCCCGCTGATCACCGGTTTCTCACCGCCGACACCGAGCTGCTGGTGCACGAGCGCAAGATCAAGAAATCGCTTCAGCTCGACGGCGCGCTGCGCAGCTGCCGCACGGTGGTGCAGGACGTGCTGGCCGAGATCGACTCGGGCCAGCGCCTGCAGCAGGCCGGTTTCGCGGCGCTCGCGGCCGGGAGCCGCATCACGGTCGATGAGATCGAAGAGAAGGTGATGGACCGCGCCTGGTACCTCACGGCGGACGAGGCGAGGTCCATCGGCCTCGTCGCCGGCGTGGTGTGAAGGGGATGTGGCGCTGCAGGCGGGTCAGCGCTCGCCGACCAGCGCTTTCACCGCCTCGCCCAGCTCGATCACCGCCAGCGCGTAGTAGCTGCTCCAGTTGTAGCGCGTCACCACGTAGAAGTTCTCCGTGCCGGCGATGTAGCTGGACGGCGCACCCGCGTTCTGCAGCTCCACCAGGGCCAGCTGGCCGGGGTGCTGCAGGGCGGGGCCTTCAATCACCGCACCTTTTCGGGTGAAGCTCTCCACGCCGAAGCTGGGCAGGATGTCGGGCGCGAGCAGGGTTTCGAAGTCTTCCTTGCTCTGGTTCGGGTCGAAGCGCACGGGGTAGTGCGTGGGCATGCCGGGCTGCCAGCCGAAGGCCTTGAAGTAGTTGGCCACCGAGCCGATCACATCGGCCTGGCTGTTGAAGAGGTCGACCTTGCCGTCGGCGTCGAAGTCGATCGCGTACTTCACCCAGCTGCTGGGCATGAACTGCGGCCAGCCCATGGCGCCGGCGTAGCTGCCCAGGTAGCTCAGCGGATCTGTGCCGGTGCGTTCGCTGAGGCTCAGGAATTGTTCGAGTTCGCTGCGGAAGAACTCGGTGCGCGCGGCGGCGCGAGGGTGGCTTGCCGGGAAGTCGAAGGCCAGGGTGGCGAGCGCGTCGATGACGCGGAAATTGCCGGTGTGCTGGCCGTACAGGGTCTCCACGCCGATCACGCCCACGATGAGGCTGGCGGGCACACCGAACTCGGCCTCGGCGCGCGCCAGGTTGTCGCGATTGGCTTCCCAGAAGCGCTGGCCGGCGCGCAGGCGCACCGGTTCGATGAAGCGCGCGCGGTAGGCGGCCCAGTTCTTGGGCGCACCGCTGGGTGCGGGTTGCATGAGGCGGATGACGGTGGGAATGCGCTGGGCCGCACCGATCTGCTGGCGCACCCATGCCGAGTCGAGGTTGCGGCGCTCGGCCAGGTCGGTGGCGAAGGCCATGGCGGCCGTGCTCTGCGCGTAGTTGTAGGCGGGTGCCTTGGCCGGGGTGGCGGGGCGCGTTTTCGCGGGCGACTGTGCCAGGGCGCTGGCGCTCAGGCACAGGGCGAGGGCGGACGAAGAGAGGATGGCGAGGGTGTTCAACGGGTGTCTTTTCGGGGCCAGGCCAGCTGCTGGAATTCGCGCCGCAGCATGGCCAGGGTGGGGGTGTCGGCGGCGCCCGGGCGGCCGTACCGCTGGGCTTCGAGTTGCAGCAGCCATTGTGCAACGCGCTGCGCCGCGGCCGTGGTGCCCCAGTGCTGTTGCACGCGTTCGGCGAGCTCGCGGGGCGGTGTGCGGTCACTGCTGTCCACGCCCAGGGCCCTGAGGCGCGTGCGGGCGCGTTGCAACAGGCGCAACCAGGGGTCGTGCTGTTGCCGCTCCCACAGCGTCCAGGCCGCGCCGATCAGGCTCACCAGCACCACCACGCCGATGAGCACGTAGGCCAGGTCGGCCCAGCTGGGGGACTGGAAGCCCAGGTTCTTGAGCAGGTCGAGCTGGCGGCCCTGGGTGTAGTTCAGCACCCACTGGTTCCAGCTGTTGTTCACCGCCTCCCAGGCGGCGCGCAGCTGGGCTGCGAAGTTCGGGTTGAGATTGCGGATGGCGCCGGCGATGGCGCCTTCGGGCGCACTCAGGCGCTGCAGAGAACCGATGCGCCCGGGTGCGACGGCGGCGGTGGGGTCCACACGCACCCAGCCCTGGCCGGCGTGCCAGACCTCGGTCCACGCATGGGCATCGCGCTGGCGCACGGTCCAGTAGCCATCGACGTTGTTGAGTTCTCCGCCCTGGTAACCGGTGACGATGCGCGCGGGAACGTCGAGCGCGCGCATGAGGATCACGAAGCTGCTGGCGATGTGTTCGCAGAAGCCTTGGCGGCGGTCGAACCAGAATTCGTCGGCGGTGTGCTGCCCGTACACGCCCGGTTCGAGCGTGTAGAGGTACCCGCCGGTGCGCAGGCGCTCCAACACCGCTTCCACGAGCCGGGCCGTGGCGCCGGGTCCGCTGCCGTGTTCGCGCCGCAGCTGTTGGGCGAGTTCGAGCGTTCGGGGGTTGTAGCCGGGCGGCAAGGCCACGTGCTCCTGCAGCGCCAGCGTGGAGGCGAGCGGGCCATGGCGGAACGTGGTGTAGCTCACGGCGCTGAAACGCACCAGGCTGCCCATGGGCCGGTCGGTGAGCCATTGCAGCTCGTTCGTCATGCGCACGCGCACTTCGGGCACCTCGGGCGCCTGCGTGGCGGCTTCCAGCAGGAACAGCCAGGGCCGGCGGTGCGGCTCCATGGTCACCTCATAGCGGATCGGCTCGCCCGAAACGGTGAGATCGCTCGGCAGCGCCTGGCGCGTCGGGAAATCGGCGCGTGCGGGGCGCCATTCCACACCGTCGAACGCGCTGAGCACGGGGCCCCGGAAGTACAGCTGATCTGCCGGTGGCGGACGGTCTGCGAAGCGCAGGCGCAGGGCGATGCTGTCGTCGAGCACGAGCTCGGCGATCTGGCCCACGCGCATGGTGCTGGAGAGACCACTGCGGCCCCGGTCGTCGCTGGGCACGCCCCACAGCGGCGAGAGGCGAGGAAACAGCAGGAACAGCACCAGCATGATGGGCGCGCCCAGGGCCGCCATGCCAGCAGCGATGCGCGCGGCCTGCGCCAATGAAGGCCGGCCCACCGGCATGTGGGCGTTCACCAGCGCGGTGAGCAGGCCCAGCAACGCGATCAGGATGCCCGCCGCCGTGAGCAGCGACTGTGAGTAGAAGAAGTGCGTGAGCAGCGTGAAGAAGGCGAGGAAGAACACCACGAAGGCATCGCGCCGCGCGCGCATTTCCAAGGTCTTGAGCGACAGCAGCACGACGATGAGCGTGACGCCCGCGTCCTGGCCCAGCAGCGTGCGGTGGGTGGCCCAGGTGGCTGCGAGCGTGAAGGCGAGCAGGCCCAGCCGCCATGGCCAGCCGGGCAGCGGCTGGCCGCGCAGCGCCAGCGTGCCGCGCCACACCAGCACGCCGGCCGTGAGGGCGCTGCACCACCAGGGAATGTGGGCCACTTGCATGGCCACCACCCAGCCCACCACGGCGAGCAGGAACAGCGTGTCGCGTGTTTCACGCGGCAGGGACGCGAGCCGGGCTTCCACGCGACCTTGCCGGCGCGACGGGCGTGCGTCCAGGGCGCCCACGGAACCGGCTTTGTCGGGCCGCAGGGTGCGCCCCCCTTCAGGGGGGACGCGCGGAGCGCGGCGGGGGGTGCTCAGCATGTTGCCAACGCTTCCAGGCAACGCGCGCGGTGCGCCGGTCCCTGATCGGGCGCGATCTCGCGGCCGGGCACGCGCAGGCCGTAGTCGAGCCCCAGGCGGTCGGCCATCAGCACCCAGGCCGTCAGGCGCGAGAGGCGTGTTTCCAGGCCACCGGCACCGCACTGCGCGTGGTCCAGCCAGAGTTGCTGACGCTGGGTGGAGAGTGCGTCGCGGCTCACCAGTTCGTCGCGCCCCGCAGCGAAGGCCTGGGCGGCTTTCTTCCACACCACGGCTTTGATGGGGTCGCCCCGACGGTAGGCGCGCACGCCATCGAACTCGCCCGTGCTCTGCACGCGCGCGCTGCCCGAGCTGCCGGCTTGCGGTTCACCCGGCGGCAGTGGCGGTGGGTGGCTTTCGGGCTCCGGGTAGACCAGCACGGAGGAGGCCGGGCGCCACACCGTCCACACGCGGAAGGTGCCCAGCGGGAACAGCGTGAGCGCGGTGAGGGCCGGCAGTGCGTGCAGGCCGCGCCCGGGCACCGGCCACGCCACTTGCAGCGTGGTGCTGCCTTGCGCGGGCACATCGGTCCAGGCCAGCGGTGCGTGCGCCAGGTCGGCGCCGATCACGCCCATGCCCAGGCCGTAGCGGATGCGAGGGCGCTCGCTGGTCAGGCGGATGTCCAGCGCGGCGGCCTGGCCGGCGTGCACCGGGGTGAGCGGGTTCAGATGCAGGGTGGTGCCGCGCAGGTTGCCGTGGCACACGTGCATGCCCACCACCGCGCTGCCCGCGAGCAGGAAGGTGAGCAGGTAGCCCAGGTTGAGCTGGTAGTTGATGCTGGCCACGAGCAGCAGCAACAGCGTGAGCGCGAGCATCCAGCCGGCCCGGGTGGGCAGGATGTAGACGTTGCGCTGCGTCAGCGTGAGGGTGTCGCGGCGCGGCAGGCGGCTGTGCCACCACGATTGCAGGTGAATGAGGGGATGCCTCCATCCAGAGGCGCTGCGGAACCGGCTTTGCCGGGCCGCTGGTGCCGCCCCCCTCTCAGGGGGGACGCGCGGAGCGCGGCGGGGGGTGTTCACGGTAGCGGCACGGCGTCCAGCATGGCTCGGACTTGTTCCACCGGGCCGCGCCCCGCATCGCGCACCGGGGTGAGGCGGTGGGCCACCGTCTGCGGCAGGATGGCAGCGATGTCGTCGGGGGCCACGTAGTCGCGCCCGCTCAGGTAGGCCTGGGCCTTGGCGGAGCGCACCACGGCCAGCGCCGCACGCGGCGACAAACCCTGGGCAAACCAGCGCCCGCTGCGCGTGGCGGCCACGATGTCCTGCAAATACTCAAGCACCGGCTCGGCGGTGTGCACCTGGCTCACGGTGTGCTGCAGGCTGGCGAGGTCGGCTGGCGTGAGCGCGGGCGGCAGGCGTTCAAGCATGTCGCGGCGGTCCTGGCCGCGCAGCAGTTCGCGCTCGGCCGCACGGTCGGGGTAACCGATCGACAGGCGCATGTGGAAACGGTCCAGCTGCGATTCGGGCAGCGCGTAAGTGCCAAGCTGGTCATGCGGGTTCTGGGTGGCAATGACGAAGAAGGGTTCGGGCAGCGCGCGCGTCTCGCCTTCCACCGTGACCTGCTTTTCTTCCATGGCTTCGAGCAGCGCGCTCTGGGTCTTGGGGCTGGCCCGGTTGATCTCGTCGGCCAGCAGCACCTGGGCAAAAACCGGGCCGGGGTGGAAGACGAAATCCTCGCGGCCGCGCTCGTAGATGGACACGCCCACGAGGTCGCTGGGCATCAGGTCGGCGGTGAACTGCACCCGTGAAAACTGCAGGCCGAAGGAGCGTGCCAGCGCATGGGCCAGCGTGGTCTTGCCGACGCCGGGCACGTCCTCGATCAGCAGGTGTCCCCCGGCCAGCAGGCAGGCCACGCAGTCCGAAACCTGCTGCGACTTGCCCACGATCACCGTGTTAAGCTGACTTAGCAGCAGTTGGATTCTTTTGTCGGCTTGCATGCCGCGAACCATACCGTAAAACCACCATGAGTCAGGCCACTGGGTATTTCACCCACAAGGAATGTTGGAGGCACGAGATGGGCGCCGGCCACCCGGAATGTCCCGAGCGGCTCGATGCCATTGAAGACCGCCTGCTCATCAGCGGGCTGGACGTCGCGCTGGAACGCCGTGAGGCCACCCCGGCCGCCATCGCCGACCTCGAACTGGCCCACGGCCGCATGCACCTCGCCTCGCTGCGCGGCCTGAGCGATCAGCTGCGCGACGACATGGCCGCCGGTGGCCCGAACCATGCACAGGTCGACCCGGACACTTCGATCAACACCCACAGCTGGGACGCGATCCTGATGGCCGCAGGCGCCGCCATCGACGCGACCGATGCGGTAATGGCCGGTGAGTTGGCCAACGCGTTCTGCGCAGTGCGCCCGCCAGGCCATCACGCCACGCGCAACCAGGCCATGGGATTCTGCTTCGTCAACAACGTGGCCGTGGCTGCCAAGTACGCGCTCGAACGCCATGGGTTGCAGCGCGTGGCGATCGTCGATTTCGATGTGCACCACGGCAACGGCACGGAGGACATCGTGGCCGGCGACGAGCGCATCCTCATGTGCAGCTTTTACCAGCACCCGTTCTACCCGCTGTGCGAGCACTCCACGGCGAGCAACCTCGTCAACCTGCCGGTACCGGCGTACACCAAGGGCATGGACATCCGCGAGCTGGTCGACATGATGTGGCTGCCCCGGCTGGAGGCCCACAAGCCGCAGATGATCTTCGTGAGCGCTGGTTTCGACGCGCACCGCGAGGACGACATGGCGCAGCTCGGCCTGGTGGAGCAGGACTACGCCTGGCTGACCGAGCGCATCAAGGAAGTGGCGCAGCGCCACGCCCAAGGTCGCATCGTGAGCTGCCTGGAAGGCGGCTACGCCTTGAGTGCGCTGGGCCGCAGTGTGGAAGCGCACCTGAGGGTGCTGGCAGGCGTCTGAACTTCTGTGGCGCCCGGGCGTCCCATAATGTTCCGATGACCGAGCCCACACCTTCTTCCTCCCCCGCTGACGCGCTGCTGCTGAGTTCGTGCGATGCGCGTGGCGTGCACACGCTCACTTTGAACACGCCGCGCAGCTTCAACGTCCTGTCCGAGGCCATGTTGGCTGCCTTGCAGGCGGCCGTGGACGCGGTGGCCGCCGACCCCCGGGCGCGCCTGGTCGTGATCGCCGCGAATGGCAAGGCTTTCTGCGCCGGACACGACCTCAAACAGATGCGCGCCACGCCCGAGCTGGCGTACTACCAGAAGCTTTTCGCGCAGTGCTCGCGCCTGATGCTGGCCATCCGCAAGCTGGAGGTGCCCGTGATTGCGCGCGTGCAAGGTCTGGCGACCGCCGCCGGCTGCCAGCTGGTGGCGCAGTGCGATCTCGCGGTGGCGAGCGACAACGCCAGCTTTGGCGTCAACGGCATCGACGTGGGCCTCTTCTGCGCCACGCCGGGTGTGGCGCTCTCGCGCAACATCCTGCCCAAACAGGCCATGGAGATGCTGCTCACCGGCGATTTCATCTCGGCCGAAGAGGCGCGTGCGCGAGGCCTGGTCAACCGCGTGGTGGCGGTCGATGCGCTGGACGCGGAATTGCAGGCCCTGGTGGACCGCATCCTCGCCAAGCCGCGTGAGGCCATCGCCATGGGCAAGGCCTTGTTTTATCGCCAACTGGAAACCGGCATGGAGTCGGCCTACCAGCTTGCGGGCCAGAGCATGGCCTGCAACATGGCCCACGATGTGGCGCAGGAAGGCGTGCAGGCTTTCATTGACAAGCGGCCGCCGGCCTGGCGCGCCTGATCTTCCGATTTCCGTTTGCAACCCGACATGAATCCTTCCACCAATCCCAAACCCATTGACGACATCGGCCTGTGGCTGGCGGGCTTCACGCAGCCCACGGTGCTGGTCGAGCTTGCCGCGCTGGCGGTCTGCGTGGCCCTGGCCTGGGGCTTCAGCTGGGCGTTGCGCAACGCCTTGCGCATGCAGGACGACAAGAGCTCGGTGCTGTTCGGCCGGCGCCTCATCGATGGCGTCATGTTCCCGCTCGCCTTGCTCCTGCTCGGCTACATCGCGCGCGCGGTCGTCACCAAATTCCTGCCATTGGCAGCGTTCAAGGTGGCCATTCCCGTGCTGGTGTCGCTGGTGGTGATCCGCGTGGGTGTGAAGGTGCTGCAGGCGGCCTTCACCACCGCGCCCTGGGTGCGGGCGCTGGAGCGCACCATCTCCTGGGTCGCCTGGCTGGCCATGGTGCTGTGGGTCAGTGGCCTGCTGCCGGTGGTGCTGGCCGAGCTGGACGACATCACCTGGAAGATCGGCGCGAGCACACTGAGCCTGCGCACGTTGCTGGAGGGCACCATCACGGCCGGCGCGGTGATGATCCTCGCGCTGTGGGTGTCTTCCGCGATCGAGTCCCGGTTGCTTCGCAAGGCCACGGGGGGCGACCTGTCGATGCGCAAGGCGGTGAGCAACGCATCGCGCGCGCTGCTGTTGTTCGTGGGGCTGATCATCGCGCTGTCGGCCGTGGGTATCGACCTCACCGCGCTCTCGGTGTTCAGTGGCGCCATCGGCGTGGGTGTGGGCTTTGGCCTGCAGAAGCTGGCGTCCAACTACGTGAGCGGTTTCGTGATTCTGGCCGAGCGCCGCCTGCGCATCGGCGACAACGTGAAGGTGGACAGCTTCGAGGGCCGCATCCTCGACATCAACACCCGCTACAGCGTGATCCGCTCACCGGCCGGGCGTGAGTCCATCGTGCCCAACGAGCTCATGGTGATCAACCGGGTGGAAAATCTTTCCGGCGCGCTCACGCGCGTGTGGCAGACCACGGTGGTATCGGTCGCGTACGACAGCGACGTGGAACTCGTGAGCCGCCTGCTGCTGAATGCGGTGAGCGAGCAGGCCGATGCGCTGAAGGAGCCCGCACCGCAGGCCTCGCTCTCGGCCTTCGGCGCCGATGGCCTGGAGTTCACGGTGGGTTACTGGATCAATTCGGGCGACGGCGCCGAGCAGCTCAAGCTGCGCTCGCTGATCAACCTCCAGATCCTGCGCTCCCTGCAGCAGAACGGCATCGACATCCCGTCGCCGCAGCGCGTGGTGCACATCAAGGAACTGCCCCCGCTCGACGGGCCCAAGGGTTCAGCGGCCCATGAGGCTGGGTAACCAGAGCGAGATGGCCGGGAAGGCGATCAGGATGCCCAGGCGCACGATGTCGGCCGTGACGAAGGGCCAGACGCCCTGGAAGATGGTCTTGAGCTTGACCTGCGGCAACAGCGAGTTCATGACGAACAGGTTCATGCCGACGGGCGGGGAGATCATGCCGATCTCCACGATGGTGACGATCAGCACGCCGAACCAGACCGGATCGAAGCCCAGGCCGGTGATCACCGGGAAGAACACAGGGATGGTGAGCAGCACCATCGACAGCTCTTCCATCACCAGGCCGAGCGCGACGTAGATCACCATCATCACCACCACCACCATGATGGGGTTGGGGCTGAACTGCAGGAGGAAGTCGCGCAGGTCGCCCGGCATGCTGGTGAAGTTGATGAAGCTGGTGAAGACCATCGCACCGATCAGGATGGTGAACAGCATGGCCGTCGTGCGCGTGCTGTCGACCAGGATGTCCATCAGCACACGCGGCGTGAGCGCGCCGCGCAGCAAGGCGAAGATGAAGGCGCCCGAGGCGCCCACGCCGGCCCCTTCGGTGGCGGTGAACACGCCGCCATAGATGCCGCCAATGACCAGCGCGAACAGCAGCAGCACCGCCCAGATGCTGCGCAATGCCGCCAGCCGCTCGGGCCAGCTGAAGCGCTCGCCCCGCGGGCCCGCCAGCGGGTCGCGCCAGCTGATGTAGACCACCGCCGCGCACAGGCAGGCAATGGCGACCAGGCCAGGCAGCACGCCCGCGATGAACAGCTTGCCGATGTCGGTCTCGGTCATGATGCCGTAGATCACCATGATGGTGGACGGCGGGATCAGGATGCCCAGCGTGCCGCCGGCCGCGATGGAGCCGGTGGCCAGCGTGTCCTTGTAGCCATGGCGCTTCATTTCCGGGTACGCCACGCGGGTCATGGTCGCGGCGGTGGCGATGGACGAACCGCAGATGCAACTGAAGCCGCCGGAGGCGATGACGCTGGCCATGGCCAGGCCGCCTTTGCGGTGGCCCACGAACGCGTTGGCGGCCGTATAGAGCTCGCGCGCCATGCCGGCGCGGGCCACCAGGTTGCCCATCAACACGAACAGCGGGATGACCGAGAGCACGTAGGCGAAACCGGTCTCGAAGATCACCTGGCTGGTGCTGGCGAAGGCCGGGTGCCAGCCGCGCATGAGGCCCAGTCCGACGATGCCGACGATGGCCATGGCCAGTGCGATGGGAATGCGCAGCAGCGCCAGGGCAAAGACGACCAGAAAGCCCAGGCCTGATTCGATCATGGCGCGCCTCCGTCAAAGGTGGCGGGCGAGGGGTGGTGAGGCAGGGGCTCGGGCACCGAGACAAACACGAACAACAGGTGCACCAGGCCGGTGAGGGCCAGCATGGCCGCCATCATCCAGGCCACCGGCGCGATGGAGAGTTGCAGGTGCACTGTGGTGTCGCCGTACTCGGTCAGCCGGTCTGCGCGCGTCGTCATGAGGTAGGCCAGGAAGCCGAAGGTGCCAGCGCAGACGAGGTGAACCACGCGTGCCTGGATGTCGCGCACCCAGTCAGGCAGCATGTTGTCGAGCGAATCGAATACCACGTGCTCGTTGCGCCACGACACGAGGGGCATGGCACCGAAGATCACGATGACCATGAGGATCTCGGTGAGCTCCAGCCCGCCCGGTACGGAGTGGCTGAAGAAGCGGCGACCGACCACGTCCACCAGGGTGAGCCACATGATGGTGAAGAGGGCCATGGCGGCCATGAGGCCGGTGGACCAGCGCAGGATGCGTTCCAGCGTTGTGAGCATGAGGGGCCTGATGTGAAAAAGCCGGCGGGGCAGTGCGCAACAGACTGCCCGGCCGGCCGTGGGGGATGGTGCGCGCTGGCTTACTTTACCTTGGCGATTTCGGCGCGGAACTCAGCGAGCACGGCCTTGGGGTCCTTCAGGCCTTTGGCCTGCGCGGCTTCTGCCCACTTGGTTTCCAGGCCCGCCTGCTTGTCCTTCACGGCCTGCACGAAGGCCGCGTCGGCCACGATGCGTGTCACGCCCTGGGTCTTCTGAAGCTCGCGGCTGGCCGCGTCGACGCGGTCCCAGCCTTCGCCGAAGATGCGCGCGGCGGTTTCACCCGAGATCTTGTCGATCACGGCCTTGTCCTGCGCCGGCAGGGCGTTGTACTTGCCTTCGTTCATCATGAAAACGAAGCTGGTGTTGTACAGGCCGCCGGGGAAGGTGGTGGCGTGCTTGACCATGCTGAGCTTGAACGAGGCCACCGACTCGTCGGGGAAGAAGGTGCCGTCCATCACGCCGGTGGACAACATCTCGAACGATTCCGGCGCGGGCTTGAGCGTGGTGTTCCAGCCCATGGCCTTGGAGAGCTCGTTGATGTTGCCGCCGCCAATGCGGAACTTGAGTTTGGCCACGTCGGCCGCGCTGGCCACCGCCTGTTTGGTGGTGAAGATGATGCCGGGCCCGTGCGTGAACACGGCCAGTGTCTTCACGCCCCGGTGCTCGCCCAGCGGTGCGAAATACTTGCTGTAGATGCGCTGGTAGGCCAGCGAGGTGGCCGTGGCGCTGTCGCCCAGGAAGGGGAATTCGGCGACCTGCGTGTTGATGAAGCGGCCCGGCGTGTAGCCGTCCACCGTGTACGAGATGTCTGCCAGGCCGTCGCGCACCGCGTCGAAGGTGCCTGGCGCGGCCGCCACGCCCTTGGGCAGGATGTTGCATTTCATGCGGCCCGCGCTGTCTTTTTCCAGCAGGTCGCACCAGCTCTTCTGCGCCATGCTCAGCGTGTGGGTGGGAGGCACCCAGCTGGAGACGGTGAAAACGGTTTGCGCCGAGGCCACGCCAGC
>Ga0247738_10000450_pt1 | contig 15748 bp, 17 predicted proteins | sample UWRJL013104B2_FD_180936 | JGI IMG/M metagenome (GOLD analysis project Ga0247738, IMG submission 180936) | Plant litter microbial communities from Arlington Agricultural Research Station in Wisconsin, United States - UWRJ-L013-104B-2 | ecosystem: Environmental > Terrestrial > Plant litter >...
TTCTTCCAGTACCCATGCGACTTGCATTCGTAGTCGGTCTTGATCGCGCGACCTTGACTGACCTTCATGTGCGCAGCAGCCAGCGACGAGAACGACGATGGACGAATGCAGGTGTGGTCGCCTGCCAGCACGCTGTTGCTCTTCAAGGCGGCCATCACAGGGGCTGCCGAGAGGCCTGCGCGCACCAAGCGGCGACGGGACACGCCGGAGGATGGCTGGGAAGGAGTGGACGGTGAAGAATCGATCATCTTGTTTACCTCTCTTGCAAGACAAGCCCGGGTGCGAGTGGAAGTCCAACGGATGCTTGAGCCTTTGGTAGCGCAAGTATAGACCACGCGCAACAAAAAGTAAGCAATTACGGGTCAAAAGCGGACATATTGCCGATTTGGCGCGTCTCGAAAATCAGCGAGGCATCAGCAGATCCGCATGCCAATGCAACAGCACTTTCTCAACAAGCGCTCAAAGCTTCTTGATTTTCTTGAGATTCAGTTTCTTGCAGAGGGCAAAACAGAAAAGCCCGGAATCTTTCGATTCCGGGCTTTCGTAAAAATGGTCGGCGTGGCGGGATTCGAACTCGCGACCCCTTGCACCCCATGCAAGTGCGCTACCAGGCTGCGCTACACGCCGACAAGCCTCAAATTATAGCGTCCAAAAGAGGGCAAATCAGGCTGAGTGCCTCAGAAGCTCGCGAATTTCAAGCAGTTCTCGCCGAACATCATGCAAGAGGCCGCCTGAACCCGCGTGAACGGGGTACTCGGCTTCAATCAAAGGGATCACCACATCACCATGGACGACCTCATCCAGGTCGATCACGTCAATGGCTTCATCCTCTTCATTGCGACGCTTGTCGCGTTCTGCCTGAACGATCTCTTGAAGCTTGTTGCGCGCGCCGCTGATGGTGAAGCCCTGGTCGTACAGAAGCTCGCGAATGCGACGGATCATGAGCACCTCATGGTGCTGGTAATACCGCCGATTGCCACGTCGCTTCATGGGCCTCAGCTGCGTGAACTCCTGCTCCCAGTACCGCAGCACGTGCGGCTTGACGCCACAAAGCTCGCCCACTTCACCGATGGTGAAATAGCGTTTGGCGGGAATGGGTGGAAGCGTTTTTTCCATGAAAATCAAGGCGGTACGGACCGAACCTTGAAATCTACTCTAACTGGTGCATATGTGCACGGCATGGTGAACATTTCCGTGTGAAATGTTGCAACCGCCAAGCCCACCAACAAAAACGCCCCAGATCGGGGCGTTTTTGTTGGTGGGCACGGCAGCTCGTGCTCGACAGCCGTTGCCTTAAAAAGACACGTTCAGCCCCCGATGATGGCGGTTTGCACCTGTTCCTTGAGCTTGGGACTGGCGTGGAAGGTCACCACTCGACGCGCTTCGATGGCAACAGGCTCACCCGTTCTCGGATTGCGCCCGGGCCTCGGGGCCTTGGTGCGGATCTGGAAATTGCCAAAGCCCGAAATCTTCACGTCAGTGCCATCGACCAGGCTGTCGGTGATCAGATCGAAGAAGGCATCGATCATGTCTTTGGACTCGCGCTTGTTCAGGCCAATCTGGTCAAACAACAATTCCGCGAGTTGGGCCTTGGTCAGCGCTGGCGTTTCCAGGCTTTCAACAGCGAGTTCCATGCGGGCATTCTCCATATCGTTCGTATCAGGCGCGCAAGCGACCAGCCACATGTTGAGCCACGGCATCGACCGCAGCGTTCACCGTCGCGTCAATGTCCTCTTCGGTCAGTGTAGCGTCGTCCCGGTTGAGCACCAGACGCACCGCCAGGCTTTTTTCATCCGCGGCCAACGCCCCGGCGGGCGTGCCTTCGGAAGACGCCTGCTTCTTGGGTCGATACACGTCGAACAGCACGACGTCGCGCAACCATGGACTGGCCGGGGCGCGGATGGCGTCCAGCACAGCGGCGTGCGTCACCGACTCCTTGACCACGATGGCCAGATCGCGTTCCACCGCTTGGTGGCGGCTCACCGTCTGGTAGGCGGGCACCGGGCGGTCCAGCACGGCATCGAGCTCCAGCTCGAACAGCACGGGCGCCTGAGCCACCTCGTAAGCCTGACGCCAGCGCGGGTGCAGCTCGCCGACGTGGCCGATGCAACGGCCGTCCAGCCAGATGCTGGCACAGCGCCCCGGGTGCATCGCAGGGTGCTCGGCCACCTTGAACTCGGGCCGGCGGGGAGCCAGCAATGCCTGCACGTCACCCTTCAGATCGAAGAAGTCCACGGCTCGCTCAGCGGTCCCCCACTGCAGCGTGTCGGTGGCTCCATAGGCCAGCCCGGCCACGCGCATGGGCTGGCGGAAGCCGGCCACGGTGGTGTCGCTCTCGGCGATGGAGCCGTCTTTGAAAAACACGCGCCCGACTTCAAACAGGCGCACGCGATCGGTCCGCCGATCCAGGTTGAACTTGAGGACCGACAACAGACTGCCCAGCAATGACGAGCGCATCACGCTCATCTGGCTGGCGATCGGATTCAGGAGGCGGATTGGATCGGCATTGCCGGCCAGCTCGCGCTCCCAACGCTCTTCCACGAAACTGAAATTGATGGTTTCCTGATAGCCGAGCTGGGCCAGGCTGCGGCGCACCGCAAACGGGCCGCGACGCGCCTCGGTGCGGATCTTGGCCGTGATGGGCGCCAGCGGCGGCGTGTCAGGCAGCTTCTCGTAACCGATGATGCGGGCGACCTCTTCGATCAGGTCTTCCTCGATCTGCAGATCGAAACGGTAAGCGGGCGGCATCACCGTGAGCACGCCTTCGCCCTCTTCCACTGGCAGGCCCAGGCGGCGCAGGGCGCCAGCACACTGCGCCTGATCCACCGGCATGCCGATGACCTTGGCCGCGCGGGCCACGCGCAGCGTGACCGGCTGCGGCGTCGGCAGTTTGACCACGTGGTCATCCAGCACGGCAGCCTGACCACCGCAGATCTCCAGCACCAGTTGTGTGATGCGCTCCACGTGCTCGCGCGTGGTGGATGGGTCCACGCCACGCTCGAAACGGTGACCGGCATCGGTGGAGAAGTTGTAGCGGCGTGAGCGGCCCGCAATGGACTTCGGCCACCAGAAGGCGGCTTCGATGTAGATGTTCTGCGTGTCGTCCGAGACCGCAGTCGAATCGCCGCCCATGATGCCGGCCAGCGACTCCACGCTTTCATCGTCGGCGATGACGCCGACTTGCGCATCCACCGCAACGGTGTTGCCGTTGAGCAGCTTGAGCGATTCACCCTCACGGCCCCAACGCACCTGCAGACCACCATGGATCTTGTCGAGATCGAAGATGTGGGAAGGCCGACCCAGCTCGAACATCACGTAGTTGGAGATGTCCACCAGCGGGGAAACGCTGCGCTGGCCGCAACGGGCCAGTCGCTCGACCATCCAGGCGGGCGTCGTGGCGCGGGTGTTCACACCCCGCACGATGCGGCCGGTGAAACGGCCACACAGGTCCGGGGCCTCCACGCGCACCGGCAGGCGATCCTGCAGCGGCGCCGCCACCGAAGAAAACGCAGGCTCGATCAACGGCGAACCGGTGAGCGCCGACACCTCGCGGGCGATGCCATACACACTCAGGCAATGCGCGAGGTTGGGTGTGAGCTTGAGCGTGAACAGCATGTCGTCCAGCGCGAGCTGTTCGCGGATGTCGCGGCCCAAGGGGGCATCGGCCGGCAGCTCCAACAGGCCACCATGGTCTTCAGACAGTTTGAGCTCACGCGCCGAGCACAGCATGCCCTGGCTCTCCACGCCACGCAGCTTGCCCAGCTTGATCTGGAACGGCTTGCCATCTTCGCCGGGCGGCAGCTCGGCCCCCACCATTGCGACAGGCACCTTGATGCCCACACGGGCATTGGGCGCACCACAGACGATGTTGAGCAGACCGCCCTGCCCCACGTCGACCTGGCACACGCGCAGGCGATCGGCATTCGGGTGTTGCACGGCGTCCTTGATCTCACCCACCACCACTTTCGTGAACGGTGGCGCCACCGGCTCCAGCTCTTCGACTTCTAGACCAGCCATGGTCAGGGTATCGGCCAGTTGCTGGCTGGTCAGGGGCGGATTGCAGAAGGCACGCAGCCAGGATTCGGGAAATTGCATGTCGTGGTCTCAGCGGAACTGGGCGAGAAAACGGACGTCACCGTCGAAGAACAGACGCAGGTCATTGACACCGTAGCGCAGCATGGTCAGGCGGTCCGGCCCCATGCCGAAGGCAAAGCCGATGTAGCGCTCGGGATCGAGGCCCATGTTGCGCACCACGTTCGGGTGCACCTGACCAGAACCCGCCACCTCCAGCCAACGACCCGCGAGCGGACCATGCTGGAACTGAATATCGATCTCGGCGCTGGGCTCGGTGAAGGGAAAGAAGCTCGGACGAAAGCGCAACACGAGATCGTCGGACTCGAAAAAGGTGCGGCAGAAATCCGTGAAAACGTACTTCAGGTCTTTGAAGCTCACGTTCTCGCCAATCCACAGACCTTCGCATTGGTGGAACATCGGCGAGTGCGTCGCGTCGCTGTCCACCCGGTACGTGCGGCCGGGCGCGATCACGCGAATCTCGGGCATGGAGCGCCCGGCATCGAGGTCTGCGCGGTGGCGCTTGACATGCTGCACCGCATGGCGGATCTGCATCGGGCTGGTGTGCGTGCGCAAGAGATTGGGCGCCTTCTCGCTGCCGCCTTCCACGTAGAACGTGTCGTGCATGGAGCGCGCCGGATGGTCTTCCGGCGTGTTCAGCGCCGTGAAGTTGAACCAGTCGGATTCGATCTCGGGGCCGTCGGCCACCTCGAAGCCCATGGAGCCGAAGATCGCTTCGATGCGCTCCAGCGTGAGGCTCACCGGGTGAAGCCCACCCTGTCCGCGCTGGCGGCCGGGCAATGTGACGTCAAGCGCTTCGGCCTTGAGTTGCGCCTGCAACTCGGCATCGGCCAGGGCCTGGCGGCGCTCGGTCAGCGCCGCTTCAATCGCCTGCTTGGCCTGATTGATGGCCGCGCCACGGGTCTTCTTCTCTTCCACGGAGAGTGCGCCCAGGCCCTTCATCAGCTCCGTGATGCGGCCCGACTTGCCCAGATACTGCGCCTTGGCGTTTTCCAGATCGGCCGGCGTGGCGGCTTGAACAAACCCGGCCCGGGCGCTCTCGACCAATGCGTCCAACTCGTTCATGTGTTTGCTTGAATCGTTGGGAAATAAAAAAGGGGCTGAAGCCAGCGAGGGAATCCCTCAAGCCTCAACCCCTTTGAGCGACGGGGCGCACCGCCGTGAGGCGGCGCACTCCTGCCGTGAATCAAGCGGCCAGCTTGGCTTTGACTTGCTCCACGATGCTGCCAAAGGCAGCCGGATCGTTCACCGCCAGATCGGCCAGCACCTTGCGGTCGATTTCGATCTGGGCCTTCTTCAGGCCGTTGGCGAACTGGCTGTACGTCAGGCCGCAAGCACGGGCGCCAGCGTTGATACGGGCGATCCACAGTTGACGGAAGACGCGCTTTTTCGTGCGGCGATCGCGATAGGCATATTGCCCAGCCTTCATCACCGCCTGTTTGGCGATGCGGAAGACGTTACCGCGGCGGCCGCGGAAACCTTTGGCCAGAGCCAGAACCTTTTTGTGTCGGGCGCGAGCCGTTACACCACGTTTGACGCGAGGCATGTGTGTTCTCCTTGTTCGTCGTTGATCAAATGCCCATGCCGGGCAGCATCTGTGCCATGTGACCCATATTGGTCTCATGCACGGTGACTGCTCCACGCAGGTGGCGCTTGTTCTTGGTGGTCTTCTTCGTCAAGATGTGACGCTTGAAGGCTTGACCGCGCTTGACGGTGCCACCGGGACGAACGCGAAAACGCTTTTTCGCGCTGCTCTTGGTCTTCATTTTGGGCATCTTCATGCTCCTTTTCATTTGTGCTCGTGAGGCGCCGCGAACCTTCCGCGGACTTGTTGGCCCCGAGCCACTTTTATGGACAGCCTTTCGGCTCTCCGATTCGGCGCCTGGCTTTTCAACCAGCGCCTCGAACCGGCAGGAGACTACCCTGCCCGTCCAATGCTGTTCTTGCCGCTCGCAGCCCTCAGGCCGCTGACTGGCTTGCCGCTGGCGCTGCGGCCTCGGCGGGCTTGGCGGCTCCACCGGCCTTCTTGCGTCCGGGCGCGATCATCATGATCATCTGGCGCCCTTCGAGCTTGGGAAACTGCTCCACCACGATCGAATCGGCCAACTCATCGCGAATGCGGTTCAGCAGGGCCAGACCCAGGTCTTGGTGGGTGATCTCACGGCCACGGAACCGCAGCGTGATCTTGCACTTGTCACCATCGTCCAGGAAGCGCCGGATGTTGCGCATCTTGATGTTGTAGTCGCCGTCGTCGGTACCGGGTCGGAACTTGATTTCCTTGATCTCGATGACCGTCTGCTTGGCCTTGGCTTCCGCCGCCTTCTTCTGCTCCTGGTACTTGAACTTGCCGTAGTCCATCAAGCGACACACGGGAGGGACGGCAGTGGCCGCGATTTCGACCAGGTCCACATCCAGTTCACCGGCCATGCGCAGCGCTTCCTGCAAACTGACGATGCCCAAGGGCTCGTTCTCGGGGCCATTGAGGCGAACCTCAGGAGCCATGATTTCCCGGTTCAGTCTGTGTGCGCGCTCTTCACGTTGGCGGCGGTCGCGAAAGTTGGTAGCTATGGTGAGTTCCTTTGTGTGGGCCGATTCAAGCGAAATGGCGGCCACCCGGCCGCCTCACGCACACGAAGTGAGCCATGGCAGCAGGGGCATCCAGCCAGATGTTTGAAATCAAACCTTGGATGAAACGTCAGCCGCAATTAATTTGGAAAAGGCTTCCAGCGGCATGACACCGAGGTCTTTATTCCCTCGCGCCCGCACAGCCACGGCACCAGCTTCTTTCTCTTTGTCGCCCACGACAAGGATAAAAGGCAGCTTTTGCAACGCGTGCTCCCGTATTTTATACGTAATTTTCTCGTTGCGCAGGTCCGTCGTGACCCTAAGCCCTTGATTCTGCAGAGTTTTCGCGATTTCCAGACAGTATTCGGCCTGGGAATCGGTGATGTTGAGCACCGCAACCTGCACCGGCGAGAGCCAGGTGGGGAGCGCCCCGGCGTGCTGCTCGATCAGAATACCGATGAAACGCTCCAGGCTGCCCACGATGGCACGGTGCAGCACGATGGGGGTATGGCGCGAGCCATCTTCCCCCACGTACTCGGCGCCCAGGCGCTCCGGCAGGTTGGGATCGACCTGGATCGTTCCGCACTGCCAGGGGCGGCCCAGCGCGTCCTTCAGGGTGTACTCGACCTTCGGGCCGTAGAAGGCGCCCTCGCCCGGCAAATACTCGAATTCACAACCTGAGGCGCGCAAGCCCTCGGCCAGCGCGTTTTCAGCGCGGTCCCAGCTTTCCTCCGTGCCAATGCGCTTCTCCGGGCGGGTGGACAGCTTGTAGATGATGTCGTTGAAGCCGAAATCTTTATAGACCTTCTGCAGCAGCGTGGTGAAGGCCACCACCTCCGCCTGAATCTGATCTTCCGTGCAGAAGATGTGGCCATCGTCCTGCGTGAACGCGCGCACGCGCATGATGCCGTGCAGGCCGCCCGAGGGCTCGTTGCGGTGGCACTGGCCGAATTCACCAAAGCGCAGCGGCAGGTCGCGGTAGCTCTTGATGCCCTGCTTGAAGATCAGGATGTGACCTGGGCAGTTCATCGGCTTGAGCGCGTAGTCGCGCTTCTCGGACTCCGTGACGAACATGTTCTCGCGGTACTTGTCCCAGTGGCCGGTCTTCTCCCACAGGCTCTGGTCGAGGATCTGCGGGCCCTTCACTTCCTGGTAGCCGTTGTCGCGGTACACGCGGCGCATGTACTGCTCCACCTCTTGCCACACCGTCCAGCCCTTGGGGTGCCAGAACACCGTGCCCGGTGAGTGCTCGTCGATGTGGAACAGATCCAGCTCGCGGCCCAGCTTGCGGTGGTCGCGCTTCTCTGCCTCTTCCAGCATCGTCAGGTACTGCTGCAGTTCGTCCTTGGTTGCCCAGGCCGTGCCGTAAATGCGTTGCAGCATTTCGTTGCGGTGATCACCACGCCAGTAGGCGCCGGCCACCTTCATCAGCTTGAAGTGCTTGAGCTTGCCGGTGCTGGGCACGTGCGGGCCACGGCACAGGTCTTCAAAAGCGCCTTCGCGGTACAGCGACACATCTTCATTGCTGGGAATGCTGGCGATGATTTCCGCCTTGTAGTGCTCACCCAGGCCCTTGAAATAAGCGACGGCCTCATCGCGCGGCAACACGCGGCGCACCACGGGCTCGTCCTTGGCGGCCAGCTCGGTCATGCGCTTTTCAATGGCCACCAGATCTTCAGGCGTGAAGGGGCGCTTGTAGGAAAAGTCGTAGAAGAAACCGTGCTCGATCACCGGGCCGATGGTCACCTGCGCGTCGGGAAACAGCTCCTTCACCGCGTAGGCCAGCAAGTGGGCGGTGGAGTGCCGAATGACCTCCAGGCCGTCGGCGTCCTTGGCGGTCACGATGGACAGCGGGCTGTCCTGCGTGATGAGGTAGCTGGTGTCCACCACCTTGTCGCCGATCTTGCCGGCCAGCGCGGCCTTGGCCAGGCCGGTGCCGATCGAGGCCGCCACGTCGGCGACCGTGACAGGGCCGGAGTATTCGCGTTGGGAGCCGTCGGGGAGCGTGATGTGCAACATGGGGTGGTCCAGAAAACAAAAAAGCGCGGCAGGGGCCGCGCTGGTGTGGGGTGAAAAGGAATCAATCGGGCAGGCGCGAACTGCAGGCCTCAAAGGGCCGTGGAGGTGGGCTCCATAGTTCGCGGTGTCATAACCAGATTGCCTTTCTCGCTCTTGCTGATTCAGAAGAAGAGCAAGCATTTTCCCACAAAACCCCGACATGCCTTCGCCCTGCCCTCATCAGCGCTTCCGCAGGCGCCAACGCCTCGTTTCTTCCTTGGAATTTCGACACCGGGAAATTCCCATGGAGTCATCCGCTGCCCATCGGTACCATTCAAATTTGATTCTTATATGAATCAAGGTTTTATACATAAAACATCCGTTTCATTCCCGAAGGAGCACCCATCCATGCTTTTCAAGCTTCTCCGTCTCCCGCTTCTTGTCGGCAGCCTGTCCGTCCTCGCTGCTTGCGGCAGCACACCCATGGCGCGCAACGCCATGCCCATGCCCGGCCAGGTGGTCAACGTCCAGCCACAGACCCGCTCCCTGCTGTCGGAGTCATCGCAGCGTTTGATGGTGTCTTACATCACCACCTCGCACTCGGGCCAGAGCACCGTGGTGCAAGGCCTGATCGATCTGCCGAAAACACCACCGCCCGCCGGCGGCTACCCCGTCGTGAGCTGGGGCACCGGCACCACTGGCGTGGCACCGCAATGCGCCCCCTCCCTCGCCGCAGCGCCATCCCGCCTCGAGTTCCAGAACCTGCTGTTGAAACAGGGCTACGCCGTGCTGCGCACAGATTACGAAGGCTGGGGCGCTTTCGCTGGCCGGCCTGACCTGGAAGGCCGCAGCAACGCCTATGCCATGGCCGACCTCGTCACCGCCGCCCACGCCCTGCCCATTCAGCTCAGCAAGGAATGGATCGCCGCCGGGCACAGCCAGGGCGGGGGCGCGGTTCTCTGGGTGGCATCAATGAAAGAGCGCACACCAGCCTACCCGCTGAAGGCCGCCGTGGCGCTGGCCCCCACCGGGCCCGGCGTGCTGAAGTTCCTGAACGACGTGGCGGATGGCCAACCCGTCTCGGCGGGCGCTCAGCCCTTCGTGGCCATCACGGCCTTGGCCACGAAAGTGGCGGACCCGAGCCTCGATCTGGACAAGCTCACGCACCCCGCCATGAAGCCTCAGATTGAAGCGGCGAAAACCACCTGCATCGGTGGCTTGTTTGGCATGCCCGTGCTGGCGCCGGGCCAATACCTGAAGAAGGGGCCGGAGTTCGACAAGATGGTGAAGTTCTTTGCCGCGCAGGACCCTGCGCAACTCACGCTGCAAGTGCCGGTTTTCATTGCACAGGCCGAGAAAGACCAGACCACCGTCACGCCGCCCACGACGCGGCAGATGATGGGCGCCCTGTGCGCCAAGGGCGCGCGCATTCAATACAAGGAATATGCGGGCCAGGATCACGGCTCGCTGATCATGGCGTCCAGCGCGGACTCGCTCCGGTTCATCTCGTCCGTGTTGGCGAACCAGACACCGGCCAACGACTGCCGCTGACAGGCCGCTGCTCACCTTCGCCAAAAGAACGCCACCCTGCAGGGTGGCGTTTCTGTTTCCTCAACCCTGCTGGCCGATTCAACGCCTGGCCTGTTGGGCCGCGATGGTTTGCAGCTCGCCAAGCTTGTTGCAAAGCGCCTCGAACCGCAGCTCCACCTCGTCGCGGAGCGCCTTCGGGCTCTCCAACTTGGACCCGAGCCCCTTCTCTTGATCCGTGTAGCGCTCCAGCGTGGCAGCCAACTGACTGAGCCGGTCGAGGGACTGAGAGGAGAGGAAGGCCACGCGAACAGCGAAGTCATTTCGGTTGCGCTGGCGCGTGAGCGCGTTGCGAAGATAAAGACTGATTGACATGCTTGAGGTTTCCATTGTTCGGTTGATCGACTCTTCGGCCGTGACGTGCGCAGCATCACTCCGTCAGCGATGTGGCCATCATTCTGCGATACATATATAGCAAAATCAAGGCGTCGTTCACCCACCCTTGCCGATCTCAGAGGGCAAGCACCGTGGAACCAGATCAGGCACTTGGGCTGGCATTGCGCAGCCAGCGAACACGTCGCAAGTGGAGCCAGACCGAGCTCGCACTTCGTGCTGACGTAGCTCGCGGCTACATCTCGCTGATCGAACTCGGAAAGAACAGCCCGAGCGTGCGACTCATGTTCAAACTCTGTGACGCACTGGACGTCGCCCCTTCGGAGTTCATGAAGGACGTCGAGAAGCGCATGCGCGCGCAGCGTGCGCGCTGAAACTCGGCAGGTCATGAGCATCGGGCCAAGCAGCCAAGAATTCGACAGGCCCGTGCCAAACATCGTCGGCCGGTGCATTCGATCACGACGCGAGGAGTTGGGGTTGTCTCAGGAAAAACTGGGCGTGGCCATTGGCATCGACGAGTCGTCGAGCCGGGCGCGGATCAGCCGCTATGAGCTGGGAAACCATGAACCCCCGTTGGACACGGCACGCAATATCGCGAAGGCGCTGGGTGTTCCGCTGGCGTATCTCTACTGTGAAGAGAACGATGTAGCGAGTTTGCTGATGGCGCTCAAGAAAGTGCCCGTAAAGCAACGCGGACCATTGATCTCGGCATGGATGAACGAGATCGCCTAGCCTGAGCCTCACTACGCGAGCAGCCAAGTGGAACCAGAAAAAGCATTCGGGCAGGCATTGCGTGGCCTGCGTACACGTCGTAAGTGGAGTCAGACCGAGCTCGCACTTCGCGCCGATGTGGACCGGCGTCACATCTCGGAGATCGAGCTGGGACGGAATAGTCCGAGCTTGCGTCTCATATTCAAGCTATGTGACGCACTCGACGTCGCACCCTCGGATCTCGTGAAGGACATTGAGAGGCGCATGCGGGTTCAGGGCCCACGTTAGCGGCGGTCGCGGTCCAGCGAGGGGGATGCACGACGGTGCCCCGGTTGGCATCAGGCGAGCGCGATATGAGGTTTCGTCAGAGGATCAGAATTTCAACTCGCCGATTCCTCGCATCAGGCACGCCAGGGTTGGATGAGGCCAGAGGTCTCATCTCACCGAAGTACTGCACCTCGATATCCTCCAGTTTGGGGTCATTCCTTCGGAGCAGGTTGGCCACCGCCTCGGCGCGATCCGCTGACAACTTCATGTTGCGCTGCGAAGAGCCCGTGGCATCGGCATGACCGAAAACCACGATGCTGGCGGGCTTTCGCTCCCCCACTGCAGCGAACAAAGCGGGAAGCATGGCGCGAGACTCCGCCGTGAGTTCCGCTTTGTCCAGAAGAAAGTGGAGCATGAAAGTCTTTGGCTTCGGCGCCTGAATCCTGAGCAGCTCACCGTAGTCTCGGCTCAGCGTCTCTGGCGTCAACACTGTGGCAGGAGATGGAGGGGCACGCATGCCATCGACGATCGTGCGGCTGCGCGCCTGGTCAAGCAGCTGCACCCCGGACGCGGTAGCCACCGCGACGGCACCGACCTCGCCGTCATCGTCTGGCAGCAGCACAACCGTGGTTCTGTGGGCAGACGGTGGAGGCCGGTTTGCACAACCAGCCAAGCATGCACTGGCGATGATGCACAACGCCACGAAGCGTCCGTACCCTGCCCTCATGGCTGCCCTGCTCCGGCATCGACGATGAAGCGCGTTCCACGTATGCCGATCGTCGTGGTAGGCGTGCTCACCTTCACCGCCTCCGGAGACAGTTTGCCCATCAACCCTGACGTGTACACCGCGGCGCCCCTGGCGATGTGCAGCAGGAAATCAAACTTGTCCCGCTTGGGCTCGAAGACGTAGTTTTTAACCTCCACGTCCGCAGATGGCCCGACCGTCAGCGTCGTGGCGTCCTTGAAAACGATCGTTGCCGAAGCGGCATCGCCGGAAACGAGGCGGTCCGACACGAACAGTTTCATGCCCGACCCGCCATCCAGGGTCCCGACGTCGCGCGTGACGGTGATGTCACCGGTGACGTTCCTGAGCATGCCGACGTGACCGTCGTTCGCGAGCGCCGTCACAGAAACTCCCGAAGCACAGCAGAACGCCAGCAAAGGGATGAACGTATTCCCAGACAACCTGGCAGTGAATCTGCGTAGACAGTGTGTGCGCATGGACGAGCCCCGTTGTTGCAACGGCCGCAGGATAGGTTTGCCCTGCTTCCCGACACTGTGCGCTGCCGAACACAAGGCCGCAGACCACTGCCATTCATGCCAAATCTGCCGAATTCCTCACGCTCCACTGGCGTATCGGGTCCAACGGATCCATGAAAAAAGCCACCTCGAAGGGTGGCCCTGTCTCCGCTGTTCGGGGATCAGCTCAGTGGAATTGCTCATTCTCGGCCGAACCCGTAAGCGCCTTGACGCTGGACGAACCGCTGGATGACCGTGGTCACGTCGTCGAAGTAATGCGCATGCACTCCATCTGGTGTCCCCGCGTGCCCCTCGACAGACTTTCGGGCTCCGACGGACATTGTTTGTCCTCATCAGGTAGAACTGACCTCCGGGGCAAAGCTGCTCACCTGACGTGGCTCACCCGGCAGCGACGCACCTGTCTCGCGCCAGAGAGCCAGGCGCCAATCAATAGTTGGTGTTGTATGCAGACATGAGGGACGCGAAGTAGCCGCCCCCAATGTTCTGTTGCGCAAACGTCTGCGACACCTTCAGGATGGCGCTCTGCTGCAACATGAAATTGGTGGCCTGGGCGAACTGGAAGGTGTTGATTCTGCCGGCCATAGGGAATCTTGAACATTGGTCTGTAGCATCGCCGGGCCGGAGGGTCCCTGGAGCTGAGCACCCAGCGCCCACCCAACGGGGCCGTCTATGGCGAGGCCGGCATCCGCACGGTGTTGCGCCACCGGCAACATAGGCAGGCGGTGGCTTCCCACCTCACACCCAACTCAAGGGGGCACGGGGGCAGCGCCCGGAACTTTGGTGCGGAGAAAATTTTGCCCAGTTTTCAGGCCTCACGCTCGCCTTCTGGTGTGGAGCTCCGATGGCGGTTCGAGCGTCACCAAGCCGCTGCACGGCGAGCGCTGCCCCTGAAAGCATCGTTCAATCGGGAACGCACACTTTTTTAGACAGTTCCTTCTTTTTAAAATCCTCTGCTGCATCAAGGCAGGGCTTGGGTGATGCGCTGGTGCGTTTCGCTAGCAACCTGGACTCCTTCTCCCCATATATGCGAAGGTAGACTGTGCACTCCTTCGGCTTTACGTGCGGCTTGGTCTGCCACACAGTGACCCAACGCCACTTCTTGTCCACCTCGCACTTGTAGCGGATCACGCGCTTGTTTTGTTCATCCCAAGACGGTTTCTTCGTTCCGTACGATGCTTTGGTTGCAAACGCCGGGTTCTTTCCAACGTAAGTTAGGACAACCATGGGTTGGCCATCCTCGATGGGGCCAGCCTTGCCGAATGCGGTTGTCAAGACCCACTTGTCCTTGAATACCGGAATGGCTTCGGAGTCCGGAAGCATTGATACCCGGCGGATTAACTCCTGCTTTTTCGACTCGGCGGCATTGCGCTTCTCCCCCACCCATTCAGCAGCTTCCTTCGTCGCGGCATTCACCTTCTGTACGACGGGCATATTCTCCACAGACGTTTTCAGGCGACCACTAGCGTCTCGAACCCATTGCGTCTCGGAAAGGCATTCGTAGTCGCGGGCTGAGATGCACTTGAGGGTCGCCGCCCCTTCCATAGTTTCGGGCGAATAGGATTTGGCGACATCGTTGCTGTACTGGATTAACACCGATCCCGCCGACCGGAAAAATGCCTTCTCGACGTCTTGCTGGTCACCGCCGGAGGCAGCGACTGCAATGCCACCCATAGTGCCAGCGAGCACCGACTTCTTCATCGCTTCGCCTAGGGTTCCCGTCGGCATCGAATTGACGTTGCCGCCCGTTTGCGACGTGATTGCAGAGAGGATGCCTTGCCGAATGGCCATATTCACGTCCCCAGTCGCGTGGTAAGTCGACCAAGCGGCGTAAGCGGCGGCGCCGGCAGGACCGCCATAGGCCGTAGCCGCCGCTTGCGCCACTCCGTTCAAGACCGCGCTTTCCTGGGTGGCTCGCGCGAGGTTCTTATCGCTCGAGCGCGAATGCTCCATCGCATCGTTCCACATCTCGTCAATCGGCGCGCCTTTGCTGAGGTTGGTGGCACCGCCTTTAACAGCCGCCATGTCGAGACGCTCTTGGCGCACCCGCCATCTATCGATCGCCTTGCCGGCGTCCGTCACCTCCTTCGTGAGTTTCTTCTCCTGCTTCTTGCCTTCCTTCCAGGTGTTTTCGTGAAAAGCCTTTGCGCCTTTGGCAAAGTCGATGCCGACCTGTAGGCTGTCTTCAGAGGATCTCTCAACGAACTTGAAGATCTTTCCCGCGCCGTCTTGCAACACTTTCGTATCTGCGCCGATCCGATACAGCGCGCCGTTACCAAGCTTTTCCACAGACACGTCACCAGCCTTAAGACCCTGCTCAAGGATTGACTTGAAAGGGTCGTTGCCAGGGAGCGCCTTTACGATCGCGCCGACGGGGGAATTGCTGGGGTTGTGGAGCTTAGTCGGGTCGGGGTTGAAATCATCGAAATCCGGGATTGGCACCAGATTCTCGAAACCCGGGATCTGGGCATTTGCTGAGACGCACAAGGCGGCTGCGAGAAGAGCAAAGCCTGCGGCGCGGATTGACATCTCGCCCCCACGATTTGTTAAGCAGAAATGTACTATCGCCTACAACGAACCGATGTAGCAACCAACTTTTGTGGATGCCTAGGGATCTCTAGCCCTGGTGTGTATGAGTCGGCAAACAGTGATGCCGACCACAAAAGGGAGGCCCGCCTAGCGGTGAGGCAGACGAGCCTATTGAACTGTACATAGATACAGTATTTGGATACCATGATGCCCATGGATACCCTCCCCGCCCACATTTGGATCGCCGCCTGTGCACATCAGCTGCAGCAGCAGTGGCGAACGGTTGACCCTGTACAGCTGGAGGAGTTGGCGTGGGATCTTTGGCGGGATGAGCGCCTGCGCGAGATGGGTCCCGACGAGGCTGCACGGGTGTGGCTGGAACCTGTCACACCCGTGCAGCCTCGTCGGG
>Ga0247738_10000451_pt1 | contig 15729 bp, 8 predicted proteins | sample UWRJL013104B2_FD_180936 | JGI IMG/M metagenome (GOLD analysis project Ga0247738, IMG submission 180936) | Plant litter microbial communities from Arlington Agricultural Research Station in Wisconsin, United States - UWRJ-L013-104B-2 | ecosystem: Environmental > Terrestrial > Plant litter >...
TGACGTAAATTATTACCAGACGTTGAAGTAAGTAGAAAAAACAGCAAAATATATTTAAATTTTATATTGATAGAGAATAAAAACATTAGCATTAGCGTTGTTTAAATAAAACAATACTATATATGGGCTTATTTGATTTTATGATAGTGGAAATAGCGATGGATTTAGGAACGGCAAATACTCTAATAATTTATAATGGAAAAATAGTGGTAGACAGTCCTTCGATTGTGGCCAGAGATATTAGAAACGGAAAAATTATTGCCGTTGGTAAAGAAGCGAGTTTAATGCAGGGTAAAACGCATGAAAATATAAAGACAATCCGGCCTCTTAAAGACGGTGTTATTGCAGATTTTGATGCCTCAGAGAAAATGATTAACTGGTTTATTAAAAATATACCTGAATTAAAAAGAAATTTTTTTACCCCTGCACTTCGAATGGTAGTCTGCATTCCCAGCGGTATAACTGAAGTAGAAATGAGAGCGGTAAAGGAGTCGTGCGAACGTGTAAATGGTAAGGAAGTATTTTTAATTCATGAACCTATGGCGGCTGCAATTGGAATTGGATTAGATGTTATGCTTCCAAAGGGAAATGTTATAGTAGATATTGGAGGTGGAACTACCGAAATTGCGGTTATTGCTCTGGGAGGCATAATTTGTGACAGTTCTTTAAAAATTGCCGGAGATGTTTTTACCAGCGATATTTTATATTATATGAGAACGCACCATAACCTATATATTGGAGATGCAACCGCAGAGATAATAAAAATTGATGTTGGTGCCGCGATAGAGGAACTTGAGGATGCTCCTGACGACATAACAGTTCGTGGAAGGGATCTTCTAACCGGAAAACCTAAGGAGGTTAAGGTTAGTTATCGTGAAATTGCAAGAGCTTTGGATAAATCAATACAAAGAATTGAAGATGCTCTTATGGTAACGCTTTCTATAACCCCGCCAGAACTTGCTGCTGATATTTATAATACAGGATTGTATCTTGCAGGCGGAGGAGCACTCCTACGCGGTCTTGATAAAAGACTCTCCCAGAAAACAGATTTACCGGTTTTTATTGCAGAAGATCCATTAAGGGCAGTAGTTAGAGGTACAGGTATTGTTTTAAAAGATATATCTAAATACCAAAGTGTACTTATAAAGTAAATTATTGATAGAAGTTTTATTAAGTTTTAGATAGCTATAAAAAAAGTCCTAATTTTCATTAGGACTTTTTTAGTGGTTTGTTCTGGAAATAGAAAAATATAGTTAACCTATTGTAAGTAATAAACGGTATCATTTACAAATCACTAGAAAGCCTGTGTAAAAGTCAGGGTTAAACGTGTGCCATTTTCTTTTACATAACTCATATTACTGGACTGCCATTGAGAAATAACAGTATAATAGTCTTTGTTAAACAAATTTTCGACACCAAGACGAATGGTACTTTTTTCTCTGAAAGTATAGCTTGATGAAAGATTGAAAGCTGTAAAAGATTTAACAGGCCCTGTTCCATAACTATAAGCACCATTAACAGGTTCAAATCGATCCCTGCCTGATGTACTTGTCATTTGTAAAAAAACAGACCAGTTCTCGATAGGTCTAAAAACAGTATAAGCTGCTAATTTGGGCGGGTTTATACGGTCACCTCCCAGATACACCTTTTTATCTGTAAGCTCACGTTTTCCTTCCGTAAAAGAATAATTAGCTCCAATATCAATTTTAGAATGCAGGCGATATTTCGCTGATAACTCAAATCCGTAAATTTTTTCAGGTGAACGTGAAATCTGCGGATTACCATCCACATAAACATAAGACGCCCCCAGTTTTGAAGTACTGTAATACACAGCTCCTTCATAAGAAAGTTTGGCAACAGCTCCTGAAAATCCAAATTCGTAGTTGTTGGCTGTAACCGCTTTTATTGAAGTGTTATTCACAGTGTTTTCTTTGGCCGCACGCAGTACCAAACCTAAATCGGCGACGCTAAAACTCTGAGAAAAACTCACAAAAGGTTTAAATAATTTCCATTTTGTATAACGCAGTCCGGCATTAAACATAAGGGCATTGAAGTCCAATGTGCCGCCATTTACCGCGACACCACCGCCAACATAAGTACCATTTACGTAGTTACGTATTCCGATAGTAGTATAATCCGGCACATCAATGTTAACATTTTCAAGTCGCAAACCGGTTTTTAATACCAAATTTGGTCCAAACATGTTTTTAAGCTGAAAATACGGTGCCAGGTTACTCATCTTCATTTCCGGGATAACTAATCTTTCATCTGTTAGATGTGTATCTGTTATATCAGAAAGAATATCTATTCCGTACGTTAAATTGCCTGATATAAGCGGGCTAAACTCATAAGGACTGTTTAAATTCAAACGAAAACCAACTTTCTTACTTTGCGTAGCCGGCTGTCCATTATTTTCAAAAAAGTCGCTATAGTTAATTAACGTAAGATAGTCTTGAAAATAAAGGGTAGCATTAATATCCGTATTTCCAATTATATTTTCACCCACATAACTTAAACTTGCATTATGATTATACGGTGTTCCTTCAGGGTCTCCCGGCCTTTGCCCTTTAATACCGGTGGTTGGCGAATCAAAATTGCCATAAACTCCGGCTTTTGCGATATAATCAGTATGCTGCGTACTCTTAAAATAGTTATACATTAATTCTAAGCGGTTATTTGAATTTAAATCATATCCAATTTTAGCAAAAGCATTCCAATTTCGAAGATCATTCATTCCATATTCCGGAGAAAGCACACGTCCTTTGGCGTCACGATAAAGTCCGGTTTCTTCGTAACGTCCGCTAACCACATAATCTAATTTTTTTATTTTTCCTGTAAAAAGCTGAGAGACGAAGAAGCCAGCTGTTTCTGCAGGCTTCACCAGAGAAAAAGCCGTTCCTGCTTCTGTTGACCCGCTTATTGCTTTGTCAGGATTAGGTTTTTTAGTAATATAATTTATTAAACCGCCATCAGCACCATTACCATAAATAGCGGTTGCGCCTTTTATTACTTCTACACGGTCTAAAATAGTAGGGTCAAGAGAACGCATATCTTTAGCACCGTCCCTAAGAGGCGTAGATTGTGGAATACCATCAATCATTACCAATACGCGACGTCCGCGCAAAGTCTGACCCAGATTTTGAGTTCTGTTAGTTGTAAAACCCAAACCAGGCACCGATGCCCCAAGGATATCGCTAAGATTACTGCTAATACTTAATTGCTGCTGTAATTGCTTTTTAGACAGTAAGGTAACAGAAGAGGGAACTTCATCTAAAATTTCGGGCTGTCTTGTTGCAGATACAACAATCTCTTGTAGCTCATTATCAGTAACCGGTTTATCAGGTAAGATACTGTCCTGTGCTTTTGTATTTAAATTTTTGTCTTTTTCTGTAGAAGAATTTGTTTGGGAAATTTGGGCAGATAAGGAACTTATAGTGAAGAATACCATTATAAGTAAAGTAGAAAATTTTGTCATTATTATTTAGAATAAGAGCTTAACATTGAAGATGTGAATTTATTATTTTTTCTTTTTTTTCCTCCCCAGCCATATTATTAAACCCGTGATAGGCAGTGTCGCAGCAAAAAGGCAAACCAAAAAAGCCAGGATTTTTGTTGGATAACCATAGATGCTTCCTGTATGAATGGGATAAATAAGACGGCGCACTTTATCGCCTCGACTAAAAGATTCGTAAGGTTTTATTTTTAAAAGCTCTCCTGTATATTTATCAAAATAAGCCATACTTGAAATATTTGGAATAGATTTTTCAAGGTTGAGTTTAATCACCATAATACTGTTTATGGTATCAGATGGGATTCTGATTTGAGTATCTCCTTTATATTTATAAATGCTGTCTGTTTTTGAAAATATATTTTGATAAAAATATGTTTTGTCAAGTTTAGGATCAATTTTCGTTGGATTTTCAACTTTGGCCGAAGGCTTCTTTGTGGTTCCGTCTGCCAGTAAATAGATACCGCTTTCAAACCATTTAAAAGACCAGGTTAGCCCTGTCAACGATATTATGAGAAGAAATAAAAAGCTGTAGAAACCAAAATTCGAATGAAAATCCCAATTGACTCTTTTAAAAGAAGCACTCCATTTTATGGTTAATCTTTGCTTTAGATTTTTCATTTTTTTAGGCCACCATAAAATAAGACCAGAAATAAGCATAAAAGCAAAAATAAGGCAGCTGCAGCCCGTAATAAATTTCCCGGCTTTTCCTAAAATTAAATGACGATGCAGGTCAAGGACAACAGAAAAAAACCTGCCTTTTTCAGGAATTACGCCCAAAACTTTTCCAGTGTAAGGATCTACAGAGAAAATCTGATCCTTTTTATCGGCATCTGGTCCGGAAACAATTACGGTTCTCTGAGGATCTTCATACGTTTGAATACGCTCTAATTGAGTGATTTTATATTTTTTCTCAATGGCATTTACATACACATCAACGGGTAATTTTCTTGTTCCGATAGTTGAAACCTGATAAAATTCAGGATTGACAAAGGCATCAATTTCATCTTCAAAAACTAAAACGCTTCCGGTTAGTGCCACAATAAATACAATAAGCCCGGACGAAAGTCCGAGCCATAAATGTAAAAAGCCAATATTTTTTTTCAATGTTTTATTCATAGAAGAGGAGAAAATAGTCCTAAATATAATTAAAGCTTTTTAAAAGGAATATCCAAGAGTTAAAAGCCAGTTTGAAGGTGCGCCGGGAAACAAACGAATAAAATCATAACCACCAACCCAATACGTTTTGTTTAATATGTTATTGGCATTTACCTGAATTTTAAATTTATTAATGCTGTAATACAATGCCGCATTAAATAAAGTATAACCCGGAAGTGTCTGCTGATCGGTTTGGCTAAGCGTACGTGTGGTTGCAAAATTGCTTCCAAAAGCAAGTCCAAAATCTTTCAAAGCTCCGTCTGTAAAATTATAACGTGTCCATAAATTACCCTGCTGGCGTGGTGTATTTGGTTTTTGTCTTCCAATTTCAGATTCAATAGGGCTTTCAGTAATTGCAGCTTCATTATAAGAATAAGCGGCAGAGATACTCCAGTTTCGTGTAATATTTCCGTTCACATCAATTTCAATACCTTTCGATTCTTCTTCACCTATAGCACGCATTAAATCAGGATTTGTAGTATCGTTTGCCGGATATAAAGTGTTTTTTTGCTGAATTTTGAAAAGGGCAACCGTTACAAAAAGTTTTTCTTTAAACCAGGAAGATTTCCCTCCAAACTCAATCATATTACTTTCTAACGGATCAAAAGGCCCTCCTGCATTTGGGTTTGATAATGAAGAAGCGGTTTGTGGATTGTATCCTTTTACATAAGTTCCGTACAAATTAATGTTTGGATTAACAGTATAAGTCAGTCCGAAGCGTGGTAAAAACGAATGCTGTTTTACTTTATTTTCATTCGTTTTTTTGTAGTTTTCTTTATCGCTGTATTCGTCGTAACGCACTCCAATTAAAGCCTGAAATGCACCAAACTTAATATGGTCTTGAAGATAAACTCCGTATAAAGAATAAAAAGTAGGGTCAAAAGGACGGGCAGCATAAAAATACTTGCTCATATCTTTTAACTGCTGAGATCCGGACGGATTTGTCAGGTCAAAATGCGCCACGTTTGGCACAGGATTACCTTTGGAATCCAATAAATAATTAGCTTTATTAGCCGGGTTATACGTTGCAATCGATCCGGTATTTGCAGCATTTCTATATCCTGTAGCCTGCAATTGCGAACCTCCTGCAGGAACTTCTTCCTGAGCATAATCGTAACCCAAAATCAGGTTATGGTCTAAAGCTCCGGTTTTGGCTTCGTATTTAAAAAAGGTCGAAAGATTATCGATATAACGTTTACGTTTACGCATAAAAACCTGCATTTCTATAGAAGTCGGAATTGTAGATCCATCACCGGCCGATGCATATTTATTGGCACCACGATGTTCTAGAAGATCTTCTGTATAACCTGTACGGATATAGGATCCTGAAAAGGACAAACGATCTGTAAATTGATGATTTAAGGAAGTCGTTACAATATAAGTTTCTTCATTTAAATAATCGTTGGTAGAATTTAATGAATTGGATATTTTGGTAGAGTATAAATTATTTTCATATGTCGATTGTCCACGGTCCAATATACTTTTTGAGCTTGTATAAATCAAATCAAAATTGACACTCGTTTTATCATTTGGAAGAAAAGAAAGGGAAGGAGCAAGGACAATATTTTTATCAAATTGTAGATCTCTAAAAGAATTCGCATTTTCATAACCCAAGTTTAATCGATATAAAAGAGATTTGTCTTCTGTTAATGGTCCTGTAAAATCGGCTAAAGCTCTTAAAGTATTAAAACTTCCGGTAGAAAAACTCACGCTGTTTGCAGCCTGATCCAAAGGTTTTTTAGTTACTCTGTTTATCACACCTCCGGGAGAAGCATTTCCAAACAAAGCCGACGATGGCCCTTTTAAAACTTCAACACGCTCCAGATAATTGGCAAGTGGCTGTTTCCAGAATCCTGTAGAAGTTCGCATACCATTCAACAATTGAGTGTTACTTCCTCCGTTGATTCTAAATCCTCTAATCGAAATATCATCATAAAAAGTAAACTGGCTCACCCCGCTGAAATTTTTTACAACTTCGCCAACGCGGATAGCACCCTGATCGGCAATTAATTCTTTGGTAGCATAGGAAACGGCTTGTGGTAAATCTTTTAAGGCGATTTCTGTTTTGGCACCAATAAAAGATTTTGTGTTTCGGTAGGATTTCTCTTTACGTCCTGTAATTTCTACAGTTTGCAGCGTATTGATATTTTCTTTTAAAACAACAGAAAGATCAAGGTTTTCATCTTCATGGAGTTCGATATTTTTTTCCTCAACTGTAAATCCCATTGCCGAGAAATAAACAGTATAGTTTCCAGGGGTAAGATTAGAGATTTCAAAATTTCCCTTGTCATCAGAAACAGTATTTTTTTTAAGGCTTTTTATGGAGACAGAAGCATAGGAAACAGCTTCGTTATTTTCGGAAACAATCTTTCCGGTGATTTTGGCATTTTGTGCCAGGCCAATATTAAAAACGGCAAGTAGCAATAATGAGAATGTTAACTTCATGGCGGTTATTTATTTTTAAGACTGCAAATCTAAACTTATTTAGATCAAATACAAATAAGATTATTTAAATAAATGTTTTTAGTGAGCCAATATCGTTTCTAATAATTTTAATTGTGATTTTGTTAATTTTTTAAACTAGTTAACAATTAAGAAATTAATTTTTGAAGGTTAAATTAATATCTCCTAAAAAGGATCTAAAAGCATTTTTTTTGTTAAATTATCTATTATTCTATCAATAAAGTAAAATTTACTATAAAAAACGGATAATATAGTATTAGCATGTGGTAATATAAACATTTTCGTTAACTTGAATTTAACATAATTTTACAAGTGTCAAAAATACACTAACCAATATTGTTAAATTATGAAATCAGCCACACAAGCTTTAAAAAGTACAGCAATATCCTGTTACAGAGATAAGATGCAGTACACGATTTTATTTTTGTTTGTAGTTTTTAGCTCTTTTTCGCAACAGAAAATCAGCGGTAAAATTACAGATGCAAATAATCTTCCTCTGCCAGGAGTATCAGTTTTAGAAAAAAATACCTCTAATGGCGTTGTAAGTGATTTCGATGGAAATTTTGAGATTATACTTAAAAATAAAGATTCACAATTAATTATCAGTTATTTAGGTTTTTTAACTCAGGAAATTTCTGTTTTGAATAAGAATAAAGTAAATGTGGTTCTTAAGGAAAGTAAGGAAGAATTAAATGAGGTAGTTGTTGTAGGATACGGAACTCAGAAAAAATCAAGAATTACCAGTGCTATAGCCAGTATAAAAGAAAAAGATTTTACAAGAGGAGCCATTAATGATGCTTCAGATCTTATAAAAGGTAAAGTTGCAGGTTTAACAATTAATAACGGTTCAGGAGATCCGGGGTCAGCACCAGATATTACATTGCGTGGATTTTCCACTTTAAAAGGAGGCACTGGTCCTTTGGTCTTAATTAATGGTGTACCCGGAGGTATTGATACGGTAGCTCCAAATGAAATTGCGTCAATAGATGTTTTGAAAGATGCTTCGGCTGCTGCAATTTATGGAACCAGAGGAGCTAATGGAGTAATTCTTATTACAACAAAGACAGTAAATAAAGAAACAGCACCCACAATTACGTACTCCACATTTGCTACAACATCCAATTTTGCTAATAAGGCCAAATTTTTAGATGCCGGTCAACAAAGAAGTTTGCGTTCACAAGGTGTTACCTTACCTTTTACCGACGGTGGTGCTAGTACAGATTGGTTAGATGAAATATCAGGAACAGGATTTTCTCAAAATCATAATTTAGCTTTAAAAGGCGGAAGTGCTAAAACAAATTATGTAGTAAACCTTAATTATGTTAATCAAACAGGCGTTTTTGTTAATACGTTTAATAAAGAGTACCGATTTTCATTTGATGTCAATCATACCATGTTCAATGATAAGTTAAAGATTAACTTAAGTTTACTAAACCGGACAAGCGATATGGGAATTGAAGAACCCATTGCTGCATACGCTTACAGACAGGCAATGATAAGAAATCCTACCGCTCCTGTATATAACCCAAATGGCACTTATAATGAAGACTCAGGTAAACTGCAGTATTATAACCCTGTCGCAATTATGAATGAAACGACACAGGATAGAAATAGCACATGGCAAAGGTTTACCGCTAATCTGACTCTGGATTTGTTACCGGGATGGGATATAAGTACACAGCTTTCAAAAAATAAAAATACAGGTTTAAATGGATATGTTGAAAGCAAAAAGCATTATTCAAATACCATAAACAGAAGAAATGGAGTTGCTTCAAGAAGTACAGGAGCTACAGATAATGATTATGTAGAAATAACATCTAAATACCATAAAATTTTTGATAAGCATGAGTTTACAATATTAGGAGGTTATAGTTATCAATACACCCTTAATGAGGGATTTGAGGCCCGTAATTCTGATTTTCCAACAGATGCCTTTTCGTATAATAATTTAGAAGTAGGAAATGGTTTGTCAGATGGTATCGCATTTATGGATAGTTATAAAAATGACAGTAAATTAATTGGATTCTTTGGCAGGCTCAACTACAATTATAATAACAAATACGATTTATTGTTCAGTATAAGACGTGAAGGTTCTTCTAAATTTGGAGATAATCACAAATGGGGTAGTTTTCCGGCAGCTTCTGCAGGATGGAGTATAAATAAAGAATCTTTTCTAAAAGACATTACTGCTGTAAATACTTTAAAACTAAGAGCAGGTTATGGAGAAACAGGAGTAATACCAAGGGACCCTTATATGTCAATGACATTGTATGATTATGAGGGTTATTTCTTTAGTAATGGAAAATGGGTTAAAGGTTTAGAGCCGGTAAGCAACCCGAATCCTGATTTGCGCTGGGAGAAAACTACGGAGATCAATATTGGTCTTGATTTTGGATTTTTTGAGAATAGAATTAGCGGAAGCTTTGATGTCTATAATAAAAAAACAAGTGATATGTTATGGGATTATAAAGTACCAACTCCCCCTTATTTGTTTCCTCTGATGACTGCAAATGTTGGAAAAATGGAAAATAAAGGATTTGAAATTCTTCTTAATACAATTCCTGTGAAAACAGAAAATTTTGTTTGGAATTCTTCAATGACATTTTCGCACAATCAAAATAAGCTGACGAGTCTTTCCAATGATTTATATAAAATTGAAGGAGATTTTTTGAATACCGGAAACACAGGAGACCCAATTTCATTTGAAACACACCGATTAGAAGTAGGACAGCCGATAGGTAATTTTTGGGGATTAAAATCGGTAGATATTACTACAGATGGGAAATGGATTGTTGAATTGCCAGACGGCACAAGAGAAACACTTACTACAGAAATGTATAACGATGATTATAAGCGATATTTAGGAAATGGTATTCCACAATATTATGCCGGATGGACGAATACTTTTACCTACAAAAAATTTGATTTGAGTGTTGTATTAACAGGTGCTTTCGATTTTCAAATACTCAATACACAGCGTATGTTTTACGAAAATCCAACAATTGCTTACAATACGTTAGATACAGCATACGATAAAGTATATGATAAATCAGTATTAAGTTACAATCAAACCTATGTGAGTTATTATGTTGAACAAGGAGATTATGTAAAAGTAGATAACGTAACCTTGTCTTATAATTTTGATGTTAAGCCATTTAAAGTTATAAATGCAATGCGATTGTATGTATCCGGAAATAATTTAGCAACAATTACAAAATACAAAGGTTTGGATCCGGAGATAAAGAGAGATGATCCTTTATCACAAGGAATGGACAATAGAGATAAATATCCAAGTACTACAGGCTTAACCCTAGGTTTAAATGTAACTTTTTAAATTAAATCAAAATGAAAAATATAGTATATAAAATTCTTATTTCAGGCTTGCTTCTTTCAGGAGCAGGATGTACAAATCTGGATGAGACCGTTTATGATCAGGTAAGTGCAGAGGATACTAAATTAACTGCAGAAGATTTAACGAGTATTGTTGCGCCGGCCTACAACTCATTCAGACAAATTTACGCAGATTGGGATGCTATTTATAACCTGTACGAGGATTCGTCAGATCTAATGGTAACGCCTCAAAGAAACGGTATTGGATGGGGCGATTATTACATTACAATGCATAAACATACCTGGGGAACTGCACTTCCAATGGCAGAGGGTAATTGGTATTATATGTATACCGGAGTAAATAAAGTCAATAGGGCGATATACCAAATAGAGGAATTAGAAGGTATTGAAAACAAAGAAAATATCATTCAGGAACTAAAAGCGTTAAGAGCTATTTATTATTATTTACTATTAGATAATTTTAGAAATGTACCTATTGTCACTTCATATGTCAATCCTCCGGGTTATTTACCTGTTCAAAATACAGGAAAAGAAGTATATGATTTTGTAGAAAGCGAATTAAAAACAGCCTTACCTTATTTAAGCAATAAGAACAACTCTGAGACTTATGGTAAAATTAATCAGTGGGCTGTAAAAATGACTTTGGCAAAATTGTATTTGAATTCCGGCGTTTATTTAGGTACACCAAAATGGGATGAAGCTTTGGAACAGGTTAATGATGTTATAAATAATGGAGGGTTTCAATTAACACCTAATTATCGGGATAATTTCTTAATAAAAAATGAACTTTCCAAAGAGCAAATATTATCGATCCCTTTTGATCAGGTGAAAGCTCCGGGAACAAGCTGGCCATACAGAACATTGGCTGCTGCAAGTCAGGCAACTTTTGATTTGGCGGGAGGTCCATGGAATGGAACTGGCGGAATACCTCAATTTATAGATACGTATGATCCGGATGACCAAAGATTAAAAGACTGTTGGTTAGGAGGTAAACAGTTTACCAGTCAAGGAGACCCAATAATGTTGGATGACAAAGTAACACAATTTGAATATATTAATTATATAACGAATGTTGATGGTGCTGAGCCTAATGAATGTTTTAGAATGGTAAAATATGAAATTGGTCCTGGTCTTGTAGGACAAGCAAGTAATGATGTTCCTTTTTACAGATTAGCAGATGCTATGATGATAAAAGCAGAATGTTTATTAAGAAAAGGTGATGCCGGAGGAGCCGCAGCTATTGTTACTGAAGTTAGACAAAGAAATTTTAAAAATACCAATCCTGCGAAAGCAACAGTAACAGGAGAAAAACTTTTAGGAGGCAGTGTTTATAAATACGGGACTTATGAGGCGGGAGTGATTACAAATTATGAAGGAGGCGCAGATATACTGTATGGTGGTTTCCTTGATGAATTAGCATGGGAATTTGTTGGCGAAGCACATAGAAGACAAGATTTAATACGATTTGGTGTATATTCAAAAAAATCATGGCTTTCGAAAAAAGGAGATGAGAGTGAAGATTTTAGAGCTATTTTTCCAATACCACAGTCAGAAATGGCTAAGAATGGCAATTTAAAACAAAATCCGGGATACTAGATTTAAAGATAAAATTTTTGCAAGTTGGTTACTTGAAATTTATAAGTGTGTGAAAAGCTATTCCTACCCAGGAATGGCTTTTTCATTTTAAATGATGTTGATATGATTTCTAAGCCTTTCTAAACAATACAAATCGGGATGGCAAAATTGTGCAGACATAGTCTACGGTTTCAACCATGGGAAACGAATCATGATAAATTTTATATCTTTAGTTACATGATAACATTTTCTTTCAGCATTAAATCAATTGCAAAAATAACAATCAAAAATGTGCACGATAATGCGAAGGTGAAATTCCTTTTAGTTCCTTAAATTTTCTGTTGAAATTGGCAATGTCCTGAAAACCACAAAGCTCAGATATCGAAGCGATCGAAAGGTCTTTTTTATGATGCAGTAATTTACAGGCATTTTCAATTCTGATTTCAATCAAAAACTGAAAAAAAGTTTTATTGGTGCGCTTTTTAAAATAACGGCAAAAAGCATTTTTACTCATATTGGCTTTTTCTGCCACTTCATCAAGAGTAATATTTTGATGGTAAAATTCAATCGCATATTCAAAAACGGCGCTCATTCTTCTACCTTCATCATCAGTATATTTTTTCTTGTAGACAAAAGAAGAAAGCGGTGTTTTTTCTGAACCGATAATGATGTTTATAATTTTAAGAAAAGAAGCAATTCGCTGTATTTTATTCTGCTTTTTAAGTTTGGTAAAATGATGAATTATTTTCTTTTGGTTCGATAAGATTTTCATCCCATATTCAGATTCCTTAAAAAAATCGTCGAGACTGCTCATATCATTCAGACTAAAAAAATCTTTTCCAAAGGAAGTTTTGGTAAAAAACAAGGTGAGCATTACAGACTCCGGACTGGCTTCAACATTACTTCTAAAAACATGCGGTATATTCTCGCCAATAACCAAAATATCCTCTTCTTTATAATCGTTAATAGAATCTCCCACAATTAATGAACCGGAACCCTTCATAATATAACTGATCTGAATTTCTTCATGCTGATGCAGCTGGTCATAGAAAACACGTTCAATATCTTCCTGATATATCAGCGCTTCCCGTTCGGTTTTAGGTATTTTAAAAGGTAAGATTTTCAACGTAATGTTTTTAGATATGTAAATATTAACAAAAAAAACAGATTATCCAACAGATATGGTAATATAGTATTGATAAAGGCTAATAATGACAAAGGAGCTATTTTGTTTAAGCTTTATTTTTGATAAAAATTAAGAATATGAAAATAAAATGGGAAGGCGTAATGCCAGCTGTAACAACAAAGTTTACAGCGAAAGGAGAGTTAGACCTGGTAATGTTCGAAAAGAATATTAAAGCACAAATTGATGCCGGTGTTAATGGAATTATACTGGGAGGGACTCTTGGAGAAGCCAGTACATTGACTAAGGACGAAAAAGAGGTTTTAATAACTGCTACTTTAAAATTCGCCGACGGAAAAATTCCGGTTATCGTAAACATTGCCGAGCAAACTACAAGTGAGGCAATAATTTTGGCAAAACGTGCAGAAGAACTTGGGGTAAATGGTTTAATGTTATTGCCTCCAATGCGATATAAAGCAACAGATTACGAAACGGTCGTTTATTTTAAAGAAATTGCAAAAAGCACATCATTGCCTATCATGATTTACAATAATCCTGTCGATTATAAAATTGAGGTAACACTGGATATGTTTGAAGAACTTTTAAAATTAGATAATATTCAGGCAGTAAAAGAGTCCACTCGTGATATTAGTAATGTAACGAGAATCAGAAACCGTTTTGGGAATCGCTTAAAAGTGCTTTGCGGTGTAGATACTTTGGCACTTGAGAGTTTAGTGGCAGGAGCCGATGGATGGGTTGCCGGTTTAGTAGTGGCATATCCGGCAGAAACCGTTGCCATTTATAAATTGGTAAAAGCCGGAAAAGTAGAAGAAGCTTTAGCAATTTACAGATGGTTTATGCCATTGCTTGAACTGGATATTTCGCCGCAATTGGTACAAAATATCAAACTGGCAGAAGTAGCCACAGGACTTGGAACCGAAAACGTAAGAGCACCAAGATTGCCGTTACAAGGAGCAGAAAGAGAACGTGTCTTGGCGATCATTGATGTTGCCATGAAAAACAGACCGGTTTTGCCAGACTACAAAAACATTTAATTTAATTTTAATAGAAAGCGATGACTACAGGAAAAAATTATATTGGAGACGTGCTTTCCGCAAAAGGTAAAACGACATACAAAACCGTAAATCCGGAATTAAATTCTGAAAACAACACTGTTTTCTATGAAGCTGCTGCAGATGAAATTTCCAAAGCTGTAGCATTAGCCGAAGAAGCATTTAAAACATACGGTGTAATTGAAGATGCAAAAAAAGCCAATTTTCTGGAAGCTATCGCGGAAGAAATTGAAGCACTTGGCGAGGATTTATTAACCACTTATATTCAGGAATCCGGTCTTCCGGCCGGAAGAGCCAACGGCGAACGAGCCAGAACAACCGGACAGCTAAGGGCATTTGCGGCTATGTTGAGAGAAGGTTCCTGGGTAGAAGCGATTATCAATAAAACCGAAGGAAAACCAGATATTAGAAGATTGCAGATTCCGCTAGGGCCTGTCGCTATTTTTGGAGCCAGTAATTTTCCACTTGCTTTTTCTACTGCCGGAGGTGATACTGCAAGCGCTTTGGCGGCCGGTTGCCCTGTAGTGGTAAAATCGCATCCGCTTCATGCGGGAACGGGAGAATTAGTAGCTTCCGCAGTTATTAAGGCAGCCCAAAGAACCGGAATGCCCAATGGCGTTTTCTCCAATCTTAATAGCAGCGGTATAGAAGTCGGAACAGCTTTGGTAGAACATCCTTCCATAAAAGCAGTAGGATTTACAGGAAGTATAAAAGCAGGTACGGCACTTTGTAAAATTGCTGCCAACAGACCTGTACCAATTCCTGTTTATGCAGAAATGGGAAGTATCAATCCGGTACTGATTTTACCTTCTGCTTTGAAAACAGATCCTGAAAAATGGGCTCAAAATTATGCTGCATCGATTGTGGCAGGAACGGGTCAGTTTTGCACAAATCCGGGGCTTATTTTAGGAATAAAAAGCAACGAATTGGATTATTTTATTACTATTTTAGCTTTAGAGATCGATAAATTAGAGCCAACTTGCATGCTGCATCCTAATATAAAAGCACAGTATGAGCGTCTAAAATCAGAAGTACTTGGAGAAGAAGGATATACACAGCAAACCAATTTAGAGAGAAGTGTAAAACCAAATTATGCATTGCAAAATGTTATTACGGTTGATGGCGATATCTTCTTAAAAAACAAAACATTTCATAAGGAAGTTTTCGGGCCATTTTCTGTTGTAGTTAAATGTGATAATATTGAGCAGCTTAATGCAATTATTCTTGATTTAGAAGGGCAGTTAACCGGTACAGTTTTAAATGCTGATCTAAGTGAATGGGAAGATTTCAAAGAAGTAATCGAAAATCTTAAAAATAAAGTAGGTCGATTAATTTTTAATAATGTTCCGACAGGTGTTGAGGTTTGTTCGGCAATGACACACGGAGGACCTTTTCCGGCAAGCTCAGACTCCAAATTTACATCAGTTGGATTAACAGCGGTTAAAAGATGGGTACGTCCGGTAACTTTTCAGGATTGG
>Ga0247738_10000452_pt1 | contig 15712 bp, 13 predicted proteins | sample UWRJL013104B2_FD_180936 | JGI IMG/M metagenome (GOLD analysis project Ga0247738, IMG submission 180936) | Plant litter microbial communities from Arlington Agricultural Research Station in Wisconsin, United States - UWRJ-L013-104B-2 | ecosystem: Environmental > Terrestrial > Plant litter >...
ACGCCGTCAGACGTGGTCGCGCCAGGAGTGCTGCGGCGAGAAGCCCAGCAGCCGGCGGGCCTTGTGGATCGAGAGCAGGGTGTCGTGCTCGCCGAGCTCGGCCGAGATCGGCACCTCCGGGAACACCTCGCCGACAAGCTCGGCGTTCGAGCGTGACATCACGGTGTCGGCCGCGGCGATGATGAATCGGTCGAAACCCGGGGGAGCGACATCCAGCGCGCGTTCGATCGCCTGCGCACCGTCACGGGCGTCGATGTAGCCCCAGAGGTTCCACTTGCGCAGCTGCGCATCGGCGTCGAAAGAGGGGAACTCCGCGTAGTCCTCCGGCACCATGACGTTCGAGAACCGCAGGGCGGTGATCGACAGGTCGGGGTGCCAGCGCACGAGCTCGGTGGCGAGCTGCTCCTCGAGGACCTTCACGATCGAGTAGACGCTCTCCGGGCGCGCCGCATAGTCCTCATCGACGGGGATGTACGGCGGCGGCACGTCGAACGGAAGCCCGAGGACGGTCTCGCTGGACGCGTAGACGATGCGACGGATGCCGAGCCGGACGGCCGCCCAGAACACGTTGAACGTGCTCGACATGTTGTTGTGGAACGTCGCCACATCGGTGCGGATGCCGGGAGCCGGGACCGCCCCGAGGTGCACGACCGCGTCGAAGCGCTCCGTGCGGTCGACTCCGCCGAGGGCGTCCACGACCTGTCCGTAGTCGGTCAGGTCGACCTGGACGAACCCAGGCTCGCGGGCGCCGACGATGTCGAGGCCCACGACGTCGTGGCCGGCATCCCGGAGTTCGCGGAGGACGACGGAGCCGAGTTTTCCGGTCGAGCCGGTCAGTGCGATGCGCATTGTTCCAGCCTGTCACGGGCCGGCGGCGTGCGGCTCAGCCGGAGGTCGAACGGCGCACGATCAGCTCGGGCTGGAACACGGTCTGACGCGCGATGCTCTCGGGGTCGGCGGCCTCCTCGAGCAGGATCCGCAGTGCCGTACGCCCGATCATGCGGCTCGGCTGGCGCATCGAGGACAGCGGAACGGCAGCGGCTGCGGCGAACGGGATGTCGTCGAATCCGATGATCGCGATCTCTTGCGGCACCAGCATCCGTCCGTCGACGATGAGCGACTGCAGCAGCCCCAGCGCGAGCAGGTCGTTCGCGGCGAAGAGGGCGTCGGGCCAGTCGCGTCGCGGACGTGCCAGGATGCGGGCCCCCGCGGCGGCGCCCTCTTCGACGGTCATCGCCTGGGTGGCGACCACTTCGATCTCGAGCGGTCTGCTGGCGTTCTCGGCGGCGACGCGGGCGCCGGCGAGGCGGTCGTTGACCTGGCGGATGTCGAACGGCCCGCCGACGAACGCGATGCGCCGGCGGCCGGTCTCGATGAGGTGCTCGACGGCCATGCGACCGCCCATCACGCTGTCGACCGAAACCGACGAGAAGCGGCCGTCGCCGCTGAACCGATCCACCAGCACCGCCGCGATGCCGCGGGCGCGCAACCGCTGCAGTCGCGCGGTGATGTCGCCGTACGGAGCGATCAGCACCCCGCGGACCTGCTGCTCTTCGAACAGGTCGAGGTAGACCTTCTCGCGGGCATGATCCTCATCGGTGTTGCCGTAGAGAATCGCGATGTTATGGCGGGTGCCCTCGTCCTCCGCACCGCGGACGACGTCGTTGTAGAAGGGGTTCTGTCCGTCGAGCACGACGAAGCCCACCGTCGAGCTCGTTCCCGCGCGGAGCTTGCGGGCGGCGTCGTTGCGCACGTAGCCGAGTTCCTCGATCGCGCGGCCCACCCGCTCGACGGAGTCGGAGGACACCTCTTCGGGACGGTTGAGCACGTTCGAGACCGTGCCGACCGAGACGCCTGCACGCTCTGCAACGTCTCGGATACTCGCCGGCACTGGCGTCCTGCCCTTCATCGGTCACGATTCGGTCAAGGTTCCCTGCGGACTTGACCGAACCACTCGGTCTCCATAGAGTAACTGAAATCAACCTGAATCGATTCAGGAACTTTTCACCCTCGATGAGGAGGCCGTTGTGGCAGACGCCGACGTCGATGCGACCGCATCCGCGCACGCTCTCGAACTGCGCCGAGTGGTCAAGTCGTTCGGACCCGTCGTCGCGCTGCGCTCCGGGAGCCTGACGCTCGACCGCGGCTCGATCCACGCACTGATCGGCGAGAACGGTGCCGGCAAGTCGACCCTCGTCAAGGTCATCGCGGGCCTCTACCGCCGGGACTCGGGTGACTTCCTGCTCGAGGGCGAGCCCGTCGACTTCACGAGTACCGCGCAGTCGAAGGCCGCCGGCATCGCGGTGATCTACCAGGAGCCGACGCTCTTCCCCGATCTGTCGGTGACCGAGAACATCTTCATGGGACGCCAGCCCACCAACCGGATCGGCCGCATCGACCGCCGGGCGATGCGCGACGAGGCGACGCAGATCTTCACGAGGCTGGGGGTCGCGCTGGACCCGGAGCGCATCACCGAGGGCCTGTCGATCGCCGACCAGCAGATCATCGAGATCGCGAAGGCCATCTCGCTCGATGCCAAAGTCCTCATCATGGACGAGCCGACCGCCGCCCTCTCGGGCGTCGAGGTCGAGCGCCTTTTCGCAGTCGCCCGGAGCCTGCGCGACGAAGGTCGCGCCCTGCTGTTCATCTCGCACCGCTTCGACGAGGTGTTCGCGCTGTGCGACACGGTCACGGTGATGCGCGACGGCTCGTACGTCGACACCACGCCGATTGCCGAGACCAGTGTCGACGAGCTCGTGCGCCAGATGGTCGGCCGCGACGTGACCGACCTGTTCCCGAAGCTGCCCTCCGAGGTCGGCGAGGTCGTGCTCGAAGTCGACGGCATCACGCGCGCCGGGGTGTTCCGCGACATCACCTTCACCCTGCGCGCCGGCGAGATCGTCGGGCTCGCGGGCCTGGTCGGCGCCGGCCGCAGCGAGGTCGCCCGAGCGATCTTCGGCGTCGACCCCTACGAGAGCGGCAGCGTGCGCCTGCACGGAAGGCCGCTGCCCAAGGGCAGTCCGCGTGCGGCGACAGCCCGTGGCCTCGCCCTCGTTCCTGAGGACCGCCGCAAGCAGGGACTGGTGCTCGATGAGAGCGTCAGCCGCAACGTGACCCTCGCGATCCGCCAGAAGCTCGCGAAGTGGGGGCTGCTCTGGGGCGGCGCCGAGAACCGTGCCGCTCAGGAGTGGGCGAGCCGGCTCGAGGTCAAGACCGCCGCGCTGGATGCCGAGACGGGCACGCTGAGCGGCGGCAACCAGCAGAAGGTCGTGCTCGGCAAGTGGCTCGCCACCGAGCCGACCGTGCTGATCGTCGACGAACCGACCCGCGGCATCGACGTCGGCACGAAGGCCGAGGTCCACCGCCTGCTGAGCGAACTCGCCCAGCAGGGTCTCGCGATCCTCATGATCTCGTCCGAGCTGCCGGAGGTACTGGGAATGGCCGATCGCGTCCTCGTCATGCGGGAGGGCCGGCTCACCGGCGAGTTCGCCCGCACCGACGCGACACCCGAAGCCGTGATGTTCGCCGCCACCGCGGATGCGGAGGCGGCGAAGTGACCGTCCTCGACACGCGGCCCGTGCAGCCGGGCTCGAGCTCGGCCGCAGCGCTCGTCCGCAGGATCGCCACCGCGCGCGAGACCGGCATCCTGATCGCCCTGCTCCTCGTGATCGTCGCCGCGACCGTCGCGAACCCGTCGTTCCTGTTCTCGGGCGACGGATTCCGCGACCTGCTGCTGACCCCCTCGCTGCTGCTGCTCGTGGCGATCGGCTCGGCGATCGTGATCATCACCCGCAACGTCGATCTGTCGGTCGGCTCGATCGTGGGCCTCACCGCGTATCTGACCGGGCGCATGTTCATCGACATCCCCGGCATCCCGCTGATCGGCGTGTTCATCGGAGGGGTGCTGCTGGGCGGATTCCTGGGCCTGATCAACGGCGCGCTCGTCGCGTTCGCCCGCGTTCCCGCGCTCGTGATCACGCTGGGCACGCTCTACATCTACCGCGGCATCAATGTCGCGTGGGCGGGCGGCAACCGCATCAACGCGTCCGACCTCCCGAAGGACTTCCGCGCACTCGGCACCGACCGCATCCTCGGCATCCCGATCCTCACCATCATCGCTGCCGTCGTCCTGATCGCGGCCGCGTGGTACCTCCGCAACCTCCGCTCGGGACGCGAGCTGTACGCGATCGGCTCGGACCCCGCGGCCGCCCACCTCTACGGTCTGCGGGTGACCCGTCGCGTGATCGGCGCGTTCGTCGTCTCCGGCGCGCTGGCGGGCCTGGCCGGCGTGCTGTACGCCGCCCGCTACGGCACCGTGAGCTCTGCCGCCGGATTCGGATGGGAGCTTCAGGCGATCGGCGCCGCGGTGATCGGCGGCGTCGCGATCTCAGGCGGCGTCGGAACCGTCTGGGGTGCCGCGATCGGCGCATTCCTGCTGCTCACCATCAACCGCGCCCTGCCGATCCTCGGCATCGACGACTTCTGGCAGCGCGCCGTGGTCGGCGCGCTCATCATCGGCTCGATCGTGCTCGACCGCGTCCTCGCGGTCCGCCAGCATCGACGACTCATCGCACAACGGGAGGTGGACCGATGACCGCCGCAACTGCCAGCTCGAACGGGCGCGTCGCGCCCGCGCGCGTCTACAAGCTGCACGCTCGACCCGCGTGGCGCCGGTTCCTGCTGACCCGCGAGGCAGCGATCATCGCGCTGCTGATCCTCGTGATCGCCATCGCCTCGGTCACTGTCCGCAACTTCGACAGCCCGCTGACGGTCACGTATCTGCTGCGCGATGTCGCGCCGATCCTGCTCATCGCCCTGCCGATGACGCTGATCATCATCACCGAGGAGATCGACCTCTCGGTCGCGAGCATCGTCGGTCTCTCGAGCGTGACGACCGGCATCCTGACCAACGCCGGTTGGCCGTTCGTCGCCGCCGCACTCACCGCGATCTTCGTCGGCGTGCTGTGCGGAGTGGTCAACGGCTTCCTCGTGACCGTCGTGGGGCTGCCCTCGCTCGCGGTCACGATCGGCACGCTCGCGCTGTTCCGCGGCATCGCGGTCGGCCTCCTCGGCACGACGGCGATCACCGACTTCCCGGAGTTCTGGACCGACATCGCGAAGGCGAACATCCCGGGCACCCCGATCCCGGTGATCATGATCCCGTTCGCGATCCTGGCGATCATCTTCGCCGTGCTGCTGCACTTCACCCCGTTCGGGCGATCGCTCTACGCGATCGGCCTGAACAAGGAGGCCGCACAGTTCTCGGGCATCGACGTCGGCCGTACGAAGTTCATCCTCTTCGTGCTGAGCGGCGCAGTCTCGGGTTTCGCGGGTGTCTACTTCACGCTCCTGTACAGCAACGCGCGCGGCGACAATGCGATGGGGATGGAGCTTCAGGTCATCGCGGCCGTTCTCCTCGGTGGCGTTTCGATCTTCGGCGGACGCGGTGCCCTGCACGGCGTCATCGCCGGCGTGCTGCTCATCGGCACCCTCGGCAGCGCGCTGCGCCTGGCCGGAGTGACCAGCGACATCATCAACGTCATCACGGGTGTGCTCCTCATCCTCTCCGTGGTGTCGGCAAGCTTCCTCGCCTGGCTGCAAGCACGTCGCTCCGCAGCCGTGGGCAAGAAGAAGGGACGAGCCGGGACCTCGCCCGACGGATCCTGACCGCACAGCTCCCACGCAACACCTCGCACTGCACACACACACACCGCACACCTCGTGCACCAAGGAAGGAAACAATGATGTTCGGACTTCAGCGCAAAGGACGCCTCGCGCTCGCAGCGGCGACGCTGGCCGTGGGGGCATTCGCCCTGGCCGGCTGCTCCGGTTCCAGCGGCGGTACGGCCAGTGAGGGTGGGGACAGCGGCGACGCCAACCTGTCGATCACGATGCTGCCCAAGAACCTCGGCAACCCGTACTTCGACACCTCGACCGGCGGCGCGGAAGAGGCCACCGATGAGTTCGGCGGCACGTTCGAGGAGGTCGGCCCGTCCGAGGCCAGCCCCACCTCGCAGGTGCAGTACATCCAGACCGCGGCCCAGCAGGGCGCGGGCGGCCTGATCGTCTCGGCGAACGATCCCGAAGCGATCTGCGACGCGCTCAACGAAGCGCGGGATGCCGGCGTGAAGGTCGTCACGTTCGACTCGGACACCAACGCGGACTGCCGCGACCTGTTCATCAACCAGGCCACCGCCGAGGGCATCGCGAAGATCCAGGTCGATCTGATCGCGGAGCAGATCGGCGATGCCGGACAGATCGCGATCCTGTCGGCTTCGGCCAACGCGACCAACCAGAACGCCTGGATCGAGATGATGGAGGAGCTGCTCGCGTCGGATCACCCCGACATCGAGCTCGTCGAGACCGTCTACGGAGACGACGACGACCAGACCTCGTTCGACAAGACCGCCGCGCTGCTGCAGACCTACCCGGAGCTCAAGGGCATCATCTCGCCCACCACGGTCGGCATCTCGGCTGCGGCGCGCTACCTGTCCACCTCGGAGTACAAGGGCAAGGTCGCACTGACCGGCCTGGGCACCCCGAACCAGATGCGCGAGTACGTCGAGGACGGCACCGTCACCGCGTTCGCGCTGTGGAACCCGGCCGACCTCGGCTACCTGGCCGCCTTCGCTGCTCAGGCTCTGATCACCGGTGAGATCACCGGCGAAGAGGGCGACTCGTTCGAGGCCGGCAAGCTCGGCTCGTTCGAGGTCGGCGCCGACGCGACCGTCCTGCTCGGAGACCCCTACGTCTTCGACGCGGAGAACATCGGCGACTTCGACTTCTAAGCCGAACAGCCACGGGCGCGCCCGATCCCTGCGGGGATCGGGCGCGCTGTCCTATGTGGGGCGAGTGGTCAGCCGAGCGAGGCGATCAGGCGTTCCGCGTCTTCCCGGGGCGATTGATCGGGATCCCCCGGAATGCCGACGTCACTCATGAAGACGTACCCGAGGGCGATCGCCAGGACGCTGTAGGCGACGCGGCGGCAGTCCGCGGACGCCGCATCCGGGTACTCCGCCGCGAGCAGCGTGGCCAGTCGCGAGCGAGCGCCCGCGTATGCCGCGACCACGATCTCGCGGATCTCGGGTAGCCCCCGCGCGGCATCCACGAGGGCGAGGGCGACCGCGTTCTCGACGCCGGGCGCCGCGAACGCGCCGAACAGGTAATCCACGGCATCCGCGAGCGAGCGCACCTCGGCCGGCAGTACCGAGGGGTCGGATGCCGCGGCCGCGGCATCCGCGTCGTCCTCGTCACCGAAGTAGAACTCCCGCGCCGCCGCCACGAGGATCTCGTCCCGGTTACCGGCGAAGTGGCGGACGTGACCGCGCGCCATTCCGGCTTCTTCGGCGATGCGATCCAAGGTGGTCCCCGCGACGCCGTGGGTGCCGATGCAGTCGATCGTCGCCATCAGGATCTGGCGCCGGCGCTCGGCGGCGACGGACGGTCGGCCCATGTGCGCTCCCGGAATCTTTTTTGTTAGTCGGACTTGACTAGAAACTATCACACGTTCTACGGTGACTTCCATCGCATCAACGAAGGAGTTCCGTGCCTGACATCGTCCACGTCGGTCCCGCACCGATCAGCCCGCTGGCCACCGAGCACGCCGTCCGCATGCGCGACGGAGTGCGTCTGGCCACCGACGTGTACCTGCCCGGTGATGACGACGCACCCGGCGATGTCATCCTCATCCGCCTGCCGTATGACAAGAACGGCGCCTACACGTTCATCCCGCTCATCGCCGAGTACTTCATGCAGCGCGGGTACCGCGTCGTCGCGCAGGACGTGCGCGGCAAGTTCCGCTCCGAGGGCGAGACGCTGCTGTTCGTGAACGAGGCGCACGACGGCCACGACACGATCGACTGGATCGCGCAGCAGGACTGGTGCAACGGCCGTGTCGCGATGTGGGGCGACAGCTATTACGGCTTCACGCAGTGGGCGGCAGCCTCGACGAACCACCCCGCTCTGCGCGCGATCGCGCCACGCGTGACCGGCACGCAGCTCGGCGAGCCCGTCCGCTCGGTTCCGGGCGAGAGGACTCGAGCCGTCGAATGGGCGATCACCTATCTCTACCCGCTCACCTACTTCCATTCCCCTGACGCGTACTTCTGGACGCTCGACCCCGCCCGGCGTCCGTTCAGCGATCAGGTCGAAGAGGTGCTCGCTCAGATCGGGTCGCGGTCGATCTCGTACGACCAGTGGTATCCGCGGCCCGTGCACCTGCGTCGGTTCCCGGAGGGGCACGCGTTCCAGGCCCGTCCCGTACCCGTGCTGCACACGATCGGGTGGTGGGACAACTGCGCCCCGATGTCGTGGGCAGATGTGGCGGCCATCGAGGCGGAGCCGGCCTGGGCGCTGAATCACTTCCTGCGCATCGAGTCGATGGACCACGAGGCGTTCTACCTGACCGATCCCGCGGTGGACCTCGTCGAGGAGCGCACCGACGATCAGATCCGTGCGCAGCTGCCGCGCATGCTCGACCCCACGCTCGCGTTCTTCGAGGTCTTCGTCCGCGGCAACGGGCGACCCGACGACATCCCGCGCGTGACCTGGGACCTCGCCGGCGCGGACGAGCTGCGCGAGAGCGCGTCGTGGCCGCCTGCCGGCACGAGTGAGCGCACGCTCTACGGCATGCCCGATGGCGCGCTCTCGCTCGAGAGTGCCGTCGCCGAGACCGCCGTCAGCTGGCGGCATGACCCGGCCGACCTGGTGCCCTCGAGCGCGGCGAACGCGTTCGCGTTCCTGCTCGAGCGTCCCGACGAGACGCCGATCGGGGACCGCGCGGACGTGCTCTCGTTCTCGTCGGCGCCGCTGACCCGCGATCTGGACCTCGTCGGTCCGGTCCGGGCCCACGCGCGCATCGCCTCGGACGGGCCGGTGATGGACCTGTTCGTCCGGCTGCTGGATGTCGCACCGGACGGCTCGTCCCTGCGCATCGCGCGGGGTCAGGTGCAGCTGCTCGATGCCACCTCGGCGTCCGCGGTGGCCGTCGACCTCGGCCAGCTGGGCTACCGCATCCGCGCGGGCCACCGCCTGCGCGTGCACGTGTCCAGCAGCGACTACCCCGAGTTCATCCCGCAGCCCGGCACGGGGGAGGAGCCATGGTCGGCCGTCACGATGCGGGCGAACACGCAGACCATGACCCTCGGCGGCACCGATCCGTTCCGTATCACCCTGAGCGTCCTCGAAGGAGAACCCGCATGATCGATCCGCAGCTGGAGTACGCGTTCGAGATCCGCGTCGACATCGACCCGCACCTGCGCATCGGCCGCAGCGCCGACGAGGAGCTGAGCTTCACGCCGATCAGCGGCGGAACGGTGGCGGGACCGTTGCTGAACGGCGTCGTGCTCGCCGGCGGCGGGGACTGGGCGGTGGAGCGCTCGGGCACGGCGCAGCTCGAGGCGCGCTACCTGCTTCGCGCCGACGACGGCGCCGTCATCGACATCCTCAACCGCGGCTACTACCGAGCTTCTCCCGAGGTGATCGCGCGGGTCGAGGCGGGCGAGAACGTGTCCGAAGACGAGTACTACTTCCGCACGGCACCGGTGTTCCAGACGGATGCCGCACCTCACCGCTGGCTGGCCGAGAACCAGTTCATCGGTCTCGCTCGCGATGAGGACGGGCAAGTCTGCGTGCGCGTCTACGTCGTGCGGTGAGCGCCGTGCCCATCTGCGCCACACCTTCGAAAGGAACTGAAATGAGAAAGCCCGGCATCACCGCAGTGGCGGTCCTCGGAGCGACGCTGCTCCTTCTGACCGGCTGCACCGGTCGCGACACCGCCTCGCCCACCGAGTCGGCGACGGTCGATCCGACCGCCCTCGTCGCAGCCCTTCCCGACGCGACGACGGAGGTCGATGACGTGACGTGGGCGCTGGTCGAAGGCGAGCCGCGATCGCTGATCCCCGGCGCCGATTACAACTTCGTCGCACCCAACCTCTGTGACAGCCTGCTGAGAGTCGAGCCCGACTTCTCGATCGGCGAGGGGATCGCGACCACGGCGGACTGGGTGGATCCGGTGACCTTCGTGATCGATCTGCGCGAAGGTGTCACCTTCTGGGACGGCACCCCCGTCACCGCCGCAGACGTGATCTACAGCCTCGAGCGGCACCGCAACGACGTCACGGACTCCTACTACGGAGCTTTCGTGCTGGTGGAGTCGATCGATGCGACCAGCGACAGCCAGGTGACGGTGCGATTCACCGCGCCCGACTCCGATTTCCGCAACGCGATCGCAAGCGGCGGCGGGGCCGTCCTCAGCAAGATGTACAGCGAGGAGGCGGGTGACGCACTCGGAACCTCAGGGGGCGGCCTGCTGTGCGCCGGACCTTACGAGCTCGAAAGCTGGACGCCCGGGACCGACATCGTGACCGTCGCCAACGAGGACTACTGGGACGGCGCGCCACTGGTGAAGACGGTGACCTACAAGTTCATCTCCGATGGCACCACACTCACCAACGCACTGCTGGAGGGCGAAGTCGACGGTGCTTTCAACGTGCCGCCCGCAAGCCGCAATGCCTTCGAGACCTCGGATGGGGGGCGCTTGGTGGTCGGACCGTCGACCGCGTCGTTCTCCTTCGGCCCCACAAAGTCCACCGGCGCTGGAGCGAACCCGCAGATCCGCCAGGCTCTGAGTCTGGCGATCGATCGCAATCAGTACATCCAGACGGTTCTCAACGGGCTCGGCCAGGCGCAGAGCACTTTCGTCGCTCCGTTCTCCTGGTCGGGCTCTCCGGCGGCGGATGTCTATCAGGCCGGATATGACGCGCTCGCGGTGCCGACCGTCGATCTCGACGCCGCGAAGAAGCTCGTGGAGGAATCGGGCGAAGACACGTCGGTGCCGCTGCGCGTCGCGATCCCCGCGGGCTCAAAGGAGTTGTCGCAGACGGCGGCCATCATCCAGAGCGCGGCGGAGCAGATCGGCCTCACGGTCGAGATCGACGAGCGTCAGGCCGCCGACTTCGGGGCGATCTTCCTGGACCCCGCTGCCCGCGAGAACATCGACTTCGTCGCCACCACGGGGTACACCGAGACCCCGGGAGTACTCGCCTACCCGCAGCTGTTCCTTCTGCCCGCCGAGCTGGGCGGCATCTTCAACTGGAGCGGCTATTCGAACGACGAGGTGACCGGTCTTCTCCAGCAGTCGCGCACGTCCACGGACGCGCAGTCGGCCGCCGCGACGTACGTCTCAGCGCAGGAGATCTTCGCGCCGGACATGCTGCAGGTGACGCTCGCCAGCTCGTACCACACGACATTCCTGAGCAACGATCTCACCGGCGTGGTCACCTCGGTGGCGGCATACGCGAGCCCCTGGGCGCTGCACTTGGGTGGAGAGTAGGCGGCGAGTGACTTACGCGACGCCGGCCGGGGGAGGAGGAGAAGCATGAACACGCGCGTCTTACGACAGCTGCTGGGAAAGCTGGGCGGACTCCTGCTCACCCTCTTCCTGGCCAGCGTCTTGATCTTCTCAGCGATGCTGCTCACTCCCGGCGACCCGGTCTTCACGATCGCCGGGAGCGTGCGCCCGACGCCCGAGATGATCGCGGCGATCCAGGAGCAGTACCACCTCGACCAGCCGGTGTGGGTGCAGTACCTGAGCTGGATCGGGGGAGTGTTCTCCGGCGACCTCGGCACCTCGTTCGTCTACAAGACCCCCGTCGCCGAACTCATCGCTCCGCGCATCGGAATCACGGCGCTGCTGGTCCTCTACACGCTCGTTCTGATCGTGGTGTTCGGGCTCGGGTCCGGCATCCTCGCCGCGACGCGGGGTCGTGCCGTCGATCGCACGGTCCTGGTCACGACATCGTTCGGCATGGCGCTGCCCACCTTCGTCGTCGCCATCCTGCTGATCTGGATCTTCGGACGGGTCCTCGGCTGGTTCCCGGTCTACGGCGCGGGAAGCGGACTGCTCGACAACCTCTACCATCTGACGCTGCCCGCGATCTCGCTGGCGGTGCTCTACATCGCCTACATCAGCCGCATCACCCGCGGCGCGATCGTCGGGCAGCAGCACGCCGAGCACGTCGAGACGGCGCTGGTGCGCGGCATCCCGCGCTCGCGCATCTTCCGCCGGCATGTCTTCCTGAACGCGTCGCCGCAGATCCTCTCGGTCTCGGGCGCCACGGTCGCCGGGCTCTTCGCGGTCTCGGCGATCGCCGAACAGGCGTTCGGCATCGGCGGACTGGGATCGCTGCTGACCGAAGCAGCGGCGCGCAAGGACGTGCCGGTCGTCCAGGTCATATCGCTGCTGCTCGTGACCGTGTTCGTCGTGCTCAATGCAGTCGTCGACGTGGTGATCGCTGTGATCGATCCTGATTCGACCAAGCCGAGGAGTCTCGCATGAGCGTCGCCCAGCTCGCCGGTGGGCGTGTTCCCCGGCTCGCCCGCCGTGCCTCCGCGCGTGACCCGCTGGTCATCGCGGCCGCGCTCGTCATGCTGCTGATCGCCGTGATCGCAGTGTTCGGACCACTGATGGCCCCCTACGACCCCAACCAGCTCTACGTCGGTCCCGTTCTGTCGCCGCCCAGCCTGGAGCACTACATGGGGACCGACGACCTGGGCCGCGACATCTACTCGCGCGTGCTCGTCGGAGCCGCGCCGAGCGTGATCGCGCCGGTCTTCGTGGTGATCCTCTCGACCGCTCTCGGCGCCGCGATCGGCATCTCGTCCGCGTGGTTCGGCGGCGTCGTCGATGGCATCAGCTCGCGCGTGATCGAGGTGATCTTCGCGATCCCCGGCCTCGTGCTCGCAGTCCTTGCGGTCTCGATGTTCGGCAAGGGACTGATCGCACCCATCGCGGCGCTCTCGATCGCCTACATCCCGATCGTGTCGCGGCTGGTGCGCACCGCCGCTCGCGCGGAACTCGGAAAGCCCTACATCGCGGCCCTCCGGATCCAGGGTGTGAGCTCCCTGGCGATCTGCTTCCGGCATCTCGTGCCTGCCGTCCTGCCTCCGATCCTGGCGCAGTCGACCGTGGGCTTCGGCTACGCGATGCTCGATCTGGCGGCGATCTCGTTCCTCGGCCTCGGCGCCCAGCCACCCTCGTCCGACTGGGGCGTCATGATCTCCGCGGGTCAGCCCGCCCTGCTCACGGGCGCGCCGGAGCAGTCGATGTTCCCGGCCGCGCTGGTGGTCGTCACGGTGCTCGCTGTCAACATCCTCGGCGCCCGCGTCACGACGTGGGCCGAAGGAGGCGACCGATGAGCGACTTCGTTCTCGAGCTCGACCACGTCTCGATCGCCGCACCCGGCGCCGACGGGCCGCTGATGCTCGTCGAGGACTGCACACTGCAGGTGACTGCCGGCGAATCGCTCGGACTCGTGGGCGAATCAGGCTCCGGCAAAACCCTGTCGGCGCGGGCCGTCGCCGGGCTGCTCCCGGAGGAGTTCACGGTCGGCGGCACGATCCGCATCGACGGCGAAGACATCTCGACCGTCGCGGGCAAGCGCCTGCGCGGCATCCGCGCCCGTCGCCTCGGCATGGTGTTCCAGACGCCCCGGGCCCACCTGAACCCTTTGCGCAGCATCGGGGATTTCATGACGGAGGCCCTCGTGACGGTGGCCGGGGAGAAGCCGGATGCCGCGGAGCGCCGGGCGATCGAGCTGCTCGCCGAGGTCGGCATCCCCGACCCCGACCGCCGCATGCGCCAGCGCCCCGGCGATCTGTCGGGCGGGCTGCTGCAGCGCGTGATGATCGCGGCGACCCTGGCGATGGACCCGCCGATCCTGCTCGCCGACGAGATCACCACCGCGCTTGATGTGACCACGCAGGAGGAGGTGATGGCCGTCATCGCCGACCTCCGCCGTCACCGCGACCTCGCGATGCTCTTCATCACGCACGACCTCGCCCTCGCCGGTGCGGTGTGCGATCGCATCGCCGTCATGCAGCACGGGCGCACGGTCGAGACCCTTCGGGCTGCGACGATGCGGCAGGATGCCGTCGAGCCGTACACGAGGCGCCTGCTGTCTGCGACGCTGCCTGCCGACGTCCGGGCCGACAGCACCCCGCCGGTCGAGCCGGTGCTCGTGGTCGACGGACTGCGCAAGACATTCCAGGTGCGCTCTCCGCGAGGAGGGCGGGAGGAGTTCGTCGCCGTGGACGGCGTCGGCTTCATGCTCGCTCCCGGAGGATCGCTCGGGATCGTGGGGGAGTCGGGCTCCGGCAAGTCCACCACCGCGCGCATCATCTGCGGACTCGAGGCGGCGGATGCCGGTTCTGTGACGGTGAAGGGCGAGGACTGGACGACCGCCGCCCGCGGCACCGCAGGCAGGCGCCGGCGCGCGCGCATCGCGCAGATGGTCTTCCAGGATCCGTACCAGTCCCTCGATCGCCGTCAGACCGTGCGGGCGTGCCTGCGCGAAGCGGTCGCCGTCCACCGACCGAAGGCATCGCGCGGTGAGCTGGACGCTCGGGTGGACGAACTGCTCGGGGCCGTCCGCCTCGATGCCGGGCTCGCCGATCGAAAGCCCCGGTCGCTCTCGGGCGGGCAGCGCCAGCGTGTCGCCATTGCCCGCGCGCTCGCCGCCGACCCCGAGATCCTGGTGCTCGATGAGGCCGTCTCCGCCCTCGATGTCACGACACAGGTCGAGATCCTGACGCTGCTGGACAGCATCCGTCGCACGATGGGCGTCGCCCTTCTGATGATCTCGCACGACCTCACGGTCGTCCGGCGACTGTGCGATCACGTGGTCGTCATGCGATCGGGCGTCATCGTCGAGCAGGGAACGATCGCGGACGTGCTCGATGACCCCCGCGCCGACTACACGCGCATGCTGCTGGACTCCATCCCGCACGATGGCTGGGTGCCCCGGCGCCGCATCCCTGCGCGCACGACCGCCCTGCCCACCGTAGCCACCACGACAACCCGCATCTCCCCGCCTGGAGGACCCAAATGACCGATCGACCGCTCTGGCAGCACGGCGTGACCGAGATCGCCGAGGCCGTTCGCACCGGACGCACGACCGCCGTCGAGGTCATCGAGGCTCACCTCGCGCGCATCGACGACGTCAACCCCGTCGTCAACGCGATCACGGTCGTGTTCGCAGAGCGAGCGCGAGCCCTCGCCGTCGCGATCGACGCGCGGCTCGCTGCCGGCGAAGACGTCGGATCATTGGCGGGCGTTCCGTTCTGCGTGAAGGAGAACATCGATCTGACGTGGTCGGCGAGTACGAACGGGTGGACGTTCCTCGCAGACGCGATTCCGTCCGCCGACGCGACGATGGTTGCACGGCTCATGGATGCCGGCGCCATTCCGATCGCCCGCGGGAACATGCCGGACTTCGGGCTGCGCTGGGACACCGACAACGACCTGTTCGGTCGCACGTACAACCCGTGGGATCGGGACCGCGTGCCCGGGGGCTCGAGCGGTGGCGACGCCGTCGCTGTCGCGACCGGCATGGTTCCCCTCGGACTCGGCAACGACTACGGCGGGTCACTGCGGCTGCCCGCGTACGCGGCCGGCGTCTGCGCCCTGCGTCCGTCAGCCGGTCGCATTCCTGCGCCGGCGGTCGCGAGCGAGCCGGTGCCGCTGTCGCTGCAGTTCTTCGCCGTCAACGGCCCGATCGCGCGCAGCGTCGATGACCTCGACGCCGCGTTCGCCCTGATGCACGGTGCCGACGGCCGCGACCCGCTCGCCGTGAGCATCCCGCATCCGACCTCGTACGACGGGCCCCGCCGGGTGGCGGTGGTGCGCGACCCCCTGGGCTGGGGGGTCGACCCG
>Ga0247738_10000453_pt1 | contig 15704 bp, 12 predicted proteins | sample UWRJL013104B2_FD_180936 | JGI IMG/M metagenome (GOLD analysis project Ga0247738, IMG submission 180936) | Plant litter microbial communities from Arlington Agricultural Research Station in Wisconsin, United States - UWRJ-L013-104B-2 | ecosystem: Environmental > Terrestrial > Plant litter >...
TGTCAGGGAGACATCAGCCGGCGGTAGTAGCGTATTTCCTGTTTTCCGACGAAAATTATCCAGCTTTAACGCCATCCGACGTATTCTGCCATCAGGATGTACTGCCAATATTTATTAGTACTCTAAACTAACGTCCGTCGGATGTTTTCGTTCCTCTTTTCATGCATGCTCCACGAAAACGACAGATGTCTGAGAGACATCAGCCGGCGGCAGTAGCTTATTTTCGTTTTATAATCGAAATTCCCCTGTCAACGCCATCCGACGTATTCAAGCATCATGATGTTCAGCATAATGCTTCAAGTGTTTTATCATAAAGTCCGTCGGATGTTTTCGTTCCTCCTTTCATGCATGTGTACGAAAAACGACAGATGGCAGGGAGACATCAGCCGGCAGGTCATACTCAACTTTATTTCAAATTTCCTCAAACTTTCTTACTTTTATTCCTATCCAAATATTTAATAAGTGAAACACATCATTGTAATCATATTCAGCTTCATCACCTTTTATTGCCCAGCCCAACAATCCACTTATTGCAATCCAATGAACCTGGATTACGGATATACACCATTCGAAAGTTTCAGCACCTGGGGAAGACACCGCGCTACGGCTGATCCTGTCATGGTCAATTACAAAAATGAATATTATCTGTTTAGTACCAATCAATGGGGATACTGGTGGAGCATTGATATGTTGAAATGGAATTTTGTTCCAAAAAAATTCCTTCGCCCCTGGAACGATGTAAAAGATGAATTGTGCGCTCCGGCTGTGGGTGTCATGGGTGATACGATGATCGTATTTGGTTCTACCTATACGGATAAATTTTCTATCTGGATGAGCACAGATCCCAAAAATAACGATTGGAAGGTGGCAGTCGATTCTTTCGAGATAGGCGGCTGGGATCCTGACTTTTTTGCAGATGATAATGGTAGACTGTACATGTACAATGGCAGCAGCAATGTCTATCCTATCTATGGAGTGGAATTGGATCGAAACACATTTATGCCAAAAGGAACCAGAAAAGAAATGTACTCTTTGCAGGACTGGCGGTATGGCTGGCAAAGATTTGGGGAATATATGGACAATACCTTTCTCGATCCTTTTATGGAGGGAGCTCACATGACTAAACACAATGGCAAATATTATCTGCAGTATGGAGCTCCGGGGACAGAATTCAGCGGTTATGCCGATGGTGTGATCGTGGGTGATGGACCGCTCGGACCATTTACACCACAGTCAGATCCATTCAGTTATAAGCCAGGAGGATTTGCAAGAGGGTCAGGACATGGCAGCACCGTCAAAGATAAGTGGGGTAATTACTGGCATACCAGCACCATAGCAATTTCGGTGAAAAATAACTTCGAACGCAGACTTGGACTCTGGCCAACAGGTTTTGATAAAGAAGGTATGATGTACACCAATACTTCTTTTGGAGACTATCCTCACTATATGGCAAATGGTCCGAGAGCGGATAATTATTCACCAAATGGTGATGGAGGATTTACCGGATGGATGTTGCTCAATTACAAAAAACCGGTGACGGTTTCAAGTACGCTTGGTGGTTATTCTCCAAACAATGTGGTGGACGAAAGTATAAAAACATACTGGAGTGCAGTTTCTGGAGATGAAGGAGAATATGTCATTACAGATCTTGGAAATATATATGAAGTGAAAGCAATTCAAATTAATTATGCGGATCAGGATGTGGACAGATCTTTCCTTGGAAAATCAACAGGAGTATATCATCAGTACAAGATCTTTGCTTCAGATGATGGAAAAAAATGGAAAATTATCTTAGATAAAAGCAAAAATAAAACCGACGTCCCACACGATTATGTGCAATTAGATAAGACTGTTAATTGTCGCTATATAAAACTGGAAAACATCCACATGCCTACCGGAAAATTTGCCATCAGCGGACTAAGAGTTTTTGGCAAAGGAAATGGTGAGAAACCGGCAAAAGTGGATCAATTAATTGTACTTCGAACAGAAAAAGACAAGCGCAGTGCCTGGATCAAATGGACACCCGTCGCAGATGCATATGCTTACAATATCTATACCGGACTGGAAGCCGATAAATTATACAATTGCATCATGGTCCACGATGCCAATGAATATTATTACAAGGCGATGGACAGTCAAAAAGCTTATTATTTCAGTATTGAGGCAGTGAGTGAAAATGGAGTTTCGGAAAGGAGTCCGGTGATAAGGGTGGAGTAAATATATTATTTATTAGCAATAATATTAATTGACTGGTTTCCAAAAATACTAAATACATCATAAGAAATCCGTGCAAGGGTTTGCATCAGATCAGGGATATCCTCAGGTGTAAAGTTGGAAACCTGCTTATTCCACCTTTTATTTATTTTCTCAAAGCCAAGCTTTTTTAAAATCGATTTAGTTTGTTTTGATAAAAAATTTTTTAAACGAAATTCATCAATAGCTTCTAATTCAATAATTAAACTTTTATTTACAATTTCTAAATTTAAATTAATTGTGTCCGGAATGATTCCGATTACCAACAATGAAAATTCAGCATTGATTAATTGTATAATTGTTTCGTTAATAATATTAGTTGGAATATTGATATCATGTTGCTTATAAAGATTGTTAAGTTGTTCTTTGAATTCCGCAATTTGTAATAGACATCTTTCTTTTCTAAAAGGAAATTCTCCAGAATCATTTGCAATGTATTTATCATTCCAATCGATAGATTTCTCCAGTTTAATTATTTTATTGTAATCCGGATTTTCTATAAATTTCAAATTCAATAATTGCCGTTCAGTGTGTTGCAACGCTTCCTTATACAATTCCGCATCAGCATATTCCATATTTTCAACACATTTATTGATTTCGTTTTCAATAAATTTAATTTCATTTTCAAGTGAAGTAATTAGGTCATGTATAATAATTTCCATTTTTATAATTGATTTTGAATATTGATATGGCGCAATAACAATTAACAATTAACTATTGCAGTCTATTCAGCCCCGCCTTGGCCTTCTGGTGCAGACTTGATTTATATTCTGAAGGTTGCATACTCAGACAAAGATTGTAATATTGTTTTGCTTCTTTGAGTTTTTGCTGACCTTCACAGATGAGACCCATGTTCAGCGAGGCGTTGCAGGCAAAGTAAGAAGAACCGGCTTTTCCTTTTTCTATGGTGATCTTGTAATATTTAGTAGCTTCAATGAAATTTTTTAAAGAGTGTGCTACCCGGCCTTTGCGGTAATTATACTCCAGTTTGTCCGTCGCATCTGAAAAATAATTTTCATTTGTCGCATTCAATAATTTGTAAGACCTGAATAGATATCCTCCATCAAACAGTAATCTCGCCTGCAACAGCAGCGGATGTGGCGTATTGCCACCTTTTGCTTCCCGTTGAGCTGTCTTATCTTCATCCAGCTGATCATTGCCGGAATGCAGTACATTAGCCATTGAAAGCGTATAGCCATTCAGATTGCCATTGACCAGATAACTCCAGGCAAGTTTCTGATGTGCCTCCTTAATATAATTCAACCCTTTGAAATTCCTTATATATATATTCAGATAGACTGCTGCATCATCATCAAGGCGATGTAGTTTCGCTACCCCCAGCATAAAATCAAGATAATAAAAAGGATAATATTTACTTCCTTTGGGACGAGCGGTAAGATACTTGATGGCTTGTTCATTTCTTCCTGTCCTGATCGCAATATTGCTGATGGCGAAACATGCCAGCGGGCTTTCGGCAGGATCGATCTTTGAGGTGGAGATCACCTGCCAGGCTTTTTCGGGTTTATTATTCAGGTGCAGCATCACGAAGGCGTACATGACCACGGATTCATCCCTAAATATAAATTGGTTTTTATTACCATAATTGATGACAGACTCCAGTTCTTTAATGCCCTGATCTATCGATCCGTCCATTCCCCCCAACCATGAAACACCCCATTTATATTCATCGGGTATGGTACCAATAGCAGCATGGAGCACACCAAGACTTTTTTTATTAGCGATAAATCCAGGAAACTTCTTTGAATTTTCCTGAAGATCTGCATAAGCGGATTTTACTTCAAAAAATGCTTTTGTATATTCTTCAAACTTAAGTCGTACCAAGGCCCACTGAAGATTGATCTCAGCCTTGCAATATAAATAATATGGGGACTTTCTGTCTGTTTCTTCTATTTTAGAAAGCCTTTTATCTTTATGTGCTTTAAGCTTTTTGAAGTCAGCGCTGTTCTCTCCTATGAAAATCGTGAAGAAGTCTATGTAGTTTTCAAGGAAATAGACGACATGATTATTGGGCTCTGATTTTCTAAGTAAATTAATGGATTGCTGCGCCTCATTGAGTCGGAGTTGCATGACAAGTTCGTATGCTTTTACAGCCTGAGGTGAAAAAGTGATCGTCTTTGTCTGAGCCTGCGACTGAAAAGTGCATGTCAGAAGGATTGCGACAAATATCAGAGATGTAAGGAGGTTGTATGGCTTCAATTGAACTGTTTTAGATTTTCACTTTAATCAGGACAATAAGGGGGCTAAAGAAAAGCCTCAAACACATTTTTTATTTATGCATTTGAGGCTTAAGTGTGATACAAAAAGAAATGAAAGGCTTATGCTTCAGTCATCTCTTCTGCAAGTATCGTTGCTTTATCTACAAGGATGCGACCACAGTGCTCGCAAACCAATATTTTCTTAGAAAGTCCGATCTCCATCTGTGCCTGAGGCGGTATAGCATTGTAGCAACCACCACATGCATTACGCTCTACGCTAACCACCGCAAGACCATTCCTGTATGTATTTCGGATCTTGTGGTAAGCTTTAAGCAGACGTTCTTCGATCTTCTTTTGTTGTTTTTCAGAGACTTGCTGAAGTTTTTCTTCATCTTTTTCAGTTCTTGAAATGATCTCTTTCAACTCATTCAATTTGATCTGAAGGTCTTTCTCTTTGTTCTCTTTACGTTCTTTCGCACCAACCAATGAATCTGCTTTAAGGTCTTTTTGAGTCTTGATCTCTCTTGACTTTTTCTCAGACAATTGCATCTCAAGTTTCTGCATTTCGATCTCTTTATTTAATGCGTCAAACTCTCTGTTATTCTTAACTTTATCGAGTTGTTTCTCATATTTTGCTACCAGAGCTTCAGAATCCTTGATATTGTTCTGATGATTTTTCATTTCATCATCCATTGCCTTCACAGAGGCTTCAATTTTAGTTACTCTGGTGTCCAGACCGGCTACCTCATCTTCCAGGTCGCTAACTTCCATTGGAAGTTCACCTTTCAAAATTTTTATTTCGTCAATTTGGGAATCAATTTGTTGAAGATCGTATAACAATCTAAGCTTTTCATTAACTCCTAATTCCTTTTTTGCCATAATATTTATAAATAATTTATCGGGTTTGTTATTATTTTAGTCGCACGAACCGCAAAATTACTAAAATTTTTGATTATCAAGTCTTTAATTAATTCAATTGTGAATTGTTCACTTTCATAATGTCCTATATCTGCGATCATTATCTCATCATTTGAATCAAAGAACTCATGATATTTGAAATCTGCTGTGATGTAAATATCGGCTCCTGAGCTTATTGCATTCGGTAGAAGAAAAGAACCGGATCCACCACACACAGCCACTTTATGAATCTTAGAACTTGTTGGTTTCGTGTATCTTATAACATTGATCGACATCTTTTGTTTCAGATCATGCAGAAATACACTCCATTCAATAGCTTCGGGCAATTCACCAAGTATTCCAGCTCCCCTTGGCCGGTCATGTACGATCATAGACGGATAAGGTGAAAGAGCAATAGTATTGATCAGGCCTATTTTTTCAGCTATCTTATTGTTTACCCCATCTGAAAGTACATTATCAAGATTGGTGTGAATGGCATAGATGGCGATGTCGTTTTTGATCGCTTTCATAACCACTCTTTGCACATAGTGTTTTCCTGTAAAGTTTTTTAAACCTTTGAATACGATCGGATGATGTGCGATGATGAGGTTTGAGCCTGATTCTATCGCTTCTTCGATCACCTCCTCCGTGACATCCAGGCTTACAATGGCAGAGGTGACCTCCATATCCGGATCCCCTACGATAAGACCACTGTTGTCATATGACTCCTGATAAGATAATGGAGCGTGATCTTCCAGAAAGCTGATTATATCTTTTAATAACATTGAAGCTACTATTATTTATAAATGATAGATGATAAATTATAAATGTTGGGGTGTAAATGGCGATTCCGTTGTGGGATTATTTGATTCTAATTTTTAAATTTTGCTACGTGATTTTGTTTAAAATATTGATTATCAATTAGTACTGAAGCTCTTCCCCTTGGGACACTCAAATGAGGGGGAAATATTACCTAACCGATATTTTCAGTCAAAAGATAACCATGATGCAATTTCCTCCGTAACGAATCTTATTTCTATTTTCCAGTGTCTAGCATCTAGCATCTAGTCTCTCGCATCTAGTCTCTCGCATCTAGTCTCTCGCATCTAGTCTCTCGCATCTAGTTTCTATTATCTAGTCTCTCGCATCTAGTTTCTATTATCTGGTCTCTTTCTCCTCCAACGCCTTCTGCTTCATCTTACTGTAATGCACATTGTCTACTTTCATCAGAAGATCCTTTAACTCCTCGATGGTAGGATTGACTCTGATGATCTGAGCCTTGTCATTGATCAGATAAGAAGTCGGTATTTCTTTGATCTGGAACAAATTAGTGATCTCTCCGCCATTTTTTGGTTCACGCAGATGGTATGGCCAGGTCATAGAATCCTGATTGATTACATTTCTTAGTAAAGTGGTATCATCATCCATTGCAAGGCTGACGATCTCGAAAGTACCGTGAAGTGAATCTTTATATGTTCTGTATAATTTCGATAGTTCCGGCATTTGTTTTCTGCATGGACCACACCAGGTGCCCCAAAACTCCATCAGTACCAACTTGCCTTCCAGTTCATCGATGGAAAAGTTTTTGCCGTCAATTGTTTTTGTTTTAAAATCAGGGATTTTCTCTCCGACCATAAATGTCGGTTTCAGATACATGAATTGGTAGACAAAATAAACCAGAGCGGCGAGGACAAGAAAAATTACAACCTGAAAAACTTTCATGTGAGCGGAAATTATTGATTAGATTTTTGGTAAATTATCGTACAATATTACTGCTTTGAAGAACAAACAGGATGCGATCGTCGATAAAATTTGATCAGAATGACTAAGATAACGTCTCATACTGACATAAAATGATATTTTTGCGTAAAGATCTTCTCAACTGATGTCAGCAATTGACCTTATAAATTCAATAGATAAAAACAAATTACCTCAGCATGTCGCTGTGATCATGGATGGCAACGGCCGCTGGGCCAAGCAGCATGGCAAGGCAAGGGTATTCGGACACACCAATGGTGTACACAGTGTAAGACAGGTGTCCGAAGCTGCTGCAGAGCTGGGTATCAAATTTCTGACGCTTTATGCTTTTTCTACAGAAAACTGGAACAGGCCAAAACTGGAAGTGGAGGCACTGATGCTTTTATTGGTCGACACGATCAATAAAGAAGTGGCTACGATGAAGAAAAATAATATTTCTCTCAGAGCTATCGGCAATCTGGATGGCCTTCCTGCCGCCAGCAGAAAAGCTTTACTGAAAGGAATTGAGGAAACTAAAGAGAATACAGGACTCAGAATGGTACTCGCCCTGAACTACAGCGGAAGGGAAGAAATATCCCAAATGGTCAGAAGAATAGCTGAGCAAGCAAAAAATGATGGTTTTAACCTTTCGGAAATATCTGATAAGATGATCGCAGACCATTTGTATACCAAAGATATTCCTGACCCAGAACTCCTTATACGTACCAGCGGAGAACATCGGGTTTCTAATTTTCTGTTATGGCAGATGGCTTACACTGAGTTTTACTTTACCCCGGTGATGTGGCCTGACTTTGATAAGGAGCAGTTTTACATGGCCATCCTTGATTACCAAAATCGGGAGCGCAGATTTGGCAAGACTTCTGAGCAGGTATAAATACAATTGGAGGTGATAGGAATTTAAATAAATTTTCTATTAAAAGCCATAAACGGATAACCACATTCTTTTAACAATATTATAACCACCTTTTCTACTCTAAATATAGGGATCCCGCGTTTGATCAGCAAAAGTTATATTAGTTGGTTTTATTATCTTTGGCTTTTCCCTCTAAACACACTATCGGAATGAATACCAGTCGTCTATTATTATTATTCCTCTTTTTGAATGTTTTAGCTTTTAATTCTCTGCATGCTAATACAGGATTAGATACCACAGCGCCTAAAGTATTTTTATTAGGGGAGGATGAAAATCTAATGAACTCACTGAGTAAAAATTATCCTAATCTCCTTATGAAGGTTTGTTCCAATGACATGGACATAGCATATGATAAGTGGATGAATATGCTGGCGGACATGGAAGCTTACAGTACCAAGATCGGATATGACATCAAGGGTATTAAATTGTGGATGAATGTGTACTGGAACAAAAATGGCAAGATCGAATATCTTGGTTATTACCTGAAGCCAAATTCAAGAAACATTAAGGTGGAAGAACTGAATGCTTTTTTCATTAATTTTATTAAAAATTACCAGATGAAGATCACCTATACCGGCCGCTTCTATCACAATGGAAGTGCCGCTTTCCCTACCCATTATAAATTTCTGAAAGAACAGGAAGGAAAATAAAAATGGTGAGTAAATTACCCACCATTTTAATCTTTATCAGAACTCTATCTGACCTCTGATCTCTCCATCCGGAAACGCTTCGGTGTGAATATTGATATACATTCCCCCTTGCTCCAGTCTGGTAAACAAAGAATCCGGAACTGTCCATGATTCTGTGATAGAACCAGTCGCACTGCCTGTAGTAGAAATATTTTTAACTACAGGACCATTATTGTTTCTGGCCGCTTTGTGGAAATGCATTCCATTATAACCACCCGTAAGTCCACTCCAGGTCACTGTATAATCCAAAATACCTGTTGATTTATTGAATTTAGCAGAGATAACCCCTGTAGCTGATGAACTGTTAGTTGGTACAGATTGTGTGCCTTTCATTGGCAGGCTGCTGGCTTCGATGATCTCATCTTCATCCTTTGTACATGATACCACAGCAAATGAAAGGAATGCCAGGAAAATAAAAATTTTGCTTTTAAACATAATTACTTGATTTGTTGATTATAAAATAAGTTGAGAGCAAAAGGGAAAAGAAAATAAACTTTAAATTGACTGTTATAATTGCTTCAGTTGGTCATTATTGGGTAAACAGTAACGATGACTTTGCTTTATAAAGTGTACAAAGATATATAATATTATAATTAATTGTAATATAACAAAGTGTTAAAATTTTCTTCAGTCTAATATTCAATGGATACCTGAGATAGTTGGAATTTTAAGTTTCGGTAATAGCGAATATTTATTATACCCATTGGCACGCCTGGATCTTATGTTAGATTGTAGAGGGCAGTAGGTAGATGGTGATTTCGTAAACTTTGGTATCCACGACGTTTTTTAATACACAATGTCAAAAATCATTTATATCAGTATAAGTAAATGAATGTCAATATTGTGTAGTATTATTATGCAAATAATAATGTATAATATGCTTAAATTGAAGCCTGTTTTGAGTGCCGAAACCAGAGTGAGAATTTATTATCTTTTACTTGTTGTGGAAAGTACAGCTTCAAAGCTGGTGCTTACAGCATGACCTTCATCATCCACGCACGTCATCGTATGAGGCCCTGCAGGCAAAACTAAAGTGTACTTGTTTGTGCCTTGGGTCGTACCCAGATACTTATTGTCCAGGTGCCAGTGGACTTTCATTTTTTTATCTTTGTGTGCTACTTCAAAAGTGACAGGATTTAATCGCCCGTCTACGTCTTTTGGTAGAAATAATTTCCTGACGTTATTCGGATAAATGAACTGCAACCGGGAATCGTTACTTTGAGTTCCGGAGCAATTAGATAGAAATGAAGGCGGCTGCTGATATAACGGATGCTTCTTAGCATAATAAAATTGTTGCGTAGGCGGCAAAATAAAATAAGATTTCTGAGTCATCCTGTAAGGATCATAGCAGCTTGAATTGACTCTGTTTTTGCCCTCAGCATCGAGTTTATAGATCTGATCATAAGGACAGATGCTTAGTTGACCTGTGTTTTTGCAATTGAATATAGAATCTACAGTACAAGCCTCGTTAGGCGAAAGCCCGCTTTTTTTACAGATCATTGTCTTTCTCAAAGCATCGTGAGGCATCGTAAACCAATTGCTTCGGGGCAGGATACCAAATACTTCAAATAACAAAGGTGCCGCAGTTTCGAGCCCAATAACCCCCGGCCGGCCTTCTCCATCTGCATTGCCCAACCAGACGCCCACGACATATTTGCTATTGACGCCGATGGCCCATGCATCCCTGAAACCAATTGATGTGCCGGTCTTCCACGCAATTTTTCCGGAGCCATTCATTTCCCTCCAAGCTTCAAATCTACCCGGGCGGTTGTTTTCACTCATCACCTCAAATATTTGCCAGATGGCACCTGCATCAATTACCCCGGGATTCTTTTCTTCTATTTTATATTTATTTAAATCGGCCTGCATGCTCAACGGATGAATATCTTCCCTGGCATATCGGGAAGAATTTGCAGTATAATGATTGAGCACCCGCGCACATGATGCATATGCACCACACATTTCCCACAATGAAGATTCGCCTCCTCCGATGATCAGGGACAATCCATAATGTTCTGCCGATCTGTTCAGTTTACTTATACCCAGATTGCGGAATCCGTCCAGACACCTGCCGATATTGTAATCCTTCATTAATAACACGAATGGAATATTCAGTGATCGCCTCAGTGCATCTTCCAAGGGAACCCTCCCTTCATAATCATAATTAAAATTATCAGGTCGAAAACCATCAATGTTGATAGGAATATCTGTGAGGAGCGTTTTTGGTGTTACCCTGCCTTCCTGTACAGCAAGCATGGACAAAAAAGGCTTTAATAAACTTCCGGTACTTCTGTTAGATTGAATGATGTCTACCTGTTCACCATGCTGAGCTCCTGTACCCGGAATATTTCCTACATATGCCAGTATATTGCCTGAGTTAACTTCCGCAACACAAATAGCAGCATTATGGATCTGATTGCCGATCAGCGCCTGACTGTTGATCGTCAAGAGATCTGTGACTCTTTTTTGCAACAGATGATCACAGGTAGTACGCAAATAATTGGCATCTGTCATTTTCTGCATGGATGAAAGAAGATGAGGTGCCAGCTCCGGCATTGTGTAAGGCTGATCAGGTAAAGATTCCGATAGGTATAAGTCCAGATCAGCCTTTTCAATAATCCCTGACTCCGCCATAGAGGTCAGCAACTTATTTCTTTTCTTTAAAAGTTTTTCACGGTTTTTTGATAAGTGGATCAGGGCAGGATCATTGGGGAGGATGGCCAATAGAGCGGCTTCCGGCCAGGTGAGTATTTTATTATGCTTACCAAAATAACGCCAGGTAGCGGCTCCATAACCCACTGTATTACCCCCGAAAGGTGCATGTGCCGAATACATGGACATAATTTCTGATTTACTGTAGCTCAGTTCCAGTCTGACTGCGAGAATCATTTCCCACAATTTATCAAATACGTTGTAGGACTTATGTCCACGGTAAAGGCTGATGGTCTGCATGGAGATCGTCGAGGCACCTGAAACAAATCTTTTATTTCTTATATTCTGCAAGATAGCTCTTCCCAGAGCCCGCAGATTTACACCCAGATGTTGATAATAGGATTTGTCTTCGTAATGTATCACGGCTGCAATATATCTGTCGGAGATCGTATCAAGACCACCTCCCGGTGGAAATCGCCATTGCCCGTCAGGTGCGATCCTTGCTCCAAGTAAAACTCCATTTCTGTCTTCCAGGACTGTGGAATATTGAGGAGTGAAGAGCCTTGAAGGAAGCAGAAAATAGAATGAGACCATGAAAAACACTGTCACCGTAAGAATAGTGATTCTTCTTAAACTTGTTTTTTTCATCGACGATCAGAGAATTTTTATGGGCTTTAAAATTACATTTTCAATCAATACTTCAGAGAAATTTAATTTAATGACTCTTTAACCTATTCATTTTTATTCTAAATATTCGATACAACAATTACAACATTCTACCTGCAAGGCTCATATTAACATAGTTTAAAAAATTAATATTGTGTGATTTGCAAAAAGGTCAAGTGCATTGCCATCGCTATAATTCATTGCCTACTTCCTCATACTTTTTAGTAACATGCAGCATCCTTTTTATAAAAATAAATTATCCTACCTTTGCACCCTAAATTTAACGTACAGCAATGTCTTCACTGAGCAAAACATATTCTCCGCAGGAGATCGAGGGTAAATGGTATCAATACTGGAATTCCAAAGGTTATTTTCATTCAGAACCTGACGAAAGAGAAGCATTCTCCATCGTCATTCCTCCACCCAATGTCACCGGCATCCTGCACATGGGACATATGCTCAACAATACAATCCAGGACATCCTCATCAGAAGGGCAAGACTGCAGGGCAAAAACGCATGCTGGGTCCCGGGTACCGATCATGCCTCTATTGCCACAGAAGCTAAGGTGGTGAAATGGCTCAGAGAAGAGAAGGGTTTGAAAAAATCTGACCTGAGCCGGGACGAATTCATGAAGTATGCATGGGAATGGACCGATAAATACGGCGGTATCATCCTCAATCAATTGCAGAGGCTGGGCGCTTCTTGCGACTGGGAAAGGACTTCTTTTACTATGGATGAAGTGCGCAGCGATGGTGTTTATAAAGCATTCGTAGATCTCTATAACAGAGGAAAAATATATCGCGGACTGAGAATGATCAATTGGGATCCACAAGCTAAAACGGTGCTTTCCAATGAAGAAGTAATTCATGGAGAAGAAAATGCAAAACTCTATAAATTAAAATATGTGCTGGAAGACGATCCTGCACAAAGTATCGTCATCTCAACCCAACGCCCGGAGACCATCATGGCCGATGCTGCCATCGCAGTGCATCCGGACGATGACCGTTACAGACACCTGATAGGCAAAAGAGTACTGATCCCTCTGATCAATAAACCGATCACTATTATCGTGGATGATTATGTAGACATAGAGTTTGGTACCGGCGCACTGAAAGTGACTCCTGCTCATGATATTAATGATTATGAGCTTGGTAAAAAACACAATCTTGAGGTCATAGATATCCTGAATGATGATGGCTCACTCAATGATAAGGCGCAGATCCTCATCGGTCAGGATAGATTTGAAGCCCGGAAATCCATCGTGAAGTTGCTGGAAGAGGCACAACTTGTGGAAGGTACAATAGACTACAGAACGAATATCGGAAGATCTGAACGCACCAATGCTGTAGTAGAACCAAAGCTAAGCCTTCAATGGTTCGTAGATATGAAATCACTTGCAGAACCGGCTTTGAATGCAGTCAAATCCGGAGATATCAATTTTTTTCCTAAAAATCAGGTCAACACCTATTCTTATTGGTTGGAGAATATCCGCGACTGGTGTATCTCCCGGCAACTTTGGTGGGGACACAGAATTCCGGCTTATTATTATGGAGAGGATGTGTTTGTCGCATTGACCTTTGAAGAAATAGAAGCGCAGGCAAAAGATAAATATGGTCAAGGCTTTGATATATCATTGCTGAAGCAGGATGAAGATGTACTGGATACCTGGTTCTCCAGCTGGTTGTGGCCGATTACCGTGTTCAATGGTTTTGAAGATGAGGCCCAGTACAAATATTATGTGCCGACGAGTGTCCTGGTGACAGGGTGGGATATTATCTTCCTGTGGGTAGCCAGAATGATCATGGCGGGATTCGAGTGGAAGGAAGAAAAACCTTTTAAAGATGTCTACTTCACAGGCATGGTGAGGGACAAACAGCGCAGAAAGATGAGTAAATCACTTGGCAATTCTCCTGATGCGCTTGGACTGATCGATACTTATGGCGCTGATGGAGTTCGTTTTGGCATGATGTCTTCTTCCCCGGCAGGAGGCGATCTTTTGTTTGATGAGAAGCTATGTGAGCAAGGCCGTAATTTCTGCAATAAGATGTGGAATGCACTCCGCCTGGTTACATCGTGGGAAGTGATTTCTGAAGAGGATGAAGTGATCAGAGCAAAGAACAGATTGGCTTATAGTTTCATGCGTCAGTCTATCAATGATACAATGGCTCAGACGGAAGGTAATTTTGAAACATATCGTCTTTCAGAAAATCTTATCCTGATATATTCATTGATCTGGGATGATTTCTGTGCCTATTATCTCGAAATGATCAAGCCTGCATTCGGAAGCCCGGTGGATGCTGCAACACTTGCTGAGGCAAATGAATTGTTTAGCGATCTTATGATCATCCTTCATCCGTTCATGCCTTTTATTTCTGAAGAAATATATCAGCAGGTGAACAAAAATGAAGCTCAACAGGATTGTATCGTGGCATCATATCCTGCTGCAATAGAAAAAAATGATGGGCTGATCAGCAGTTTTAAATTCTTCAAGGAATTTGTTTCGATCATCAGAGATGTCCGGAATAAAAATGGTCTGAAACAAAGGGATATTCTACCCGTGTTTTTGGAAGGGGATGCAGGAAAACACCTGGATCTAGGTGGATTCAAAACATTGATCGAATCCATTGCTTTTGTAGAAGTAAAGCTGGTCAATGACCTTATATCAGAACAAAGTGTCACCAGTTTACTCAATACGATCAAAATATTTATCCAACTTCCGCATGTTCCGGGCAATAAGTCAGAAGAAAAAGAGCAAATCCTTGAGAAGATCAAATACTTTGAAGGTTTTGTAACTTCATTGAACAAGAAACTGGAGAATCAAAAATTTGTGGACAACGCACCTGCTGATGTTCTTGAAAAAGAACGTAAGAAATTAGCAGACAGTCTGGCAAATATTGAAAGTCTCAAAAAGGAACTTGAGAGATAACTTATTGGGTGATTTCTTAAGTGTGCAAGAAAAACATATGATTTTTCAATTGCCGGTATGTGTCACAAGAGAAATGTGATAAATAAACACCTTCAGTTTTTTCAAAGCAATGATAGACCCCGTCTATGAAGTCTCCTTTGAATTTTTCATCTTCTGAAAATAATGGGAACTCCTCATCGTCACCCATCGATGCCGTCGCCTGGTCATGTTGTACAGGATAAGGCTTTCTGACAGAACGGAAGTTCTCCTTTTTTGAAAGCTCATAAATGTTTACTTTTTTACTGCGATGGATGGGCATAAAGCTTAGTTTTGAATGGAGAATTTAAGTGCCGAACTATCCTGAAATATGCGTGGAATGTCAAATACCAGAAATTCTGCCGGATGAATATCTTTTTTAGTAATGACATTGTTAATCTGAATATTTTTCCTGAATTTTCCGTTGCCGTCTCTGAATTTTTCATCAGCAAACATTCGGATATCTACGTCCTGAATATGTTTGTCACTTAAAAAAAACTGCTTTTCCCTGCGCTTTATATTGTATTTCTTCAGTAACTGGATATGGTCTCTTGACACGATTCCTGTATATGCAGGACCGAGACTCACACATACTCTGTCAGCATTAAGATAGGAAGAGACAAATAATGCTTTCTCAACACCTCCATTGATGTAAAAGTATAAATAGATGACGTGAGCGCTGCCTATAGCAGGGATCACTCCTTTTTTGGAAGAAAGA
>Ga0247738_10000454_pt1 | contig 15694 bp, 11 predicted proteins | sample UWRJL013104B2_FD_180936 | JGI IMG/M metagenome (GOLD analysis project Ga0247738, IMG submission 180936) | Plant litter microbial communities from Arlington Agricultural Research Station in Wisconsin, United States - UWRJ-L013-104B-2 | ecosystem: Environmental > Terrestrial > Plant litter >...
ACGTCATGGAACTTGCCGTCGATAAGGCGGGCCTTGAAGTCGACGACTTCATAACCGGCGACCTGACCCTTGCGGCTTTCGACGCGGATCGCATGTTCGACTGCAGGAATGTATTCGCGCGGGATGCGGCCGCCGACGATCTCGTCGGAGAACTCGATGCCGGTGCCCGGATCGGCCGGTTCGAAGACCATCTTCACTTCGGCGAACTGACCCGAACCGCCAGACTGCTTCTTGTGCGTGTAAACGAGTTCGATCGGGCCGCCGAAGGCTTCACGGAAGCTGACCTTGGGCTTGCCCATGACCGCTTCGACGCCGAGTTCGGTGCGCATGCGGTCGACCGTGATCTCGAGATGCAGCTCGCCCATGCCCTTGAGCACGGTCTCGCCGGTTTCCTTGTCGACTTCCATGCGCAGCGAGGGATCGGCCTTGGCCATCTTGTAGAGCGCGGTCGACATCTTGTCGATGTCGTTGCGCGACTTCGGCTCGACCGAGACGCTGATGACCGGGTCCGGGAAGCGCATGCGCTCGAGCAGCACCGGGGAGTTCGGATCGGTCAGCGTGTCGCCGGTCTCGGTTTCCTTCAGCGAGACGAATGCGCAGATGTCGCCGGCGCGCACCTCGTCGATTTCCTTGGTCGCGTTGGCCTGCACCTCGACGATGCGGCCGATGCGCTCCTTCTTGCCGCGCGTGACGTTCTGCAGCGTGTCGCCCTTCTTGATCACGCCCGAGTAGATGCGCGTGAAGGTCAGCGTGCCGAACTGGTCGTTGATGACCTTGAACGCGAGCGCGCGTGCCGGCGCCTCGTCGGTCACTTCCTGTTCGCCGATGACGTTGCCGTCCTCGTCGACCATCGAGATGCCGCCGTTCTCGCCCGGGAACGGCAAGTAGTCGACCACGCCGTCGAGCAGCTGCTGGACGCCCTTGTTGCGGTACGACGAGCCGCAGAACACCGGCACGAGCTTGCCGGCCACGCAGCCCTTGCGGATGCACATCTTGAGCGTTTCGAGCGACGGCGCCTCACCCGTGGTCAGGTAGGCGTCCATGGCCTCGTCATCCATCTCGACCGCAGTCTCGATGCTGGCTTCGCGCAGGGCGGCGAGCTGGGATACCCAGTCGCGGTCACCCGAGGCCTGGAACTCCTTGACGCGCGGATGATCGGCCAGCTGGTCGAGCGGCAGCGTATCCCACTTGGAATCCTTGTCGTCCGCCTGCCAGATGTAGCCGACGCCGGCGATCAGATCGGCCATGCCGATGAAATCGTCGTGGCTGCCGAGCGGGATCTGGCACAACACCACGTTCGCGCCGAGGCGGTTGCGGATGCCATCGACGCAATGCTTGAAGTTGGCGCCGATGCGATCCATCTTGTTGACGTAGCACATGCGCGGCACGTTGTACTGGTCGGCCAGGCGCCAGTTCGTCTCGGTCTGCGGCTCCACGCCGGCGACACCGTCGAAGACGACGACCGCGCCGTCGAGCACGCGCAGCGAGCGGTTCACCTCGATCGTGAAATCGACGTGTCCCGGGGTGTCGATGACGTTGATCTGGTGGCCCTTCCATTCGGCCGAGACGGCAGCGGACTGGATCGTGATGCCGCGCTTGCGCTCCTGCTCCATGTAGTCGGTCGTGGTCGAGCCCTTGCCGTCCTTCGTGTCGTGCACGTCGACGATCTGGTGCTTCTTGCCGGTGTAATAGAGGATGCGCTCGGTCGTGGTCGTCTTGCCCGCATCGATGTGGGCAATGATCCCGATGTTGCGATAGAGCTGGAGCTCTTTCTGCCTGGCCATGGTGACTTCTCTCAACGTAGGTGAATCTGTCTCGCAGGATGGCGAAGGTCAGGCCGCCGCCCTGCGCACGAGGTCGTGGTGTCGTTCTTCGGCGCGCGCACCGCATCACGCTGCTGCGCAGCGGCAGTGGGCGTCACGGGGGAGCCGGATGGGAGAACCGTGGCAGCCGTGCCGGGCGCCGATCCCGGTACGCGTTCAGGTTTCGCCGTTGACGGCGGGCGGCATTTTACACGAGCGGGAGGCGCGCGTGGACGGTTCGTCGGTGGCGCCCACCGCGGGCCTATCCGGGGCGCCCGGCCGCGTCCGACAGGCACTCCCCGGGCCGATTGCCCAACCCGGCACGAACCCAGTCCGCCTCTGCACGCAGGGCCGGCATGCCCCAGACCAGCTCGACCAGGCCCATGACGACGAAGAAGCCGTAGGCGCAGCCGACCAGGGCGGTGGCCGCCAGGCTCCCGCCGCCACCAGCCATTAGGGCGAAGACGAGCACCAGCAAGCCGATGCCGCGCTGGCCCACCGCGAAGACGGGCAGCGGCGTGCTGCCGTCGGCACGCCGGCTCAGGCGCGCACGCAACGAGCCGACGAAGCCGGCGACTGCGGCGATCACCGCACCGACCCACAGCGCCGTGGCGCCGAGGCTCGCGGACAGCTCGACGCCGCTGCGGGCCAGTCCCTGCACGAGCAGCACGCTGGCGGCGCCACCGGCCACGGCATCGACGATGACGCCAAGGCTGGGCGAGGGATGGCCGCTGCGCGTGGGCGCGCGGCGCTGCCGACCGCGCCGGACCGCCACGAGTTGCCAGAAGTACAGGTCGTCGGTCGCGTGCGCGGTGCTGATCGCAAGACCGTCCCGGCGCAGTCCCCATTGCGCGAGATCGACGAGCCAGGTGAGCCAGAACGTGGCCAGCAGCAGCCACGCGGCATCTGCGGCCGACCAGCCGAACACGACGAGGCCGGCCAGGCCGATCGCGCCGGTCGCCACCCATTCGATCCACATCGCGCGCCGCGCGGAGAGGAATCCGCCATCGCGGCGTGCGAGGGCATGCGGCGCATGTGCATCGAACCACGCCTGCTCGCGGGCGCGGTGCGCAGGATCGGTTGGACCGTCGGACATGCTCGGCTCTCTTGTCGTCCCCACCCGCATCCTCCGGCACGCCGACGCGCGAATCCAGCACGAGTCAGTCTGCGTGCATGCGCGCCGGCCGGCCGACCAGGTCGAGGAAGCGATTGAATACCTCGTGCGCGTTCGCCCGCATCGCGTTCGCCGCGTCGGCGGTGCGCGCATGGATCGCTTCGATCGATGCGCCGAAGCCGGCGGCGACGAGCTCGTCGCGGTAGGCCGGCAAGCCCAGCCAGCGCTCGATCAGTGCCGCGTCGGCCTCGAGATGGAACTGGAATCCGTAGGCGTTGTCGGCGTAGCGGAAAGCCTGCTGTTCACAGGTGGAAGTGCGGGCAAGTTGGCTCGCGGCGTGCGGCAGGTCGAAGGTGTAACGGTGCCACTGGAATACCGGCGGACGACCACCGAGCGGTCCCACCACGCTGTCCTCGCGGCCGGCCTCGGTGACGTCGAGGTCGTACCAGCCGATCTCGCCACGATCCTGACGGCGCACCGGCGCACCGAGCACGTGCGCCAGCAGTTGTGCGCCGAGGCAGATGCCGAGCACCGGTTTGCCCTGGGCGAGCGCCTGCTCGATCGCCGCGAGCTCGACGCGCAGATGCGCGCGGTGGGCCTGGTCCTCCACGTTCATCGGGCCGCCGAGCACGATCAGGCCGCGGTAGCGGTCGACGCACGGCGTGGCATCGGGCTGGCGCTCGAAGTTGACGAAACGCATGCGGTGGCCGCGCTGCCGGATCAGCGGATCGAGTGTGCCGAGCGGTTCAGCGGCGACATGCTGGAAGACGAGAACACGAGACATGGACGGCAATGGTGCCCTGCAGCATCGTGGCGCGCCACTCTAGCGCACGCCGCGCCGGGCGCTCCGCTCAGAAACTCCAGACCACGGCGCCGACCCATTGGGTCCCCGGCTCGACATTGCCGGAGTAGTCGGCCGGCGGAGGACGCGCGTGGATCACCGTCACGTAGAGAAAAACGTCGCCGAGGCCGTAACGCAGCCCGGCGCTGGCATACGCATAGTCGCGCAGGGGCGTGCCGCGCGGGCGCAGCAGACGGACGTCGCGGAGATCGGCGTAGCCGAGTCCGAGATCGAGGGACAGACGTCGGGCCAGCGGCTGGTGGAAGCCGGCTTCGCTGTAGGAGGCGCGACCGCGCCGGAAGCCTCCCGACGAGGCATCGAACCACGGCAGATCGGGCACGTGGGCGAATGCCAGCGAGACGCGCCCGCGCCAGCCGACGCGGGCATTGACCTCGTTGTAGCGCAGGTCGGTGGCATCATCGTTGCGCGGCGATTCGTAGTGGATGACGCCCAGTTGCGCGGTCCAGTCGTCGCCGAAGCGCCAGCGGCGATCGACGTGCAGGCCGAACTGCGCGCCGCGAGACTGGCCCTCGGGGTGCTCGCCGGTGGCCTGCAGGCCGATGATCCATCCGCCGTCGTCGTGGTGCACGCCGCCGAACCAGGCAGGAGCGCCATTCGACACACTGCGTCCGTGCAGGAAGTTGTCGCTGGCATAGCCGACCGATCCCCCCCAATGACCGGCCGCTGCCGCACTGCCGGCGCTCCACGCGGCGACTACGATCAAGGCGAATCGCGACCGACGCGAGCTTGCGATCCCCACCCTGATCCGACGGTAACCCGGCATCTGCCCTTCCCATGCGGCGCAACCGGCGTATCTTCGGTGCGATGCCGCGAGTGTAGTGCGCGCGCAGGCAACCTTCGCGCCCCGGGCCGGCACTCATCGGGCCATGCAGGAGCAAACCGCCCGATGACCCCGACCCGCGACAGCACCGAGGCCCGCACCAGGGGCCGTGCCGGCGACTCCGGCGAAAGCGGCGACGATGCCCGCGACCGGGCGTGGCTCGCGGCGGTTGCGCGCGGAGACCGCCGCGCCTTCGAGCAGATGTACCTGCACCACCACGCTCGACTTTCACGATTCGTCGCCCGCCACGTGGCCCAGCGCGATCTCGTCGAGGACGTCATCAGCGAGACGTTCTGGATCGTCTGGCGCAGTGCGAACACATTCCGCGGCGACTCGAAGGCGAGCACGTGGATCATCGGCATCGCCTGGCGCTGTCTGATGAAGGCCGTGCGCGCCCGTCCGAGAGGCGCCGGATCGGGTGAGGGTGATGCGCTCGACACGACGCCGGACGAGGGCGAGGCCGACGCTGGCGAACAGCGTGAGCTGCGCGACTGGATCCGGGGTGGACTCGCCTTGCTGCCGCCCGACCAGCGCACGACGATCGAACTGGCCTACTTCCTCGGCCAGTCGTGCGAGGAGATCGCCTCGATCATGGAGTGCGCAGTCGGCACGGTGAAGGCGCGCCTGTTCCATGCCCGCGTGCGCCTGCGCAATACCTTGCCCCTGCTCGGCGGCGACGTTGCCGCTGCTTCCGCCGGAGGACAGACATCGTGACTTTCGACGACGAGCAGCAACACCTGCACCGCGAGGTCTGGCAATTGATCCCGTGGCTGGTCAACGGCACGGCCAGTGCCGACGAACTCAGCCTCGGCGAACGGCATCTGCAGGGCTGCGGGGATTGCCGTGAAGAGTTCGCCCTGCAGTCGCGCATCCGCGCCGGGCTCGACAGCGATTCGACCGCCGTGGGCGACCCGCAGGCGGCATTCGCGCGCCTGCTCGAGCGCATAGACGCCGAGCCGTACGCCCTCGCCGGACCCGAGCGGTCGACGCGCCGACCGGCCGAACGCTGGCTGCCGGGGCTGATCGCGGCTGTCGTCGTGCAGGCGGTCGGCCTCGTCGCGATCGCCGCGTTCACGCTGCAGCGCGCACCGGCAGCACCGCCGTACACGACCTTGAGCGAAGCCGCCGCCCCGCGCGCTGCCGCCACGATCCGCCTCGTGCCGGCGCCAACGCAGACGGTTGGTGAACTGCACGCGATGCTCGCGCAAAACGCGCTGCGCATCGTCGACGGCGAGGCGGAGCGACCGATCTACGCGCTGGCGCCGACCCGCGTGATCGATACGGCGGCCACCCTCGAGCGTTTGCGTGCGCGCGCCGACGTGCTGCTCGCCGAACCGATCGCCGGCGATGCGCGCTGAGGTGCCGCGCTGGCGAGGCGTCGCACCACGCCTGGTCCTCGCGGGATGGATGCTGTGCGCGCTGCTGGCGGCTCCGGCGACGCAGGCGACGGTCGCACCGGACTGGAGCAATGCGGACGCATCGGCGCGCATGATCGTCGTGACCGTCGCCGATCGACCCGACCCGGGACCGATGGTCGGTGCCACGCCGCGAGGCTATGCGGGGCCCGCCGACTACTCGGGTGGCGAGCGTGCGGTGGCGGTCGCCGCGCGCATCGCCGAGGAACACGGCTTGCACGAAGTCTCGTCGTGGCCGATCGACCTGCTGCGTGTGCGCTGCCTGGTGTTCGCACTGCCCGACCACGTCGAGCGTGACGACATCATCGCGCGCCTCGCCGGCGACCGGCGCGTGCGACTCGTGCAACCCTTGCAAGGGTTCGAAACGCTCACCGAGCCGGTGGCGCAGGGTGTGCCCGCCTACAACGATCCCTACGTCGGCTTGCAGCACGCGTTCGCCGCGATCGAGGGCGCGTCCGCGCAGCGCTGGTCGCGCGGCGATGGCGTGCGCGTCGCCGTCATCGATGCCGGCGTCGACAGCGCGCACCCGGATCTGGCCGGGCGCATCGCCGTGCAACGCGATTTCGTCGAGCCGGCACGCGAGGTCCCGCGCGCGGAGCGCCATGGCACCGAAGTCGCCGGCGCGATGGCAGCGAGCGCCAACAACCGGCTCGGCATCGTCGGCGTCGCGCCGGGCGCGCGCCTGCATGCCTACCGCGCGTGCTGGACCACGGCGGCAGGACGCGCCGGCTGCAACTCGTTCACGCTGGCGCTCGCCCTCGGTGCCGCGATCGCAGCCGACGTGCGCGTCATCAACCTCAGTCTCGGCGGACCGCGCGACGCGCTGCTCGAGCAACTCGTCGAGCAGGCCCTCGCGCGCGGGATCATCGTCGTCGGCGCCGTTCCCCCCGGTGGCGCGATGGATGGCTTCCCGGTCGGCATTGCGGGCGTCGTCGCGGTCGCCGCCGATGGCGACGGCGTGCGCGCCGAGGGCGTACTCGTGGCGCCGGGACGTGACGTCCTCACCCTGCAGCCGGGCGGCAGCTTCGACTACGCGTCCGGCAGTTCACTCGCCGCTGCCCAGGTCAGTGGAGCATTCGCGTTGCTGGTGTCGTTGCGTCCGCGCCTGGCGGGCACGGCGCTGGCCGCGCTGCTCGCGCGAACGCGCCGTGCCGATGGCGTGATCAGCGCCTGCCGCGCGATCGCCGAGCTGCGCGCGTCGAACGACGCCTGTCGCGCCGACGCGGTGCCGGTCGCCGCCATCACGCGCTGAGCGCGGCCCACACGCGCCTTCGCGCCGCGCGCCTCCGCAATGACCATCGACCGGTGGCGCCGCCGCGACGCTGTGATAGCGTCGCGCGCTGTTTCCGCAGGAGTTCGACATGAAACGCCGTCCCTTCGCGACGCCCGCAGGCGTCCTCGCCCTGACGCTCGCGCTTGGCGCCTGCAACCAGGCCCCCGCGCCCGATGTCGCGACGAAAGAAGCCGCGCCTGCCCCGGTCTCTGCCGCGGCAGTGGCCGCACGACCTTCCCGGCAGTACGCGATCGCCGATTTCGTCGAGACCACCGGCGTTGCCGATGCTTCGTTCTCTCCCGACGAAACGCGCGTGCTGTTCTCGTCCAATCGCTCCGGCATCTGGAACGCCTACACGATGGCCGTCGCCGGCGGCGACTGGACGCCGGTCACGCAATCGACCACCGACAACAACAATGCCGTCGCCTGGTTTCCCACCGACGACCGCAAGCTCATCACGCGCGATGCCGGCGGCAACGAACTCGACCATCTTTACGTGATCGAAGCGGACGGCAGTGAGCGCGACCTCACGCCGGGAGAAAAGCTCAAGGCCGGCTTCGTCGGGTTCAATCACGATGGCAGCGCGTTCTATGTCATCAGCAACGAGCGTGATGCGAAGTTCTTCGACCTCTATCGCTACGACGCGAAGACCTACCAGCGCGAGCGCCTGTACGAGAACGCCGAGGGCTTCGACATCGGCCCGCTGTCACGCGACGAGCGCTGGCTCGCGCTCGGCAAGAGCCGCACGACCAACGACAGCGACCTGCACCTTTACGATCGCCAGGCCAGGAAGCTCGTGCACCTGAGCAAGCACACCGGCGACGCGCAATACATGGCGCAGACCTTCTCGCCGGATTCGAAGCGGCTGCTCTACCTGACCAACGATGGCAGCGAGTTCCTCGAACTGCGCGCGTTCACCCTCGACTCGGGTACTCACGAGAACGTGCAGAAGGAGCCGTGGGACATCGTCTACTCGGGCTACTCGCACAACGGCAAGTACCGCGTGGCGGCGATCAACGATGACGGCCGCACGCGTTTCGAGGTGTACGACGGCGCCAGTGGAAGCAAGGTCGATCTGCCGAAGCTGCCGGCCGGCGAGATTCGCGGCGTCGAGATCGGCCGCTCCGAGCAGCGCATGACCTTCTACGTCAACGGCGATCGTCAGCCGAACGAGCTGTACGTGCTCGAATTCGGTCAGCCCGAAGCCAAGCGCCTGTCCGTGTCGCTGAGTCCGACGATCGATCCGGCCGACCTGGTCGACTCGAGCGTGGTCCGCTTCAAGAGCTTCGACGGCATGGAGATCCCGAACATCCTGTGGAAGCCGCACCAGGCGACCGCGCAGAACAAACTGCCGGCCGTCATCGTCGTGCACGGCGGCCCCGGCGGGCAGACCACGCGCGCGTACAACTACGTCGCGCAATACCTCGCCAACAACGGTTACGTGATCCTCGGCATCAACAACCGCGGCAGTTCCGGCTACGGCAAGACCTTCTTCGCGGCCGATGACCGCAAGCACGGCCGCGAGCCGCTGTGGGACTGCATCGAGGCGAAGAAGTACCTGCAGGGCCTCGACTACGTGGACGCCGAGCGCATCGGCATCATGGGCGGCAGCTACGGCGGTTACATGACCCTCGCCGCCCTCGCGTTCAAGCCGGACGAGTTCAAGGTCGGTGTCGACATCTTCGGCGTGGCCAACTGGGTGCGCACGCTGGAGAGCATTCCGCCGTACTGGGAGAGCATGCGCGAGGCGCTGTACCAGGAGATCGGCAATCCGCAGACCGAGCGCGACATGCTCATCGCGGCGTCGCCGCTGTTCCATGCCGACAAGATCAACAAGCCGCTGCTCGTGCTGCAGGGCAAGAACGATCCGCGCGTGATCCTTCCGGAGTCCGACGACATCGTCGCCGCGGTCAGGAAGAACAACGTGCCGGTCGATTACGTCGTGTTCGACGACGAAGGCCACGGCTTCACCAAGAAGAAGAACCAGATCGAGGGCTACGGCAAGGTGCTGGCCTTCCTCGATACCCACCTCAAGGGTGGTGCGGCGGCGAAGTGAGCGAAGCGGCCTGCGCGCGCGTGGTCGCGCGCAGGCCATCCGCGGACTGAACGACCGCGTCGCAAGGCGGTTTCATCGCCCGGGCATTCATGCTGATTCGGCGATCCTGCGCGCATGACCAGGTCCTCGACGCGCCCGTCCGCGACAACCCGCGAGTCCACGATCACTTCGGCAGCCGAAGCCGAAAGCGCGCGCCGAGCAGGACTCCGCTACGTGCTCGACAGCGCACCGGGCATCCGTCGCCAACGCGCGGGCAAGGGGTTCACCTATCTCAGCGTGGATGGGCGTCGCATCCGCGACGCCGACCTGCTCGCACGCATCCGCAGCCTAGCCGTGCCACCGGCCTACACGCGCGTGTGGATCTGTGCGGATCCGCGCGGTCACCTGCAGGCGACTGGGCGCGACGCGCGCCAGCGCAAGCAATACCGCTACCACCCGCAGTGGCGCAGCGTTCGTGACGACGGAAAATTCGCCCGCATGGCCGAATTCGGTGCCGCGCTGCCGCGTCTGCGCCGCCGCCTGCGCACGGACCTGGCGCGGCCTGGACTGCCGCGCGACAAGGTGCTCGGCGTGGTCGTGGCCTTGCTCGCCGGCACGCTCGCGCGCGTCGGCAACGAGGAGTACGCGCGCGACAACCGTTCATTCGGACTGACCACGCTGCGCACGCGTCATGTGGCCTTCGTGCGCGGCGGGCGCTTGTCGTTGCGCTTCCGCGGCAAGAGCGGGCTCGAGCATGACCTGACCGTCAACGACGCGCGCCTCGCGCGCATCGTACGCCGTTGCCGCGAGCTGCCGGGCCAGGCGCTGTTCCAGTACATAGATGATGACGGGCAGCGCCAGCCGATCGACTCGGGCATGGTCAATGCCTACCTGCAGGATGCGATGGGCAGCCCGTTCACGGCGAAGGATTTCCGTACGTGGGGAGGGACGCTGGCAGCGATCGCCGCACTGGTGCGGACGCCGCTGCCCGAATCCGGCGGCGAGCGCGCGATGGCGGCAGCGATCGTCGACGTGATCAAACAGGTGGCGGGCGAATTGCGCAACACACCGGCGGTCTGCCGTAAGTCCTATATCCATCCGCTCGTGTTCGAGGCCTGGCGCGACGGGCGGCTGCATCGTCTCGCAGCACGCTCCGGGTCCGGTCCGCGCCAGCTCGAGGGGCTTGCCTTGAAGCTGTTGCGCGGGCGTCGTTGAGCGCCGGCGGGATCGAGTCGGCCTCGCGGAACCCACGTGGCCCGCGGCACGGTGCACACCGTGGACGCAAGGACACGCGCGCGTCGCGGGAATCTCACCTGGCGCGACGCCCTCCTTCGATGCTCCGCGCGCAGCTTCCCCCCGCTGCGTTTCAACTCCGTTGGAAAGCCTTCGGCGCGGATCGTCGTCAGCGATCCGCGCCGTTTTTTCTAGGGCTTCGGTCGCGAGAAATCGGCGCCGGGCTTCCATTGCGGATAGGTCGTCTCGTCACCGAGCTTGCGACCGACCGCATACAAGGCTTCGAGATCCTGCACGACACCGCGGTAGTCCCAGTTCGGATCGTAGTTGTCGCCGGGCTTGTGGTAGCGGTTCGTGGTGTAGTCATCTGCCGACGCACGCCCTGCCGTTTCGCCGCCGTCGACGAGGTCGAGGCCGCCCGCCGCGTACAAGGCCGGCACGCCGGCGCGCGCGAAGTTGACGTGGTCCGAACGGAAGAAGAAGCCCTTCTCGGGCTCCTCGTCGCCGGTGATGACGCGCCCCTGCACCTTGGCCGCTTCCTCGATGTAGCCGTCGAGTTCGGATTGGCCGAGTCCGATCACGGTCACGTTGCGCGTCGGCCCGTCGACCGGCAGCGCGTCGAGATTGATGTTGGCGACCGTCTTGTCGATCGCGAATGCCGGATGCGCGACGTAGTACGCCGCGCCGAGCAGGCCCGATTCTTCGAGCGTGACCGCGTTGAACACGATCGAGCGCTGCGGTGGCGGCTGTTGTTTGGCGAACGCCTCGGCGATCTCGATGATGCCGGCCACGCCGGTCGCGTTGTCGATCGCGCCGTTGTAGATCGTGTCACCCTCGAGCGTGTCGTTCTTGCCGAGATGATCCCAGTGGGCGGTGTAGACGATCGACTCGTCGGGCCGCGTGCTGCCGGGCAGGTAGCCGATGACATTCTCCGAGCTCGAGTTCTCGATCGTGCTGCGGTAGCTCACCGACAGCTTCGCGTCGATCGTTGTGGGCTTGAATCCGCGCAGGTCGGCGCTCTTCTTGAGGGCGAGAAAGTCGGCGCCGGCACTCGCGAACAGGCGTCCTGCCGCGACTTCGGTCAGCCAGCCGGCGGTCTGCAGGCGCGGCCCCTTCTCTTCGCTCGGAGGAAGGGATTGGCGCGGTCCCGACCAGCCGCTCTCGACGACACCGAAGCCGTAGCCGGCACCCGCGGTCTCATGGACGATGAATGCGGCTGCGGCGCCCTTGCGTGCGGCTTCCTCGTACTTGTACGTCCAGCGGCCGTAGTAGGTCAGCGCCTTACCCTTGAACAGCGCCGCATCCTGGTTGCCCCAGCCCGGATCGTTGACGAGGATGATGACGGTCTTGCCCTTGACGTCGACATCGGCATAGTCGTTCCAGTCCGGCGCGTCGACGCCGTAGCCGACGAACACGATCGGCGAATCCTTGAGCTCGACCGACGGGCTCGCATCGAGCGTGCCGACCACCATGTCGGCGGCGAAGTCGAAGGTCTCGTTGCCCTTGCTGCCGGCGACCGCGAGCTTGGTCGCGCGCGCGTCGACGAGCGTGGTCTGCACCATCGGCACGGTCTGGAACCAGCTGCCGTTGTTGCCGGGCTTGAGACCGATCTGCTCGAACTGGTCCTTGATGTAGGCGGTCGTCGCGCGCTCGCCGATGGTGCCGGGCTTGCGGCCCTCGAACTGGTCGGAGGCGAGGCGCTCGAGACGGGCCGCGAAATCCTCGGCCTTGATCGCCGCGTCGAACTTGCCTTCGGCGGTCGGTGTGACGGGGGCGGGTTTCGCCGGTGCGGTGGTGGGCGCTGGCGTGGTCGAGGCCTGCGGCGTCGCGGGCGTGGCGGGCTCCTGCTTGCCGCAGGCGGTCAGGGCCAGCGCGATGGCGCTGACGAGGGCGATACGAACCATGGATGGACTCCGCACGGGGGTGGACGTCCGATTCTAGGCCGCAACGCGGGCCACCGGGCAGGGTCGCTGGTCATGCCGGGTGGAAATCGGCTGGCCTCGCGCGCGTCGCGCAGGCAGCGCGGCGAGCGTCACGGGGATGGCGCGGTCGTCGGTGCCGGCAGCGGCAGTCCGTAATGGATGAGCACGTCCTCGATCTCGGACGACGTCACGGTCTCGCCCTTGCCGGCGCGGTCCGCCTGGCCAAACAGTTCGTTGATGCGCGGCTCGGCATCGGGATCGGGTTCGAGCACGAAGCCTGGCTGGGCGGCGCTGCCGCGCGCCCATGCGGATCGAACGTCGGCCCAATAGGCCCTGGTTCTCGACCAGTATTCGCGGCCCGGTGCGAAATCGAAGTCGGTGATGCGCGTGTAGCTGTTGATGCCGCGCTCGCGCGCGAGCGCTTGGCGTTTGCCGTCGGCGTCGATGACGAGCTTGGTGTTGTCCTGTTCGTGCACCCAGCCACCTGGCGTCAGCGTGTGCCGGTTGATCGCTTCGAGCGCCTGGTAGTCGCTGCGCTTGGAGTATTCACGACGCGGCAGCGGACGCAGGGTCGGATCGGATGTCCAGGCATCGACGCCATCGGTGTGCGTCCAGCGGCCGATGCCGGTGTAGCGCGGACCGTCGTCTACTTCGTATACGGCTTGCGACCACGCACCGCGCGCGCTGTCGGCGCTGACCGATTCGTGCTCGAACCGACCACGACCGCGATAGCGCAGCAGGTCGCTCGGCTCGTAGTGCCAGTCCTGCCGCCAATGCTTGATGACGTGCAGGTCTTCGCCCATCTTCATGACGAGGATGTGCTGCAGCACGATGGTCTTGCCGTGGTCCTCGATGACCTGGACGAGTTCGGTGCCGCCGGTGCGCTGCACGGGATTCGGCGCGTAGCCGGCGGCCAGCGCGGCGGTCTCATCGAAGAAGAAGCGGACGCGGAACTCGCCGGCCATGGCGAGGATGCTGCGGCGATCGCAGTCGAAGGCCTCGGCGGGCGTGGTCGGCAGCGTCGCGCAGGGTCGCGCGTAGGTGGCCGGCGCGGCTTCCGCGATCGGCTTCGGCGGCGGCATGGCCGGTGCCTTCGCGCGCGGGGCGCCCGCGCAGGCGGCGAGCAGCAGCGTCGGAAGCGCGGCGAGCAGGAGCGGCAATCTTGGTTTCATGGGGCTCATGCGATGTGCAGGGGGGAGATCCACTCGGCATTCTCGTCGCTGACGATGGTGCGGGCGAGGTCGAGGCCGAGCAGGGAAATGCGCAGCGGTGCCTTCGCACCGAGCGTATGCAGCCAAGGCAGCGGCTTGAGGTCGAAGGCGAGCAGGCGCGCCTGCCAGCGATGACCGAAACGAGCCAGTGCGCGGCGCAGGAATGATGCATGCCCCGGCGCATCGAGTGGCGCGGACTCGACCGGAGCAAGACCGAGCGCGGCGGTCATCTGGTCCCAGGCGAACACGTCGGAATCGGGCAACAGGAAAAGTTTCGCGGCGATCTCGCCCGAGACCTGGTGCAGGCTCAACCATTCGCGCGGGCCTTGCGGAGTGACGTTGCTCCACGCCCGCAGGCTCGCGCAGTTCGCGAGCACACCGGCGGCGGCGTGTTCGAGCAGCATGAGGCGCGGGCCTGCGTTCATGCGCAACGGTGCGCTCGGCACCGACTCGCGGCGTTCGAGCCAGAGCACGGTGCCGAGACGCGGCAACCATTCGGCGATCAGGGACAGATCGAGTGCGACCGAATCGGTGTGCTCGCGGCTGCGCGTGCGCAGCGGCGCATCGTTGCGGTGCGCGCCGCCACTTTCGAACGGCTCGCCGCCGTTGAACGGCGCAGTGTCGACATGTCCATCGCTCATCGGATACCTCGCGTGTGGGCGGGAGTACGCTGGATTCAGAACGTCACGCGCACGCCGACACTGCCGGCACGACCCGGCGCGGTGTAGCGGTCGAGCACGCTCGAAGTCGACGCGAGGCCGTTGGCGAGGCCCCAGTTCCAGTAGGTGCGGTCGGTGATGTTGGTGACGGCGGCGAACAGTTCGAGGCGCTGCAACGGTTTCCAGTAGGTGTAGAGGTCGAGTGTCGAATAGCCGGGCGCCTCGAACGGCGCGGCGACACCGCCGGCGGGATCGCCGGCCGGCAAGCGGTCCTTGCGATCGACGACGCTCGCGGCGAGTTCGCCGCCCCAGGCCGTGCCGTCGTAGGCCAGGCCGACCACGGCCTTGCGCGGATCGACGCTGGTGAGCGGCTCGCCGGCGGTTTCGTCGTCGCCGCGCGCGGTGGCGAAGCTGCCTTTCAGCGTGAAGCCGGCGAGGGCGTCGGAGAACGCGCCGAAGTGCAGGCCGTAGCGCGCCTCCGCGCCGCGGATCTTCACACGGCTGAGGTTGCGCGACTGGAACACCATCAGGCCGTCATCGTTCATGCCGATGAAGGCCAGCGACTCGATGAAATCGCGATAACGATTGGCGTAGGCCGACACGCTGAACCAGCCGATGTCGCTGCTGCCGCGCAGGCCGACTTCGAGACCCTTGCTCTTTTCCGGCTTGAGATCCGGGTTCGGGATCGCGGTGTAACCGAACGCGATGTTGGTGAAGCCGATGTTGACGTCGTCGAACGGCGGTGCGCGGAATCCCTGCGCGTATTGCGCGAATGCGCTGAACGTGTCGCTGAAGCGCCAGATCGCGCCGAGTTTGGGAGACCAGCTCAGGTGGTCGAGCCCTTCCGGTTCGATGCCCGGATTGTCGCCAGCGAAGATCGCGTCGTTCTTCGGGTCGAGCGAGTACGAGTCGACGCGCACGGCCGGGATCAGGCTCAGTCTCCCGTCGGCCAGGGTCATCTCGTCCTGCGCGAAGAAGGCCGCCGTGGTCGTCTCGGTGATCGGGAAGTCACGCACCGGGAACGCATCGGGCGGCACATTCGGCGTGCTCACGCCGGTGGTCAGATTGAGCTGGAAGCCGTCGCGCTGTTCCTCGGTGCGCGTGCGCGAGAGGTCGAGTCCCCAGGTCAGTGCATGACTGACGCGGTCGCGCTTCCATTCCTTGCGTGCGGTCAGTTCGGCGCCGATCACGCGTTGCTCGTAGTCGAAGCGGCGGAAGCGCTGCACCGGGTTGGTGAGCACGCCGGCGGTGGCGGTCGAACGGTTCTCGAGCGTGTCCTGGCGCGTCGTGCTGTCCTGCACCCAGGCTTTCCAGTCGAGCGTGTCGAGCCAGCTCGACGAGAACGGAA